>LLBZ010013748.1_pt2 | contig 14866 bp, 13 predicted proteins | sample 1489421 | NCBI WGS metagenome assembly LLBZ01 (sample SAMN04092657, study PRJNA295927) | soil metagenome | biome: Soil prokaryotic community; feature: Bulk soil; isolation source: soil from tomato rhizosphere | host: tomato cultivar Moneymaker | place: South Korea | collected 2011-11-01 | reverse complement strand
GGCGCACTGTCGCGTTGTTGCTCGTCGCCATAGCTCGCTATGACTCCTTCTCTCGCCTCTCGGCGGGCCCCTTGCATTGCATCCCGCCAGACGCGTCCAAATCGGGAAATTATTCCGTACACATTCCATATCTCGCTGCGAGCGAGCAGCGATCGCCACTATCCAGTTGGGCACAGATGTTGCCTCATTACGGGCAGGTGAATCGTCCGGAAAAACCTTGAAATCCGTCAATCTCTGTAAGGAGGAATGAAAATGCCAACAATTGAACTCGGACCTGACCGTAATCAGGAAGATCAGGCCGCCGCCGTGCAAAGTCCCGTTCTGCGCCGCCCCTTGTTCCCGGCGATCCGCTGGGGCGCTGTACTGGCCGGCGTTGCAGTCGGTGTCTCGGTGCAGCTAGCGCTCGCACTGCTCGGTATCGCTACCGGCTTGTCGGCAATCGATATTGTCGAAGGCGATAGTCCGGGTGCGACCAGTTCGCTGATCTGGGCCGGCGTCAGCATGTTGATTTCCGGATTTGTCGGTGGCTATGTTGCAGCGCGCATGTCTGGCCTGAAACGCAAGGTGGACGGCATTCTGCACGGCGCGGTAGCGTGGGCAGTGACTACGCTGATGTTTGCCACGCTGGCGACATCGGTCACCGGCTCGTTGCTGAGCGGAATATTCAACATCGTAACGCCGGCGGCGCGCAGTGCTGCAATGCAGGGAGGCGAATCGCCGGTGATTTTGATGCTGCAACGTCAATTGGGGGATAACGTTGACCGCGCAACTCTGCAAAGTCTGCAGCGTGATATCCAGGCAGGTCGCCGTGATCAGGCAATCCAGACCTTGACCGGCCCCGTGGGCGTGGAGCGTTCGAGAGCCGAAACGATTGTCGACCAGGCGCTGATTCTGTCGGGTTCACCCGCGCAGGCCTCGCCGCAGGCACGCCAAGCCGTTGATCAGGCCGTCAGCAATGCCAGCAGGGCTGCCTGGGGAGTGTTCCTGGCTGTCGCACTGTCGCTCGCGGCGGGCATTGCCGGCGGCATGCTGGGTGCATCCAATGCACGCCGCATCAGTTGGGGAAGTTCCGATGGTGTAGCGCACGCCTGATATCGTCTGGTACAAAAGGTATGGCGCATGTAAGGCAAGCTAACCGATCGAATGCAGGCAGCACTCGGTTTCGCCGGGTGTTCGCCCGCGATTCGATCACGACAGCACTGCTGCAGGGTTGTCCAGTCGTCACTGCGGAAGGTGACAAGATCGGCAATGTGGAATCGCTCCTGATCGAACGAAAAACGCGACAACTGCGCTACGTGATGCTGGCACGCAAGAAAAACCCGGTCGATAATAGCGCAACGGTTGCCATTCCATGGCAGACACTGTACTTCGATTCAGCTACCGCATGCCTGGTGTTTTATACATTCAGCTGACGGGTTTAGGTGATTTCCGACGGCAGCTGCGCTGGAAAAAACTATCCCTGCTGCTTCCGGCTGATTTTCGCAAGCAATGCCGCCAGCTCCATCAAGTCCGCCGGTTTCACGAAGTGATAATCGAATCCTGCAGCGCGCGAACGGTCGCGATCGTCTTCCTGACCATAGCCTGTCAGCGCAATCAACGTGGAGGTTGCCGTCTGCGGCATCGCACGCAAACGACGAGCAAGTTCGTAACCATCCATGTCGGGCAGTCCGACATCGAGCATCAATACCTGCGGCGCTTCAACGCGTGCACGTTCGAGTGCGCCATGTGCTTCGTATTCGACCGACACGCTGTAACCCAGATTTTCCAGCAGCATTGCAATCGTATCGGCCGCGTCTGCATTGTCGTCCACAACGATCAGATGCAGGCTGGTATTGGCAACTGCCGGTGTGAGGTTGTCAGTCTGCATATCGCTTTCGGAAACCGATTCGCGCAGCTGTGGCAACTGCAAGGTGAATTCGCTCCCCATGCCAACACCGGTGCTATACGCGCTGACAATACCGCCGTGCAGTTCCACCAGACTTTTTACCAGGGCCAACCCGAGACCCAAGCCGCCTTGCGCCCGATCAGGTGTGCGATCCGCCTGGCTGAACAACTCGAAGATATGCGGCAGCAAGCCGGCACTGATCCCCACACCACTGTCCTTCACGCAAATCAACCATGCATTGTCGTCCGCTTCGATCGATAGCCGGATTTTCCCGCCGTCCGGCGTGTATTTGGCGGCATTGTTGAGCAAGTTGGCGATGATCTGGATCAAGCGCATGCGGTCACCGCACACCCATGCCGGTCCGGATGGTATCGCTATCACCAGATCGTGTCCTCGTGCATCGATTAGCGCCTGCGCCTGTTCCACTGCGGCTGCGACAACGCCTCTCAAATCCAGCTGTTCCCTGGACAGCGTAATCAACCCGCGCGTGACACGCGATACGTCGAGCAAGTCATCGACCAGACCAGTCATGTGTGCGACCTGCCTGGCAATGATGTCGCTGGTCTCGCGAATATGCGGCGCGTCGACATCGCTCAGTTTGAGGATGCGGGCTGCATTGCTGATCGGCGCCAGCGGATTGCGTAATTCATGTGCGAGCATCGCGAGAAACTCATCCTTGCGCCGGTCCGCCGCGCGCAACCCATCTTCCGCCTTGTCGCGCTCCTGATTCTTGCGTTGCAATGCTTCCGCCATTTCATCCAGCGCGCGCGCCAGATAACTGATCTCTTCCCGACCGTACTGAATGCCGGTCCGGGCGTTCAGGTCACCGGATGCGATTTTTTCTGCGGTGGTGACGAGGGCTTTTACCCGCCGCACGATCATGAAATTCCCGACAAACCACGTGGCAAGGAGCGCCACGATCATCATCATCGCAAGCGTAACCAGCGCCATGGCCTGATCGCGCCGGGCCGATGCAACAATGTCCTCAACCGGAATGCCGATCGTCACGGTGTAGCTCGATATGTCGGGCGTACCGATGTTGGCGAAGGCATGCAGCCGCGAGACGCCATCCGGACCGGTCAATATCGTCGGGCGCCGCTCCGGCTGCGCGATGACTTGCGCCATCTCTTCCGAGATTTTCAAGCCGAACCATTGTTCCGGATCTGGACGGCGGGAAATGATGTTCCCGTCATTATCGGTAGTGATGAGTATCGATCCTCGCGCCAGATTGATGCCGCCGATGAACTTGTCGAGCGCCGCCAGATCCAGTGCCGCAAATACGACGGCAATCACATCGCCGTCTTCATTCGTCACCGGGTACGTCAGATTGATCGTGTGTTTTTGAATGACGCGGCCAAACACATAATTCCCCGCGATAAATTTGCGTTCGGAGATCGCTTTCTTGAAGTGGACGCGATCTGCCAGGTTGACCGGTCTGGCGGATGGCACTGCACTGCATGCCACATAGCCATCCAGCCGGATCAATCCGAGATTCGCGAAGTTCGGGTTTCTTTTCAACAACGTTCTGAGCAGCGCGCTGCATTTATCGGCATTATCGAGCAGGTCCGGAATGTCTGACATGTCCCGCAATAACTGCCGTGCGCTCCTGAGGGATTCGGCCTCATTGATGGCCGCCAGGTTGGTCAGCCGCTGCAGATTTTCTTGCGCCGCTTCGGTCGCATTCTGGCGCTCTTTCCAACCGGTATAAACCGTCATCAACACGGAAGGGGCGACTGCCAATGCTACCAGGAGCAGCAGACGACTGCGCAAGCTGTTCAGCTTCAAAAAACTCATCGACATGTGCTATTCAGTACGAAACCATCATATCCCGTCAGGCCGACCGTTGTTACAACAGCATCGGGGCATTCAACAACATCAACATTTGAAATGCAAACGGCAGCTTTCATGCTGCCGTCCACTGAAGAAACTCGCGAAACTCGCCGGTTTCATCAATTTGCCATTGTATTCCGGTTGCGCGCAATTTGGTCGCCATACCGGATGATGCCTTCGGCCGCCTTGAGCAGCGTGTCCGGCGTATCCGAATTGAAACTCAGCCGGATCCATCCGGGCATGCCAAGCGCATCACCAGGCATTACCGCAATTTTTTCCTGCTCGAGCAAACCTTCGACGAATGCGAGCGTATCGTTCGTCAGTGCAGAAATGTCACCCCACAGATAGCCACCCGAGGCAGGACACGCCATTTTCATCCACGGCACATCAGCGAATCGATCCACGACAACATGCCTGCGCGCGCGATAATTTTCAATCATCTCGTGCGGCGTACCGGACGAGAAAGCAGCTTCGGCGGCAATCTGTGTCAGCGCCGACATTGCGGCAGTGATCGGGCCTTGCAGCATTTCCATTGCCTGCACCACCGGCGCCGGCGCCACGGCGAACCCGACACGCCAGCCCATCATCGCATAGCTCTGCGACGCGGAAAAAACCGTCACCAATTCCAGCTTTCGCCAATCGGATAGCGACGCCAGACTGACATGTTCGCCTTCATAGACCAGCTTTTCGTACGTTTCATCGCAAATCGCACAGCTGCCGTTGGCGGCTATCCAGTCTCGCAGACAGGCCAGCTCGGACGCGGAAAACACCTTTCCGGTCGGGTTATGCGGGCTGGTAATAACGACAATTTTGGCGCGCGGCAGCGCTGCCAGGGTGTCGGCAGTGATTTTCTCAGGCAGATCCACCAGAATCGGATTCAGGCCGAGCAGCTCGGATACGGACACATAGGCTGGCCAGTATGGGCGGAAAATGATGATGTCATCACCCGGATCGGTCAGCACATACAGTGCCTCATACACCGCCTGCTTGACACCGTTGGTGACGATGATTTCGTCGGTGTGCGCGTCAATGTGATTTTCAGACTGGACTTTCTGCGCCAGCACCTTGCGCAAGCGTCCGGTGCCGACCACCGACGTATAAGGCTGACACGGTTCACGCAGCGCTTCAGCCGTTCGGGCGATGACTGCCTCAGGCGGGGAGAAATCAGATACGGCGATTGACAGATCAATAATTTCTTGTCCCTGCGCCTTGAGTTCTTCAGCCCGACCGTGCATGGCGGTAGTTGGTAGCGGGCGGATCAATCGGATGCGGTTGGAAAGCTTCATGGTAGAAACCTTTCGGAACAATAAAACGTTTTATGTTCAGGGTTTACTCGGCTACGCCAAACACTTCTCCGTCATTCCAATCAGCGTACCCTTTGAAGACAGGAAAACCGCTCTAATCTTAAACGATGAGCCTGCCTGCCGCTACAAAACGATACGCCGTTGCCAGCGTCAGCAAGGATACGCTACCAGGCGTCGGACGTCATCTATATTGCGTCGACCGGTTCATTGCGCTTATGGCAGCATGGCATGATGGTCACAGGGAGTCATCGGGAGGTATGAGAGAATGTCGTCTGTTGCAGGCCGTTCAGGCGCTTGTGTGGCTTGTTTGTGTGGTTTGCGTGAGCACGACGGCGCATTGCGCGTCGCCCTCCGAACGACTGTTACCCGCCACGATGGGCACGGGCGGCATGAAAGCCACGGAGTGCTGGTTCTTTTCCTTCCGCGGCGTTCGTACCTGGCTTGATAAGCTTTGTTTCTCAGACAATCTGGCTGAACCGTTTTTCCAATTCCAATTTCAGAAATTCCGATGTAGTCCTCTTCTTTGGCGCGTTCGTTCAACTGACGCAGTGACCCCATCGGCATCGCTTGCCGCGCTGTCGTTCCAGCGTATATCCGTATTCGTTCGCGGCGCCATCATGGTCCGCCGGTTACGCATTTTCTTTTTCACATGGAGTAGTCCATTGAGTACTGTTGCCCCATCCAATGTCAAAACCGATGTCCTGAGCGGCATCACCGTGTCGCTGGCATTAGTGCCTGAAGCGATTGCATTTGCGCTTGTTGCGCAGGCCAGTCCGCTCACCGGCCTTTACGCGGCATTCATTGTCTGTCTTGTCACCGCGGCCTTCGGTGGCCGGCCAGGCATGATCTCCGGCGCCACCGGCGCGCTGGCCGTCGTCATGGTCGCGCTGGTCGTGCAGCATGGCGTGGAATACCTGTTTGCCACCGTGGTGCTGATGGGATTGCTGCAAATCCTGTTTGCCCTGTTCAAGCTCGGCAAGCTGATCCGCATGGTGCCGCATCCGGTCATGCTCGGCTTCGTCAACGGGCTCGCGATCGTGATCTTTCTTGCGCAGTTCGGGCATTTCAAGATGCCCGGCCCCAACGGCGATCCGGTTTGGATGACGGGCATGGCGTTGTATACGATGCTGGGCCTGATTGCATTGACGATGGCGATCATCTATCTGCTGCCGAAGTTGACCACCGCAATTCCGTCGTCGCTGGCGGCAATCCTGATCGTGTCGGGCATTGTGGCCGCGGCCGGCATTGACACCAAGACGGTCGGCGACATGGGATCGATTGCCGGTGGTCTGCCACAGTTCCACATTCCGCAAGTGCCGCTGAACCTCGAAACGCTGACCATCATCTTTCCGTATGCAATGATCCTCGCCGCGATCGGCCTGATCGAATCACTGCTGACCCTGAACCTGATCGACGACATGACCGATACACGCGGCAAACCGAACCGCGAATGCCTGGCACAAGGGCTGGCCAATGTCATCGGCGGCTTTTTTGCGACGATGGGCGGTTGCGCGATGATCGGCCAGAGCATGATCAATATCGGCAATGGCGCGCGCCGGCACCTGTCCGGCATTGTCGCCGCCGCGTTCCTGCTCGGTTTCATCCTGTTCCTGTCGCGCTGGATTGAAATGATTCCGCTGGCGGCGCTGATCGGCTTGATGTTCGTCGTGTCTGAAAAAACCTTCGAATGGGGTAGTCTGCAAACCTTGCGCAAGATTCCGCGCGAAGACGCGATCATCGTCGTCGGCGTCACGATCATTACCGTGCTGACCGATCTCGCCATCGCCGTTTTTGCCGGCGTCGTGTTCGCCGCACTGGTATTCGCTTGGCAGCATGCCAAGCAGATCAAGGTCAATGCCTATGTCGACGGCAACGGCTGGAAGGTGTACGAGCTGAAGGGCTCGCTGTTCTTTGCCTCGGCGGCGCATTTCCTGCAACTGTTCAATCCGAAGGACGATCCGCAACATGTCGTCGTTGAATTCCGCGACGCGCGTGTGGTCGATCATTCGGCAATTGAAGCGATCGATACGCTGGCCGCGCGCTACCAGCAGGCAGGCAAGACATTGCACCTGCGGCATCTGACGCCGGATTGCCTTGAACTGCTGGACAAGGCCAAAGGCATGGTTGAAGTGAACCAGTTCGAAGATCCGCATTACCATATCGCGGATAACAAACTCGGCTAGCGATGGCGTTCCGGCGCTCGCGCGCTGGAACCGCATTGCACATGAAGGTCATCCTCCTTGCCAACCTACAGTCTGTCATCTGCAGTCCAGGCCGAAATCGAGATTCGGAAAAGCCGCTTCATCGCGTTTGCGATTCCCGTCGCGGACCGTGACGCGGCAATGGCGCAAATCAGCTTGCTACGCGAACAGCACAGCGCCGCCACGCATGTGTGCTGGGCGTTGCTGGCCGGTGGTCATTCCGGCATGTCGGATGACGGCGAGCCGTCCGGCACGGCCGGGCGCCCGATTCTGGAAGTGTTGCGCCATCATGAACTGGATGGCGTCCTGGCCGCCGTCGTGCGCCATTACGGCGGCATCAAGCTGGGTGCCGGCGGATTGATGCGCGCGTATACCGACGCGATTGCCGCTGCACTCAAGCTCGCTGAACGCATCGAATACGTCGCCCATGCCGAGCTTGTGGTGGACGTCGACTACGCAGATGAAGCACGTGTGCGCCGCTGGCTGGAACAGCAGCAGCATCAATTGGTCGGCGCCAGTCACGGCGATGCAGTGCAGTTGGCGATACGCCTGCCGGCCGATCAATACGACGCTGCACGGGGTGCGCTGCGCGACCTCACGAATGGCCGGGCGAGTTTTCCGGAATCTGCCGAATCCTGATCCGGATGTGTCGTACCTGATGACGTGGACAACGTAGAGAACGCAACAGCATATCCAGCCAATACAAATCCACCAATGCACATGTATCCGGCGACGACCGACAGTGCAGGAAAAGCACTCTTTCAGCGCAACAGAGCAGTTTGCGTATGGGTGTGAAGGTGATGCGGGTCGATTCAGCGTACAGGACAAGGAGCGAAGAGCGTGGTGTGGCGAGCCACATAAGCGATGAGCAACGCCGTCATGCGCGCTGAAGCGGCCTGCAGCGCCCTTACACTCATATGCAAACTGCTCTACCCCGGCATCAACATCAAGTCGGTCTCACCAGGATCCACGCCTGATTGCGACAGCAGCGTCGTGACCTGCCCGCGATGATGCGTTTGGTGATTGAAAAGGTGGCTGACCAATAACCACGCCGGTTTAGTGCGCGTCGCCTTCGACAAACCGCTATACCAGCTAAAGTCCTGTTCCAGCCATCGGACATCAAGCGTCGCTGCCCATGCGAGGATGTCGGCGTCCATGGCAATTCTGGCTGCTTTCAGCTTATCCCAGTCGGAATACAAATCCGTGCCTATCGCTCCTTGCGGATAAGCCTTTTCCAAAGCGGTATTGCGAGCAAAGCGGCCGATCCACATATAGTCGCCCCATAACAAATGATTGAGCGTCGAGTGAATCGATTTGAAAAATGCTCCGCGATCGGCCTTGCGGTCCTCATCCGTCAATTGATCGCAGGCGGCGTATAGCTTATTGTTCATCCAGCTGTTGTAACGTGCCATCAATTGCGCATACTGTGGCGTGATCATGAATGCTTCTTTCGTCGTTCTTTACAGGACTTCACTGAGCGCGGCCACGTTTTTTCTGAGTGGAAAAATTTGTGACCGAGGCCTCTTCAAACGCGTAAGGTTCGGGAAATATTTTCAGATCGGTTTCGTTGATAATGTGTTGGAACCGTTCACATGTCTGTTCAGTTGTTTCGCGACTACTGAACATGCTTGTCTGCATCAGGTTACTGGACGCCGAAACCGTCAGTATTCAATCTCATGCTATGCGCTGCGCTTCGTTACCGCAAGGGTTGCGCCGAAAAACATGAATATCGCGCCTCCAATTTTATTCAAGGCTCGCCCTCCCCTGTCAGAGGTAAGCCAGACCTTGGCCCGTTGTGCGGTGAACGCGTAAAGACAGTGAATGACAATGACCAGGGAACTGTACGTGACAACCAGCAGCAAAAACTGATTTACGTAATCAGCGGACGGATCGATGAACTGCGGGAATACGGAAATGAAAAAGAATATCGCCTTTGGATTGGTCAGTTGCAGTGACAAGCCTTCAAGAAAACGTTTGCCGAATCCGAGTTCGCGCGACGTCGCTTCTACATATTTGAATCCGGGCGCGCGCCAGAGCTTGATGCCAAGATAGATCAGATACGCTGCGCCGACGTACTTCATTATCGTAAACGCCACTGCGGACGTCGCAAGAAGTACACCGAGACTCGTCGCAGAAATCGCCGCAACGACGAGTGCGCCGAATGCAATCCCGCAGATGCCGCCGATGGTTCCGCCAACACCGTAGCGGAGCGAGTTTGTCAGCGTCATGATGACGCCAGGCCCCGGGCTGAATACCGTTGCGGTTGCCATCAACAGGAAAAGTGCATAAAGCTTCATATCGTCCTCATTGACCCATGATCATGTTGCAAGAAATTTTCTTACGACAGGCAAGCGTTTGCAAACGTTGTTGCCGTTGTTGCCGTTCCCGCAGGCAGAGTTTGATATCCAGGCTCGCCAGATTGCTTGTGTATTCGAAGGTAAGGTGGGGCATATATTTTTAACTTCAGGAGCAGTTGTCGCAGGGTGTCAATTCAATGAAGGATCAGCCGTCTTGCAACGAATAGGCCATGTACTTTACGGAAAACGGCAAATGAGGGAAATGCTTTGTCTCTCCTGATTTGAAACCGAACTTGCCGTACCAGAGCTGGAGATCGGTATGCTCACCGATTACGCCGATACTGATAGTGTGAATTGATGCAGAACGGGCGTGCTCAATGATGTGGCGCACCAGAAGAGCGCCTGCGCCACGGTGCCGATGAACCGGCAAAACAGACAAGCGATTCAGGTAAGCCACGCCTGCCCTTGGGTTCTCGTAAGCCACGCAACCGATTGGATTGGCATTGTCTTCGAGGATGAAGTACTTTTCGCCGCGAACGATATCGGCCTGCACCCAGCTATCTGTGTAGAACGATGGATGCTTCGGGCAGTTTTCGACATTCAAGCCGAACTTGGCTGCGACGTCCTTGTTTGCCTCGCTGACCAGCATGGCGATTGTCGGTATGTCTATCGCAGTAGATTCTCTGATTAGCATGCTGTGAGAAAGTCGTTAAATGAAGTTGATAATGCTGCGTTCAGCGGACAGAAAAAGATACTGCACGCAGATGCGCCTGCGTTTTCCAACGCAATCGGTATCGCCTGATGCGCCAGCACCGTCGCGTCATGGTCGCCGATGAGACCGACGAGAATTTTCTTTTTCATGATTAATGTCCTTGATGGTACCCAAAGCCAAGGGAGGACACTAATTCGACCGTCGCGACGCGGCGCTATCCAACAACGAGCCCGCTGGATTTTTTATCCAGCGCGTAAAGACTCGCAGCGACAATTAAACATGCCAGCGCCACGATATCCGCAACCACCACTCTGCCAACCAGGGCGTTGTAGCCTCCAGTTGACCAGGCAAGCCACAGAAAAGTGGCTACACTGACAAATCCGCCGAGTAATGCAAGCCGCTGCAACACCGGTCGGAAAGCGGCGTAGCAGATGAACATGCCCAGCAAGCCAAATAAAATTGCCCGGTGCCGCATCAGGATCGCAAGATTCGGTTCATTGACTTGAATCCCGTACAAGGCAGATAGCTTTTCAGGTCCGATCACCCCGGCAAGGGGAAGCAAATGAATCACGCCAACGATAATGAGCAGACCTGCAACGATTTTCTTCATGACTTTATTCACTCTGAGTAAGCTTTGTTGATATGACATGACATGACATGGCGCACGGCTTTCAATAATGCACGACCCATGCCTGAAAAACAATATTGCCAGGCAATCAGTTCTATGGAACAACTCCTGAAAATTGGCTGCACGGGCAGCAGTCCGACATTCCCGGTTGCCTTGGAAATATACAAGCTCTCAGTCTGGCGACATACGAGGATCGTGCGTTCCCGGCAAGGCGAGATTGTCAATCATTTTGGTCAATGCACCAGCGTCAATCGGTTTGGGCAAGTGATCTGTGCATCCGGCATCAAGACACCGTCGTACTTCCTCTTTCATTGCATGGCCGGTAATTGCAATGATGGGCTTTGCATACCCCAGGCGCCTGAGTTCGCGGACGGCTTCCAGGCCATCCATGACCGGCATTTGAATGTCCATCAATATCAAATCAAAGTTGCCGCTCCTTGCCTTCGCGACCGCTTGCCGACCGTCGGCGGCAACGTCGACGGTCGCGCCCTGGTATTCGAGCAAACTGGATAATAAAAGTTGATTGTCACTGTAATCGTCAGCGACGAGCACGTGCAGGCCCGTGAACTTGCGGTCCAAAGATCGGGATGGGATTTTTGCGCTTTCAGGCAGGTCTTGCGGTGACGGCAGGCCGGTTTGCGTCGGAAGCCGCAGCACAAACGTGCACCCTCCGCCGGGTACGCTTTCAGCAAGAACGATATCGCCGCCAAGTAACTGGGCAAGCCGTTTCGACAATGCCAGACCCAGTCCTGTGCCGGCAAATTGACGTGTGCTGGAATTGTCGATTTGACTGAATGCCTGGAAAAGCTGGTCATGACATTCGGGCGGAATGCCGATCCCCGTATCGCGAACCGCGATTTCGAGCGGCGAGCCGGCTTCGGTGGCTTTTACATGGACGGTTACACCGCCTTGTGTGGTGAACTTGATGGCATTACCGACCAGGTTGACCAATATCTGCCTTGCACGGACCGGATCGGTATGGATAGATTTCGGCGCTCCGGATTCGATTGACAGATTGAGAAACAGTCCGCGCTTCTTGTGCTCGACTGCAAACAGATTCACCACGTCAGCAACCAGGTCCTGGATTACGACCGTAGCGCTGTGAACCTTGGTCGTTCCTGCCTCGACTTGCGACAAGTCCAGCACATCATTGAGAATTTGCGTCAGCGAGCGACCGTTACGCTGAATGATTTCCAGATATTTTTTTCGATCATCTGCCGTGATTTCATCTCTTTTAAGAACTTCAGCGAAACCAAGAATCGAGCTTAACGGCGTACGAATTTCATGTGACATGTTGGCCAGGAACTCACTCTTCATGAGGCTGGCCGCTTCGGCTGCTTCTTTCGCGTTCTTGAGCTGCCATTCCGCTGCAACCTGATCCGTGACGTCATTGTGAATCAACATCACTTCACGCACTGTTCCGCTTTCATCCTTGATCGGATGCGCGAATGCGTTTACCCAGCGGGACCGGCCGTTTAATCCAATTTCGGCAGGGTCATACACGATGGATGGCAATGCCACCGATTCGCCGGCGTACGCCCTGCGGATAAGTGCCGTGATCCCCTTCGCTTCCAGTTGCGGGTCCGTCAATACGTTGTATTCGTTCAGAACATAACTCTTGGTGGCATCCTTGATATGCCAAAGCTCTTCCCATGCTTTATTGACTTGCAAAGTGTGGCCATCGATCGACAGCAGTTGAACGCTGAATGAGGCTTGCTCGAACAAGGTACGAAAACGCGTTTCCGATTCACGAAGCGCGGCCTCGGCGCACTTTCGACTTTCGATTTCATGGACAACACCGATGGCATATAAAGGGATTCTCTTTGCGTCACGCACCAATGTCGCAGTCAGTTCTACCCAGAAAGCATTACCATTCTTGTGCACATAACGCTTCTCTGTCTTGTACACATCGATGTCGCCGGCAAGTAACTGCGTCAGTGCATTGACGTCGCGCGTTTGATCATCAGGATGCGTGATCTCATCGAGCGTCAATCCCAGCAACTCTTCACAACTGTAGCCGATGTATTCGCAAAAACGGGTATTTGCGTTGATGTAGCGCCCAGTGGTGTCCACCATGCAGATGCCGGCGGGAATGATGTTGATCAGCGCGGCTGGGTCCGCAAAGGAGGAAAGAGGTAAATCTGTCATGAATTCCTGCTGTTAAAGCAGCGTCAAGCTGAGCGCAAGGCCTGTTCGAATGTCAGAACGTGCCTCGATTGCTTCGGGATTGCGAACCGATCGACGACACGGTCTGACTCATGAATCATAGATTACCGCACATGTGCCAGCAAGCGTACTGGCAAAGTTGCCATATGCTGCCTTCAATTGGCAGATGTGGCTCATGTTTGAGCTTTGCAAAAGCCGGCATCATTGATCGGGAAGAGGCAGACGGACGAAGACGGGACCGCCTATCTATCGGGCGCGATTTTTCGCAACATTGTCATTGGCAGACTTGGGTTTCTTCGGTTTCTTCGGTTTCTTCAGCACTTGGCCGCGCGCATCGGTTACCGGCACGCGATGTTCCGGCTCGAAACCCTGCTCCTCAAGGCGCGGCAAGACTTGCTTCGTCAAGGTCTCAATTGCCGACAACAATGGCACTTCATCGGCGCACACCAGCGAAATCGCTTCACCGGTTGCGCCGGCACGTCCGGTGCGGCCAATACGGTGAATGTAGTCTTCGGCAACGATCGGCAAGTCGAAGTTGACCACGTGCGGCAAGTCATCGATATCCAGTCCGCGCGCCGCCACGTCGGTTGCAGCCAATACCTGCACTTCACTCGCCTTGAAACGTTCCAGCGCGCGCAAGCGTGCTGGTTGCGGTTTGTCGCCATGGATCGAGTCGGCGCGAATGCCGAGCGCCTGCAGCGTGTCGACCAACTGATCGACGCCCCGGCGGGTTTTGACGAATACCAAGACTTGGCCCCAGCGCTTTTTTTTCAGCAAATGCGTGAACAGTTCCGGCTTGCGCTTCTTGTCAACCGGCACGATCCACTGCTTGACGCTTTTCACTGTCGTATTGCGCGGGCTGATTTCGATTCTTGCCGGGTCTACCAGCAATGCCCCGGCCATGGTCCGGATCTCTTCCGAGAAGGTCGCGGAAAACAGCAAGGTTTGTCGGCGCTTCGGCAATGCCGCGAACACCGCATCCAGCTCGCGCGAAAAACCAAGGTCAAGCATGCGGTCGGCCTCGTCCAGCACCAGCGTCTGCAGTTGCGTGAACTTGATTGCATTCTGCCGATACAGATCGAGCAAGCGTCCCGGCGTGGCAACCAGCACATCGAGGCCCTTGCGCAGCTTCATCATCTGCGGATTGATGCTCACGCCGCCGTACGCAACGTGCATGCGCAACGGCACGTTCTTGCCATATTCACGAAAGCTTTCGTACACCTGTTCGGCCAGTTCGCGCGTTGGCACCAGCACCAGCACGCGGACCGAATTGCTCGCCACTTGCGGACCTTCCATGGTCAGCCGCTGCAATAACGGCAATGCAAAGCCGGCAGTCTTGCCGGTACCGGTTTGCGCCGCCGCCATCAGGTCGCGACCGGCCAGCACTGCCGGAATGGCTTGTGTCTGCACCGGCGTCGGTGTCTTGTAATCGAGTGCGTCGAGGGTGCTCAGCAGTGCATCAATCAAACCGAGGGAAGCAAATGTCATGGGAATCAGCAAAGCGGGAAATAGCCAGAGTGTAGCCGTTCGGGCTGCCGCGTGCCGGGTTGTGTTGCGCTCTTGATGATGTGTTGAAGCGCATGCTGTCGACGCCAAAGCCGCACAAGAAGCCGGAGAAGCCGGCTACGCCTGTGAAGAAAGCCGCAAAAAAGAAAACCGCCAAATAGGCGGTTTTTTTGTTTTATCACTTCGGGTAGTTGTATCTTGCCATTAATGGGTTTGCTTAGGAATGTGCACGGAATAAGTCCCCGATTTGGACGCGTCTGGCGGGAAACGATGCAAGGCGTGAGAAGGAATCATAGCGAGCTATGGCGACGAGGAACACCCCTCGGCGGGCCCCTTG
>LLBZ010010722.1_pt6 | contig 14900 bp, 11 predicted proteins | sample 1489421 | NCBI WGS metagenome assembly LLBZ01 (sample SAMN04092657, study PRJNA295927) | soil metagenome | biome: Soil prokaryotic community; feature: Bulk soil; isolation source: soil from tomato rhizosphere | host: tomato cultivar Moneymaker | place: South Korea | collected 2011-11-01 | reverse complement strand
CGAGGGCAATTGGCGGATTGTGCCGCTCAGCTTTGCATCGGAATCTGAATCCACGGACACAGTGACCGGCATCCCCTCGAACATCTCTCTCACTTCCGTATCGCCTCTGGTGGGGTCGAGATCCGCGACCACTTCCAACTGGTCCGGGTCCCCCAGCACAAAAGCGGGCGTCGACGGATTGACGTTGCGTCCCACATTGACCGCTGAAATGATTGTGCCATCCGCTGGAGCAAACGCTCGAGCCTGGGCCACCTGGGCATCCAATTCGTCAAGGACTGGCGAATCCGGGTCGATCCCCAGGCTTTGCAGCACTTCGTCAAGGCTCATTTGCGCCAGCTCGACCTGCAATTCCTGGATCTTGATCTCCTGTTCCGAGCGCCCCTGTGATCGGAGCTGTTCCAGAGTGATCTGGGCGATCTCAAGATCGATCTGCGCACGGCGAATGATACGACGTGTTTCGTCTGCCTGGGCGCGTAGTTCCTGGGCTTCTGCTAGCTCGCCAAGCAGTTGCCCTTCCTGTACAACATCGTTGACGCTGGCATACACTTCCCGCACCTGCCCGGGAATTTGAAAGTACACGGTTTCCAACGCCAAAGGTTCAACGCGTCCGTTCAACCTCGCCTCGACGACGATGTCGCCGCGCTGAACGGTAAATGTCGGCCGCACCGGGGTTGGGAAGGGAGTAGGGGTTGGTTCGCTGGCAGCTTGCCCTCCAGCACAAGCACTGAGTATCAACACAAGGGCAATGCCCGGAACAAGAAATCTGCGTTTCATTATCGGATGACAGCTCTAACCTTTACTGTGGACGTGTCATTGCCGGGCAAGGGGATGACGGTTCCTTCGATGGGCTTGCCATCTATTTCGAGGTTGACCTCATTTCCCGGACCTTCGCGTTTGACGGAGATCTCGTACCGGACTCCCCGGAAGAGGCGCGTTGCCTCGAAGCCATCCCAACCCGACGGGATGACCGGTTTCACTTCAAGCCCATCGAACGCAGGACGGATGCCCAGGATGAACTGCGTGATCGCGACGTAATTCCAGGCGGAGGTGCCGCTGAGCCAGGAGTTCTTGGCCTCACCGTGGGTGGCGGCATCCTTGCCGGCGATCATCTGAGCATAGACATAGGGCTCACATTTGTGCAGCTCACTGATCTCCTCGCGCGCGGACGGGTTGATACGAGTGTAGTAATCGAAGGCTCGATCCCCGTGTCCGACCATAGCCTCGGCGATCATGATCCACGGATTGGTATGGCAGAAGATACCCGCGTTCTCCTTGTAGCCCGGTGGATAGGACGAAATTTCGCCCAGGTGCAAATAATACTGGCTGAATGCCGGCTGCTGTAAAACGATGCCATGCGGCGTGGCCAGATGTTGCCCGACTGAATCGAGAGCTTTGACCGCGTTGCCATTTTCCAGGCCCAGGCCAGCCATGACACAGATGCCCTGCGGCTCGATGAAAATCTGTCCCTCGGTGTTTTCCTTTGAGCCGAGCACGTGACCGTAATCATCGTAGGCACGGCGGAACCAATCGCCGTCCCAGCCTGCCGCCCAGATGGTGGACTCCATGTCTGCGGCAAATCTGAGGTAATCGTCGGAAGAAAGAGGATAGACGAAAGAAGGCCCACTTTCTTCTTTCTTCTTTCCTGCAATTCCGGCCATTTCCTGGCATGCCAGTACAAACAACCCTGCAATGAAAACACTCTCCGCCACTTTGCCGTCTTTGTTGGTTGTAGTCTGGAAAGACTGACCAGGCGTATCCGAGAAGCAGTTCAGGTTGAGACAGTCATTCCAGTCCGCGCGGCCGATGAGAGGCAGGTTGTTTGGTCCGAGACGGTCAAGGGTATATTGAATCGCGCGCTGCAAATGTTCGTAAAGAGGTGTTTCCGTCCCCGGCTCATTTTCATATTGCATAGGCTCGTCCAGAATAGACCAGTCGCCGCTTTCCTTGATATAGGCAGCCACAGCCAGCACCAGCCAGGCAGGGTCGTCGTTGAAGCCCGAACCGACGTCGTTGTTGCCGCGCTTCGTCAGGGGCTGATATTGATGGAATGCGCCGCCGTTCTTCAACTGCGTGGCTGTCAGATCTAGAATGCGCTCGCGGGCGCGCTCGGGAATCATGTGCACAAACCCCAGCAGATCCTGGTTTGAGTCGCGAAAGCCCATGCCGCGCCCAATCCCACTTTCAAAATAGGAGGCCGACCGGCTCATATTGAACGTGACCATGCATTGATAGGCGTTCCAGATGTTCACCATGCGGTCAGTATGCTGATCGGGCGTGGAGACTTTCAGCTTTCCCAACAGCATGGTCCAATACTCGCGCAGGTCCTCGAACGCCTGGTCCGCGTTAGCGGTTCGCAGATATTTCTCCAGGGACTTTTTTGCAGACTTCTTGTTAATGATCTGTGAGCCGGGCGGGTCGAACTTATCGTCCCCGGGATTTTCCTGATATCCCAGGATAAAAATGATCTGCTTTTGCTCTCCAGCCTTCAGTAAGACTTTGACGTGATGCGAGCCGATCGGCTGCCAGCCGTGTGCCAGGGAGTTACAGGATTGACCCGTTTCGACGACAACCGGTTCATTCCAGCCGCGATACGGACCGAGAAACTCCTCCCGTTTCGTGTCGAAGCCAGCTAGCGGTTCGGAGCACGCGAAATAAGCAAAATGATCGCGTCGCTCACGGTATTCGGTTTTATGATAAATCACGTCATCGACAACTTCGACTTGCCCGATCGAATAATTTCTCTGGAAGTTGGTCGCATCGTCGTTCGCGTCCCAGAGACAGAACTCGATGGCCGAGAACAGGCTTAGGTCCGCGTCGGAGGCGTTCTCGTTTGTGAGCCTCACCTGCCAGATCTCGAGCGATTCCCCAAGCGGGACAAAGTAACGTACTGACGATCTGATTCCGCCCAGCCTGGAGGTAATGGTTGTATATCCCTGTCCATGCCGGCACTCATATTCATCGAGCTTTGTACGGGTGGGCATCCAGGTGGGCGACCAGTAATTTCCGGCGCTGTTGTCTCGCAGATACAGGTAACGTCCGCCCATGTCTATAGGGGCATTGTTGTAGCGGTAACGTGTCAGGCGGCGCAGGCGTGCATCCTTGTAGAAGGAATAACCGCCGGCCGTGTTCGAGATCAGACCGAAATAGGCTTCACAACCCAGATAGTTGATCCACGGCAAGGGAGTATCTGGACGGGTGATCACATACTCGCGGTGGGCATCGTCAAAGTAGCCGAATTTCATAGTCGAATCCATTTCTGTGGGGAGAGGCGCTTCGATTGCGAAGGATTCCGCGCGAAGATCACTTCCCTACACCTTTGCCAGATCATCTCCAATTTGCGTAAGCAGCGATGCAGAAAGAAAGGTCGGATGATTGCTTGCAATCTGCTCGAGCGTCATATTCTTTGCCATGCTCATATCTGCCATGAGCAGGAAGCCGCCGATGTATTTCGAGAGGATGGCGCGCCCATCCGAGTCATCGAGGAGCTCTTCGACGGTCAGCCCGGTGTGCAGACGTGACGCACGCGATGCTGCGACAAGCGTGAAAGATTCCGTCAGGCGAATGTCGCGGCTGGATGAACCAACCAGGATATCAAAATCGCCAGGTTCTGTGGCCCATCCATTGCGGGTCACATCGAAATACCAGAGCGCCTCACGATCTAACGTAAAGCGAACCGTCCTGGTCTGTTTCGGAGCCAATTCCAATTTAGCGAAGGCTTTGAGCTCCTTTTCTGGGCGGGCAACCGTGGACCTGACGTCGCGTACATAGAGCTGAATCACTTCCTTGCCCGCGACCTTGCCGGTGTTGGTCACATCCACCCGGACCTTGAGAAGCTCATGCTCCGTGAGTCTCTTCGTACTCAATCGCAAGTTCCTATATTGGAACGTCGTATAGGAAAGCCCATGACCGAATGGGAAAAGCGGCTCGACATCTTTCTTTTCGTAATAGCGATAGCCGACAAAGATGCCCTCGCCATACCGGACTTTGCCGTTTTCGCCCGGGTAGTTGATATAAGCCGGGTTATCCTCCAACCGGACGGGGAACGTAGTGGGGAGCTTGCCAGACGGATTTGCATCGCCAAATAACACGTCGGCGAGAGCATTGCCCTGTTCCTGGCTGTTGTACCAAAGCTGCAGCACCGCAGGGACTTTGTCGATCCAGGGCATTTCCACAGGAGAGCCAGCATTCAAAACGACGACCGTATTCTTGTTGGCTCTCGCAACGCGCTCGATCAATTCATTCTGCGCGCCGGGCAGTTTCATGTCGGCGCGGTCGAAGCCTTCCGCTTCCCATTCACTGGTGAGCCCGGCGACCAGGACAACAACATCCGACTTCTTCGCGATTCTGACCGCTTCGCCAATCAGATCCCTGGCATGAGGCGGCTGGTGCCCAAAGGATAGGGAGCGCCAGCGCGGGTTGCCTTTCCAGTAATATTCGATCTTGATCGGATAGGCTTTGCCTCCCTCGAGCGCGAGCTCAGCCGTGAGCTGCTTTGCCATATCCGAGTCGCAGGTATGGTCGATGACCAGTTTGTCGTCGAGGTAAAGTTTTCCCCAACCTACCGCGGAAAGCCCAAGGACATGCTTTCCGCTTTCCTGAGGAGTAAAAAATCCTTCCAAACGGAGGGAGAACGCTTCCTGATTTACGTTGGGTACCGTGCTCTCGAACCATCCATGCTGCACTCGTGTGGTGACATCTATGTAAACGGGATCGCCCGAAAGCGCGGTCCCGTTGAACAGGCTGAGTTGGAGTCCACGGCGTCCATCTGACGTAGATAAAGTTTCAGGGGCGGGAGGAGGCAGAGTCTTATAGATAAAGCAGCCAGGGGCCGCTTGAACTTTGACCTTCTCTCCCGCGCGGTTCCTGATCCCCTCGAACGGCGAAACGGTGTAGTGCGGCGTGACTGAGGAGCTGCCGCCGCCCAGGATCTGTGCCCTCTGCGCGTTCGGACCGATGACCGCGATCGATCTCACTTTCTTGAGAGGCAGCGTCCCGTCATTCTTAAGCAGGACGATCGCTTCGCGCGCCGCCTCCCGGATGATGCGCCGGTGCTGAGGCTTGTCTTCGGCGCGTTCGGTCTGCAGCTCCGGGTGCGTAAACAAGCCAGCTTTTTCAAGCACGCCGAGCAGACGTCTAACCTTATCGTTCAAAATTTCTTCTGTTAGCGATCCGTCGTCGAGTGCACGCTTGACGTGTTCCTCGCTCATCCAACGCGCCTTACCGGGCATTTCCAGATCCAACCCGCTGTTGGGCACATCCTTATCATAGGTGCCAAACCAGTCGGACATGACGATGCCCTCGTATCGCCACTCGCCCTTAAGGATCTCGAGCAGCGTGTGATCGTTTTCGCAAGCGTACACGCCGTTGACGCGGTTGTACGCAGACATCACCGCCCACGGATTCGACTCCCGGATCGCGATGCGGAACGGCTCCAGGTAGATTTCTCGCAGGGTACGCGCATCCACTTCGGAGCTGATCGAGAAGCGCTCATATTCCTGGTCGTTGGCGACGAAATGCTTGATGCACGCGCCCACACCCTTGCTCTGAATCCCTTTGATGTAGGCCGAAGCCAGCACGCCACTCAGGAATGGATCTTCGGAGAAACACTCGAAGTTGCGGCCGGCAATCGGCGTGCGATGGATGTTAACCGTAGGGGCGAGCAGGATGTGCGCGCCTTTGGCTTTGAGCTCATCGCCAAGCACATTGCCCACTTTTTCCACAAGGGTAGGATTCCATGTCGCACCCAATGCAGCACCCACAGGCGTAGCGACGGAGGTGCGTCCCATGCTGCCCCAGGAACCGCGCGCGCCGTTCGGTCCATCCGTCACGCGGAATTGTGGGATGCCCAGCCGCGGCACAGGGACGCTGTGCCACAGGTCGGCGCCGGCAAGCATGGAGATTTTTTCTTCGATGGTCATTTGCTGTACGAGCTCGTCAATGTGAGACATGGTCCGTCTGAAAAGGCCTTTCTATGAGATTGAATGATTAGAGCTCGGCAAACGTGATGAGCTGGATGCCGCTCGCTTGAATCGCTTCTTGGAGGGCGGGGTTGGTCAGAATTTGCAACTCCCGGTCGCGCTGGTTGTTGTAGACGGACTCCCGGGCGAATACATCGTCTGTATAACCCGGATGGCACATCACCTCGGTTGTACCCTCCGGAAGATTATTGATGATGTTCAGCAATCCTTCCAGCGTTGCGCGTTCGTCATAAAAGTCCACTACGAACTGGTCGGGATGGCGCGGATGGAATTCCTGTATCAAGTCTGGGACGCATTTATGAGTCTCTTCCAATTCCTTCGAGATACTTCCCGTGAAGGGGAAGCGTATGGCACAGTTATATTCCCTGGCCAGCTCGAGCATCGCGCGAAATAGCTCTGGAGAAAAATAGGAGGAGTGATGATGTGAGTCGAGATGCGTGGGTCCACGCCCCGCCGCCCGGACGAAAGCTTCGATCTGAACGCGCCATTCTTTCTTGACATCATCGATGTTGAGGCGGGGCGCCTTTTCCAACAATGGCCTGTATTTGAAGAAATGGCCATTCTCGTCGGTGATCGAAGGCACGGCCTCTGGCGCGGAGATGGGATCTCCCATTGTCAAAACCAGGTGGACGCCCAATCCTAACGATGGGGTTTCCCTCAATGCGACACGGATATCCTCCGCCGTTGTCGAAATGTTCATCATGCACGTCGTGGAGGTCACCACGCCGCGGAGGTGGGCGTCACGAATCCCGCGCGAAATCTCAGGCGTGCGTCCGTAATCATCGGAGTTGATGATGAGTCGTTTCATAGTTTCCTTTTTGTTTCAGGCGGGGTACTCGCTGACCTGAATCTTGACGATATTTATCCAAACAATTGAACAGGCGGTTCAGAGGATGGAACGCCTTCCAAATATTTGGCGTAGAAGTCCAGCAGGAAAGGCACTGGATTTTCATAAAATTCTTCCGGGTCGAGCTTGAAATTTGCATACTCGGGAATTGGTTGGATCTTAGGCTGGGTCGCCGCGAATTCCTGAATGACCTTTGCATGAGGCTTGAGTGAGCCATCGCCTCTGACAAGCCCAAAGAAGCGCTCGTGCCGCGAATTGTTGCAGGGAGGCAGATCCCACAGTTCGGGAATGTAATCAGCGTAGCACCAGAGCATGGCGCCGGTGGCACCGCTCTCCTGCAGTTTGGGAATGGTCAGGCTGATAAACTCGGCAAACTCCTCCTCAGAGGCCATGAACTGCTCCCGCTCACGGCCGTTGGTTTCAGTCCATTTCATGATATGGGATGGTTCCCCGGGTTGGGCTGTTGGACCACCGAACTCCTCCATCAAAATAGGCTTGCCGGCCAGGGCTGCCGTCACCGCGCAGGTAAATGGGACAAAGTCCGGGTCAAGGGGTTTGCGGGCCCATTTTGTATACATAGGATAGGAATGCATCACGGCGATATCCGTGTGCTTGTAGACTTTATCGATACGCAGACCGTTATCTCGATGAAGGCCGTCGCCGTGCAAGCCGATGGTCACCGGATGATCCGGATCGATGCTCTTGATCAGGTCCACCATCTGTTTGACCCAGGCAGCCCCCTCGTCAGACGTGAGCGGCCAGGCGAAGAGATCGGGCTCGTTGGCCAGGTTCCACAACCAGATGGCTTTGTGATCCTTGAGCATGCCCACCACCGTTTGGAGCAGCAGGCGCTCTGCCTGGATAGCAATTTCATGGTGGAACATGTTGTAATAGCCCTGCGGCACAGGCTTCCCTTCGCTCATGATATCCCGAATAAACTCGTTGCCGCCTTTGAAGGGCAGCTCGCCGCCCAACAGCCAGCGCGGACTCCAGTTTGGTCCACTCATATGGCCCGTGAAGAAAGTCACGTCAAGCCCGAGATCGTTCTCGCCGGCAATATCGGCAACTGTGGCCAGATGATCGAGTGCCTCTTTCGAGACCGAGTCAGGGTCCGGTTGAAAGTCATCCCACAGCAAAAAGAGCCGGACGACCTTCAAGCCGATCTCACGGATTACACTGAACTCCTCGCGGACTTCGCCTGCATCGAAGTTATTCCACCAATACATGGCCTTGCGACGCGGCCAGTAATTGACGCCAAGGACAAAATCGTTTCCAGGGGTTAGATCGGTCATATGTATCTCCAGAAAATAGGGTTTGAACACGAAGGTAGCAGAGGACCTTACGTCTCTGATTAAGGTTGAGGATTGGCTGCTTCGTAAATCGCCTTGACAAGCGAGAGCTCGCCCTGGGCATCGTGGTCCAAGGCCCAGAACATGATGCCGCCTGCTTTTTCCATGGCGATCCGCGTTTTGACCTGGATGGTCGGAATGCCATTGTAATGATAGGTGGCGCCATGGTACTCGAAGGTATCGGACTGCGCCGCCTCTGGGTCCGCTTGCACAATCTTGTAAAAGGGCAGGTTTGGGTCGCCGTAAAAACGCACACCCATCACCATCTTCTGCGGTGGCAGTCCGCGCTCGCTCCAATACGATAAGCCGCGCTCGAACTGTTCCATCGTGCCATGATCCGGGCCATCATAGGTCATGATGTTGACAAAATCGAACAGCGCAAACGACTCGTTGGGCACACCCAGCCCATGTTCATCTCCGTAGGAGACGACGGCCGTGGTCAGGATCTTATCTGGCATGGCCGCGCGCAGCTCTTGGATCAACGCGAGAAAATTCTCAGAGGAAGGACCCGGGTCTGGATATTCCCAATCCATGTCTACGCCGTCGAGCCCATACTCGTCCACGAACGCCGTCAGGTTCTGGACAAACGCGCTTCTCGTCTCAGGGTTCGTTGCCAGTTCCTCGAATTGCGCGTCCCAGCCCCAGCCGCCGACGGAGATGCTCACACGCACATTCTGTTCATGAGCATCTTTGACAATCTGCTTCAACTTCCAGCTGTTGTTGATGGGATTGAACGTCCCATCGGCTTTGGGCGTGAGGAATGAATAGTTAATGTGCGTTAGCCTGTCGTAGGGAATGATGTCCGCGAAAATGCCGTCTGTGGCATATGCCAGGATGATGAATTGCGAAGCGGGAGCAGGAGAAGGGGAGGGTATCACGGTCGGCTTCGGGCTGGGTACAACGTCTGTGCTTGCGATGGGAGCAGCGGAGGTCGAGCAGGCTGTTAGAAAGCTGACAAGCAGGATTGAAATAACTCGGGACATATGATTCAAGCGTCAGACTTACCTGACGGACACATTCCTCAGATTAGAAAGAGTCTCATGGATGTTCTTGCGAATCTCCGGTGTGATCTCGAAGTCGCTTGCTTCCATGCCAAGCATGACTGCACCGACCACGGGCGGAACGCGTAAGCGTACGAGTCTCGCCCCGGGTGCCAGCTTTTGGATCGTCTCACGCATCGGTTCGACGAGCAGCCTGCCGCCATCGAACATACTCCCGGTCATCACCACATCGAACTTCAGGGTTTCGAAATCCAGCTGGCGGATCACGGCATTTGCCATTTCGCCGAGCTCCGTCCCGGCCCAGCAGATCAGGTCACGCGCTGCCTGATCCCCTTCTTCTGCCACGCGAAAGACAATGCGAGCTGCCTCGGCTCCAATGTGGTATTCGTAAGTGGTGTAACCGCGCATCAGATCTTCCAGATCCCTTGCGCCCACATAGGCGATCATCGCATCTGCCAGGGCGGTTTTCGGGAGACGTTTCGTCCAGGAATAGCCAACGATTTGCATGCAACGGTGCATCAGCTCTGAGCCGCCCGCGCCTTCGCCCATCATGACGCCATGCCCGGTGACGCGTCCCTCACGCTTGTGTTCGCGATCCCAGCCCCGGCAGTTGGAGCCGGTGCCCGATACGACAACTACACCCCAGCCTTCTTCTGAGCCCGCGATCAAGCCGGGAACCGAATCGTTGACGAATTTATAGGGTGCGTTCAGGCCCAGGCGATCGATGACCAAGGCTGTGGCTTCCATCTCGGAAGGCCAGTCATACCCGGCTACACCGAATCCGGCGCCTGTAATCTCTTCCTTTTTCAGTCCGGCGGTGCGCAGCGCCTGCTCCAATCCGTCCTGCATGGATTGGAACATACCCTCGTACCCGACAGATTCATGGTTGGCGGGTCCGCTTTCACCAAAGCCATTCGCGCGGCCGGTTTCGTCTACGATCAATGTGTGGGTCTTCGTGGCGCCCAGGTCGGCGCCGAGGTAGTAGCGCATAGGGTGTAGTGAATAAAGGAGCGGCCTGTTGGGTCGCCCCTTTATCGTGAGTTAATTCCAAAATTGGGGCAGATGCTCTTTGTGTGTTTCCAACATATCGTCGAGCACCGCCTGGACCTTGTCTGCTTTTGGCCCCAGGGGATGTGCCAGCAAAGCCTGGTAGGCTGCCTCACGGTCTCCGTGCACAGCCGCCTCCACGGTCAGCAATTCATAGGCTTTTACGACGGCGATCAAACCAAAGCATGAGGCCGGCAGCGGCTCGGTGGGGAGAGGCGTAATGCCGCTCTTCCGTACCGTCGCTGGGATTTCCAGCACCCAATCCGACGGCCACTCCCGGACGGCCTCGCCGTTCCTGGTGTTGACCACATGGGTCTCACCCAGATCGTTGTAATGGGCGTTCAGGAGCTGGGTGGCAACCGTCGAGTAATAGGCGCCGCCTCGCTTCATGAGATCCGCAGGAGGTTCCTTCAAATTTGGGTCGGCATACTCGCGCAGCAAGTCTTTCTCTACTTCGATCACTTCTTCGGCGCGAGAGGGGGGCCATGCTTCCTGTGATTTCAACTTCTTGTCTGTATGATAGAAGTATTGGAGATAATAGTTGGGGATCATCCGCAGGACTTCGATGGTGCGCGGCTCCCATTCCGGATCCTGTTCCTGCTTGAGCTCCTCGATAAACCCGCCGATGACTTGCGGCCAGACATCTTCGCCGTCGATCGTGAAGCCGCGGTGCCAGGACAGATGGTTGAGACCCAGTGTCTTTAACTCGGTGCGGTTCGGATCGATTTTCTTGCCGGTTGCCTTCTCAAGCCTATCGATGAGATGCATCTTAGTTGTAATGGGCACGTTACACACACCCACTGCAGGGACATCCGCAGCGTATTGGCTGAGCGCCTGTGTCACGAGTCCGGCAGGATTGGTAAAGTTCACCAGCATGGTCCCGGGTTTGGCAACCTCGCGGATGTCCTGTGCGATCTTCAAGATGACCGGGATCGTGCGCAGGGCCTTTGCCATTCCACCCACCCCGGTGGTTTCCTGACCGATCAGGCCGTGCCGCAAACCAAGGTACTCATCACGGCGGCGCGCTTCCATGTGGCCGACGCGTAATTGTGTGGTCACATAATCTGCATCTTTGACGGATTCTCTTTGATTTGTGGAGAGAATAACTTTAAATGGCGAGCCTTTGGCTTCCACCATTCGCTGTGCAAAACTGCCCACGATTTGCAATCGTTCTTCATCGACGTCCATCAACCACAGTTCATCGAGCGGAAATTCAGCCACCCGTGTCAGAAAACCATTGACGAGCTCCGGAGTATAGGTCGAACCACCGCCGATGACTGCCACCTTGAGCATATTATTTTTCCACCCCGGTGATCACAATACCCTGGACAAAAAACCGCTGGGCAATGACGAATAGAATCAGAGGGGCGACCAATGCCATGAGGGCGCCGGCCTGTATCAGTTGAGGTCTTTGACCGTAGATGCTATTGAACGTAGAAAGCGCGATGGAGATCGGCCAGGCATCGCGATTGGTAGAAAGATAGATCAAGGGACCGAAATAATCATTCCAGGCGTATACGATATGGAAGACGGTCACGGCCATGAGTGCCGGATAGGATTGTGGAATGATGACAGACCATAAAACTCTGAGTGGGCTGGCCCCATCGATCATCGCGGCTTCATCCAATTCGCGTGGCAAGGTCATGAAATATTGACGCAGCAGGAATACATCATAGGCATTTGCGAAAAAGGCGGGCACGATCAGCGGCAGCCAGGTTCCTATCCAACCAATCCTTTGGAAGAATGTAAAGGTGGGAATCACAGTCACGGCGACGGGCAGAAAAATCGTTGAGATCAGCACAATGAACAAAAGGTCGCGGCCCGGGAAGCGAAAACGCGAGAAGCCGAAGGCTACGAGTGTGCAGGAGATGAGCACGGCAATCGTCGTTGCGATCGCATAAAAAGTGGTGTTCCACATTAAGCGTGGATAATCGATTGTTTCCCAGACTTCCTGATAGTTGCTCCAGGTGGGGGAGAACTGCCAGGCGCGGTCCAATGCGCGCCAGGAAACAACGCAGGTAAATTCGCCTCGTCCAAGGTCATTTGGATCGACGAAAAGACTTTGTTTTTGACCTTTTTTCGCGATCGCCAAATCCCTCAAGGCGCCACTGTTAGGATCAAAGCCCTCACATTTGTTCAGGGGCACCTGGAATACCTCCACCTGTTTACCATTGTATTCATAGACCGGAGGCTTGGCAGGCCAAATGGGCGCGCCGACAATAGAGATTTGATCCTGAGTCTTGAGCGAGGTGAAGATCATGAAGGCAAAAGGAGCCAGGAAAATAGTGAGGATGGCAAGAGTAAGGGCGGTGACAAAGGTAGCATTGAGTCCGTTTTTTATCTGTAGACGCGAAAGTCTAAACTTCGCTTTCTCTTGCGTCGCGGTCGTGGAGTTGGGATTGATGGTATCGGTTGTTTGTGCACTTGAAAGTTTCATCTTCACCTTCTCCTTACGAGCGGGTTTCGCTCGCGTAATAAACCCAGTATTTCGCGGACCAGAAAAGAAGAATTGTGACTGCCAGGATGATCAGGAACAGGACCCAGGCAAGCGTCGCGCCATAGGACATGTTCTGGAACAAAAAGAAATTTCTGTATAAGTACAGGTTATAAAACATGGTGAAACCGCCCGGGCGGCCTGTGCCCTGATTCACCACCAGCGGTACTAGAAAATATTGGAACAGTCCAACGATGCTCAATGTCAGATTGTAGAAGATTACCGGAGAGATCATCGGGAACGTTACTTTCCAAAAGGTCTGCCAGCCATTTGCCCCATCTACTTTGGCTGCATCATACAACTCTGTGGGAACACCCTGTAATCCCGCCAGCATAATCAACATGGCATTGCCAATCCCCCAGATTCCCATAATGACATAGGTGGAATAAATCCAGCCCCACTCTTCGGCGCCACTGTTTGCCCAGAGGGGCACACTGTCTCTCGACATGCCGATCACATCCACTAAGAAGCGATTGATCCAGCCGGTTTGTGAGTTGAGCATGCCTCCCCAGAGAAAAACGGCCGCGACAAACGGGACAATATAAGGCATATAAAACAGACTACGGAAGAACATCGGTGCTTTGAGGTATTTGCTATTCATCAGCACGGCGATTCCCAGGGGTGCGAAGATTCCCACTGGCAGGGCAATCAAACCAAATGCAATGGTCACCCATAATGCGCCCGGCGTCCCGCCCCTAAACCAGGTGGACGGATTGACACCCGCCTGATTGTCATTCCATAAATTTATGTAGTTATCGAATCCAACCCACTTCGGTGTGCTGGCAATTCCATCCGTAATTTTGAGATTGATGAACGTAAAAAATAAGGTAGCGACAATCGGAATGAGCGTAAAGACCAGGAATCCAAACAGCCAGGGAGAAAGGAACCAGAGCCCTTGCCTAAGTTCCCTGCGCGCCAGCGGTGATAGGTTGCGGAACGATTTCAGAGATGGAAGGGAACTTCGGAAGTTCGAAAACTGCTCAATCATGGCTCATCCTTTCTCCAAACCAGAGACGTCTGGGCGGGCCAGCCCGATGGATTGACCCGCCCAAAGTATAACTTGCAAATTACTTAGCGTAAATCGCGTTCAGATCATCGACCAGTTTCTGCCATTCGGCTTCGAAATCAAGCTGATCGGGGGGAGTGTTCTGGAGCAGATCAAAGAAGGTCTGCTGGCGGGCCCAGGCTTCATTCCAATTGGGCTGCCACTGTTCCGCGCTTGGGTTATCGGGGTACGCGAGACCTGCTTTGAATACATCCCAGGTTTCGGCTGTGGTGAATGGATAGCGCTCCAGCAAACCATCGATATAGGATTGCTGGAATTCGGGGTTCGCAGGCAAACCACTGTAGGCCGCCGGTACTTCATCGGTGCCCACAACCAGGGTCTGGGTGCCTTCGGGGCCGATGAGATAGCTCAATGCTCGGAAGGCTGCTTCAGGATTCTTGGTGCCTTTCCAGATACGAATGGTATCTGCATCCACGCGACCATGGATTTCACCATCATCGCCTACCGGCAATGCACCGGCCTGGAATTCGAAGCCAGCGTCACGGAAGGCATCGAGACAGCAGGTGTACCACAGGGGCGTCATAGCCATGGCGGCCTTGCCGGAATTGAACAGGTTGCCGTTGCCAAATTCAGGAGCGCCGGCGAGCGGGCCGGTGGCCATAAAGGGCTGCTCGCCCCACATGCCATCATAGACCCACTGATTCGCTTCCTTCCAGCTATCCGGCATGGCAGAGGTATAGTTACCGTCTTCGCCTTCCACGATATCGGCAGCGGCGGCCCGATAGGCAGCCTGATATGCCACATGGGTCTGCCACTGGTTGGCGAAGCCCACCTGGACCAGCTGTGTAGGATCGAACCCATCTTCGGTTGCATTCGCGCCGTTGACATCCACGGTCAGGCGTTTGGCAACTTCGGTGAGGGTGTCCCAGTTCCATTCCACTTCTGCGCCGTCGAGCATATAGGGCTCGCCGTATGCTGCGGGAGGATACTCAAGACCTGCCTCATCGAACATGGCGGGCACATAATAGATCGCAGCCGGGAAGACGAGGAACGGCAAACCAACCTGACCCTCTTCCGTCTGGTAGAACTCTACCAAAGCGGGATCGAAGACGCTGGTGTCGAAACCAGACGAATCGATGTAAGGTGAGAGATCAAGCCACTGACCAAAGAAAGCATTC
>LLBZ010005573.1_pt2 | contig 14902 bp, 17 predicted proteins | sample 1489421 | NCBI WGS metagenome assembly LLBZ01 (sample SAMN04092657, study PRJNA295927) | soil metagenome | biome: Soil prokaryotic community; feature: Bulk soil; isolation source: soil from tomato rhizosphere | host: tomato cultivar Moneymaker | place: South Korea | collected 2011-11-01 | reverse complement strand
TCCCATTCGAAGTTATCCACCAGCGTCCAGTAGAAGTAGCCTTTGACGGGCCAGTTGAAATTTACGGCGCGCCACATCTGGTGGATATGCTGCGCCAGGTATCGTCGTCGTAAATCGTCGTTCGAATCGTTGACGCCGTTCTCCGTAATGAGGATAGGCAAATTGGGATAGGTTCGTACGGCCCACTTAATGGTATCGAAAATCCCGGTTGGAATGTTTGCAATAAAACGCTGTTCGCTCGCATCTGCATCTTTCGGATACTCGCTATGCGTGAAGAGCTCGTTGGGTTTGCCGAGATGAAAACTCACCGTGTCCACGGAATAATAATTGAGTCCTAAATAATCCTGTGTTCCTTTGGCTTCGGGGACCTGAAAGCTTCCTACCGGTGTCCTCATGATCCCGGTGCTGATTCCGGACGGGAACGACATGTTGACTCCGTTATAGCGGAGACTCCGCATGAAGGCGTCGAGCGGAGACCAGGAACGCTTCGTGACCATGGGGCGGTGATGGTGAGCATAGCCCACGCGTGCCTCGCGTTGCACTTCGTGAATCACTCGATATGCGGCGGCATGGGCACGCAGCATGGTAGCCATCACCCGCATCGCCACACGGATGCCGCGATGCCTGGTCGGGAATTTACCGGTAATATATCCGCTTAAGGCATAGACGTTGGGTTCGTTGACGGTGCACCATAGCGTGCAGTATTCCTTGAGCGCTTCCACGGTTTTGCGCACGAACTTCTCGAATATAGCGACCGCTTCCTCATGTTCCCAGCCATCCATTTCGTAGAACCAGAGCGGATCGGAGAAATGATGCAGCGTGATCATGGGCGTGATGCCGCGCTCACGCAGTCCGCGCAGCATGGTCCGGTAACGCTCCAGGGCATCTTCGTCCCACGTATCCGGCGTCGGCTGGATGCGGCTCCACTCCACCGACATGCGGTGCGCGTTCTGTCCACTCTCCGCGGCGCGGTCGAAGTCCTCTTTCCAGCGTCCGCCCCACCAATCCGTTGCCAGGCCAGACGTCCCCTGTGTGTGACCTTCCTGTTCCCACTTCCACCACTGGTTATTTGTGTTGTTGCCCTCCACCTGATGCGAGGCGGTTGCCGTCCCCCATAAAAAGCCGCGCGGGAAATGATAGGTTGCTTGGACCAAGGTAGTCTCCTAGTCTCCAGTCATCTAGTCTCTCGTCTTGCTAGATACGCCAAATACAACGCGACCGAGCCTGCGACAGCAGCATTCAATGACTCGATCCTGCCGCGCATCGGCAGCTTCAAGAGGATATCGCACTTTGAGCGCACCAGCTGACGGATGCCCTCGCCCTCCGAGCCGACGACCAATCCCAGCGCGCCTTTCAGGTGGCGACTGTCAGGCTTGACCTCGATCCCATCCTGGTCCAGCCCGACGACCCAGACCTCCGCCTCTTTGAGTGCGTCGATGGCCTGAGCGAGATTCGCGCGCCCGATGAGAAGATGCTCGCTCGCGCCCGATGAGGCATTGACCACCGCCGGCGTGACCTCCACTGTGTGCGCCAGCGGGATGACCACGCCGTGCACACCAATCGCTTCGGCAGTCCTGAGAAGCGTTCCAAAATTTTGCGGGTCGTTCAGGGAATCGAGCAGCAGGATAAACGGTTGTTCATTCTTTTGATTTGCATGTTCGAGGATTTCGACCACGTCACTGTACGAATATCCACTGACCTCCGCCACCACGCCCTGATGGTTCTGATGGATTTTATCCAGCCGCCCGCGCTGTGCCTTCTCGACAGGGATGCGGCGCTCCTTTGACATCTTGAGAATATCCGCCAGCCTACCCTTTTCCTGCGCGCCTTCGGCAATCTGAATTTTGAACACATCTCTACGCTTAGCGCGCAATACTTCATAGACTGCGTTGCGAGAATAGATGAATTCTTTCATATCCCCCGATTATACGTGACAGTCACGGTTTACAATTTCTCATACGACATCACAAACTCATAGAACCCCGCTTTGCAGTAATAAAACTTGTACTTCTCTCCCTCTTTGAATGCGCCGCTCATGTCATCCCCAAACTTGAACTTTTTCCTGCCGACGATGACATAGTATGTCGTGATGCCGCTTTCACCAGAAGAATCCCGATCAAAACTGACGTTTCCTGAGGCCGATGAGAGGACTGCATTTCCCAGTTTGTTAGCATTCCAGCGCGCCAGCAAAAGGCTCAGGCCCAGGACTCCCAAAACGACCACAATCAGGACGGGAAAGATCCAGAAGTTCAACGGGTTTGCAAACAACGCCGCGCGTGTATCCTCGTTCTGAAGAAACATAGCCAGGATCAAACACAGCCCCAGAAACAGGAATCCGATTGCGATCCATACGTTAAATCCTTGCACCCTGACGCCGCCCTGCCCCACTTCTTTGAGCCAGTCTCTCTGGCTTGCGCTTAACTGTCCGCGTTTGTTGGCTTTCAAGTCGTCTTCGGTGAATTCGAACATATTGATATCATCCTCGCGGGGAATTAAGTCATCAAGGTACCATCCATGTTACGCCATCAACATCGATAACTTGATCATCGTCCGACCATGTGATTTCAGAGTACAGCCAATCCTGCGTATCATTCAGTTGTGCAACAGGTTGTATCTTTCCTTGTAAATCTATGACAACCAGTTGGTGATTTGCATTGATGGTTGCCACTCGTGTATTGTCATGTGACCAGGTGGCGGGAACGATACGGATCACTGCCCTGGCGCTGTATGCAAGCTCCTGACCGGTTGCCGAGTACATAGATCCGGTATTCACAATTGTTGATGGAACGAAAAACTGTTCTTCTAATTTATTTGCCATAGTCTGTTTTCCTATCATTTGATGGCTGCCCACCTGCCATAACCCTCCATCGAGTCTCAAACTACCATCTTCATTTCCAGCAGGGAAAACCACATAAGCCCACCGAAAATCTTGATCGAACGCAACATACCAAGCTTGCTCGAAAAGATTTTGTATCTGAAGCGTTTGAGGATTTAAAGAAAGCAAACCAAAGGGAGTACGAGGGTCCGGTAGCGCCTCCCCCTCCAAAGGACGGCTGACCATATAAAATGCGGAATTGTTCTTATTCCAACCAACGAAATCAATCTGATTGGCAAATGACTCGGAAAATACTCTTTCGGAGCCATCTTCCAAATTCGCCATCGCGAACTGGTTTGGACCTGCTCCCCCACCTCCACACCAGGGAAGATCAACAACCATCCAGCGCTCATCAGGAGAAATCAGCGGAATTTGTGCTGGACAGCTCCCACCATTAGTCTCAAGACGTCCTAACCAGTTCCCTGAGGGTACATGAACAAAGCTATAACCCCAATGGTGTTCCACCATTAATACACGAGGTGTTGCCCACTGAAAACTATAAAAACAGCAGGATGTGATAGGCAATGGCTTTGCAAACGATGATTCATCATCCGGTTCTACACTATATAAACCGCATCCTTTCGCAATAGCAAGGAATTTTGCATCCGGACTCCACAACATTTTCACATCACAATTCCCGCTGGAAGGGTTGTGTCCTGTGTTGATATTTACCACTTCCGGTTGACTTCCATCTGTTCGCAGGCGGTAGATTGTTTTGTCAAAATCAAAGGCAGCGATAAATGCATATGACTCATCAGATGCCCAAAAGACAGCGCTATCACAGCGAAATGTCAACCCTTTTATCGCGGTAATCATGGTTTTTGTTGGCACATAGAAAAGTATTGGAAACGTGTAGTCGCATGTGATTACATAACAACCATTCGGAGAAGTTGATTTCCATTGGCTTAGAGCAAATAATTCTTCAGGTGATAAGGGAGTTTCCGTTGGGTAAACGACCGTTGGAATCGCTTCCGCCGTCCCCGTCATTTGCGGGAAGGTAAGTGGCGCTGAAGTCGAAGGTGGCGTTTCGATAACGGAATTAATGTCCCCTGGGGCCGTGGCCTGTGGCGATACTCCTATGCTCCCACACGACACCATCAAAACGGTGATAAACAGAGCGGAATACCTCACCTGCCATTTCATGTTTCCTCCACTCATCGAGACGAGAGATTCTATATTAGGCCTCTATCTTCACTTCGATGATCCGGTCCAACCGGAAATTCCTCTCCGCCTTACGCAAGTGACAGTGCGCTTTGAGATAGACATAATCTGACAAGCCCATCACCTGCTTGGGCGTGATCCAGCGCTCGGTTTGTTCCCCCTCGCCGTTCACATAGCGGATGAAGATACGTTTGTTGCTGTAGATCGCCTCGCCCAGCTCGGTGGGAAGCTGGATACCATCGTTCGGCCAGACCGGAGAGTTATAGATTCCGATGTAATCGTCCAACGGCTTGTTGAACTGTTTCAGCGAGTCCATGATGGCGAAAAAGACGCCGCGCCCCGTATGTGCATCCGGCAGGGCGCGGTGGGAAATTGTCATCGGCACGTGGAACGCCTCTGCCAGATAATGCAGGCTGTACGAAGGCAGGTCAAAATGCTGGCGGGCAAGCAGTAACGTATCTACCAGGTTGGGGATCTGGATCTCGCGTCCCAGGCGGCGGAACTCGCTGTCGAGGAACTGCACGTCGAACTGGGCGTTGTGGCAGACGACCACCGTCCCTTTGAGCCACTCCACGACATCGTCGGCCACTTCGGCAAACAGAGGCGCCTTGGCCAATCCTTCGTCGGTGAGGCCGCTCGTGCTGGCCGCGCCCAGCGAGAGTGGATATTCCGGGTTCACCAGCATGTGAACCTGCTGTTTGACACGCCGCCCCTCAGTGAGGACAATGCCCACTTCACAGATTCGGTCCCCGAACCACGGCGAAAGCCCTGTGGTTTCCATGTCTAAAAAGGCGAAACGAGCACTGGAGAGATCAAACATACTAGAATTTTAAACGGAAAAGCTTTTACCCGTGACGTAGGTCTCTACCTTTTGGTTACGGTACAGGGTCACGTTGCCTGCGCCGTGGACTGTCCATGTGCCGCGACCGTCGTCGAGCATGCCTGTCCTTTCGTCGATGCCCACCAGTGTGACCTGGGCAATCTCGAGCAGGCGCGATGCCCAGCTTTTTCCAAAGGTGTCGTAATGCGGCATGACGATCGCATTTTGAACCAGGTTAAGCCCCTCGATCACCTGCCCGCGGCTCGGGTCATAATAGAACTCACACATGACCATCGCACCCGCGCTCGACCCGGCGATGACCGCGCCGTTGGCATAGGCTTCCAGGGCAGCCTGCCAGGCGGCGCTTCCCTTGAGCGTCTCGCCGAGGTAGCCTGTGAAGCCGCCGAGCATGTAAATCAGCTTCGCCTCTCGCAGGGACTCGGCGATATTCAAATCGTTCGCGCTGACCTTGTCGATCAGCGGGAGCGAGCCCACATCCTTTGCCCCCAGGCTCTGGAACCAGCGGATGCCATTGTCCCCTGCGCGCCGGTGATTGTTATCCGGCGCAGCAGCCGTTGGAATGATTCGGACCGGCGCCTCGAACCCACCCGCCAGCTCGATCGCCTTCAGATCGGGGTCACGCATGCGGCCGCCAAACTCCGCGCCGCCTTCGAGAAGCAAATATCCCATAAACACCTACCATCCGAATTCGTCGAATTGGATTCCCAGGCGATGATTCTGGATCGCGTTTCTGACATAGGGAATCACGTTACCGGGCAATTCATCAAGGTCCACCCAGCGCAATTCATCGCATTTCTCGGGTTCCGTGTTGACCGGCTCCCCCCGCCAGTCAAGGACATGTACAAAGAAGTCGATGCGCTCATCGCCGTCCTTGCGATGCACGACGGAGGAAAAAGCAATCTGATCCACCTCGATATAGAGGCCGGTCTCTTCCAACCCTTCACGGGCCGCGGCGGCAAGGACCGTTTCACCGCCATCCAGATGTCCCGCCGGGACGCTGTATTGCCCGTCTGCGTAGCCGGTGTTGAAGCGGCGCAATAACAGCACCTGATTCTTACGAAAGAACAACAAATGGACGGTGACGGGGAAGGTTGCACGCATAGGCTGATTATACTTTTGACTCCTCTTACCGCTACCGCAAGCACCAGGCTTCGATTGCGAAGCACTCAGCGCGAAGGGGCTTGCGATGTAAGATTCACGCCTGAGAAATCTACCATAAACTATGGACTTCAAACTGACGATTTTCTCCGATTACATCTGACCGTGGTGTTATGTCGGCCAGGGTGTGGTCGAGAGGTTGAAAGCAGAACACAATGTAGACGTGGAATGGCGGCCGTTCTATCTATATTTTGACACGCCGCCCGAAGGACGGGAATTGCCCGAGCATGTGAAGCGGGCTCGGGCCCACGGTTCCGAGGAACGGCTGCGCCAGATCGCGGCCTCCTACGGGATGGAATTTGTCTCCACCAGGTGGATCTACAACACACGCCTGGCTCACGAAGCGACGGAATATGCCCACGAGCATGGCAAAGGGAATGAATTCCATAAAGTGGTTTTTCGAAAAGTATATGCCGAAGGCGAGGACCCGAGCCAGTGGGATGTGCTGCGCTCTGCCGCGCGCGAAGTGAGCCTGAACGCCGAGGAAATGCAGCGTGAAGTGGAAGCCGAGAAATATATGGCGACCGTGGTGGACAAGGTCCGCTGGGCGTACCAGATCGGCGTGACAGGCGTGCCGACGTATGTGATCAATAACCGCTATGCGATTATCGGCGCGCAGCCGTATGAGGTATTCCAGAGCGCGCTGGAGCAGATACTGAATCAAAAAGACTAAGCATCATTTTATGATTTTGTATGAGTACCAGTAAATCACGAAACAAGAGAAGCCCGAAAACAGGGAGCGGGCGCTGCGTAGCGGCCCGCTCCCTGTTTTCGGGTATCCTTTAGATTGGATTTTCGTGAAGTTATGAGTATGGATGTCAATTCCCCAGATAAGTGGGATGCAAATTATGGGCACGGGACAGATGGCTGGGATTTGGGCGGCCCTACGCCGGTATTCCAACGTCTCCTGCTAAGCGGACGATTGATCCCGGGACGCATGATGGTTCTCGGCGCGGGGCGAGGGCACGATGCGCGTGAATTTGCGCGGCACGGCTTTCAGGTCACTGCCGTGGATTTCTCCTCACAGGCCGTTCGAGAAATGCACCGTCTTGCCAGCCCGGATGCTCCCATCGAAATTTTGCAGCATGATATTTTTACATTGCCAGCTGCGTTAAACCATTCCTTTGACTACCTTCTAGAATACACATGCTTTTGCGCTATTGACCCAAACCGCCGCGATGAATATGCCAACCTCGTGACACGCCTGCTCAAACCAGACGGCATTTACGTTGACCTCGCTTTCCCTCTGGATAGACGCAAGGGAGGCCCGCCTTTCGCGGTTTCGGCAGAAGAGATTCTCGATCTTTTTCAAGCGCGCGGTTTCCAATTGCTCTCGCGTGAAAAGCCTGCCGATTCGATTTCCCCGCGGCGTCATGCGGAAGAATTATTCCTCTTTCAAAAAAAGATTGCTACGAAATAACGTCATCTAAAGCGACTGTCACCTGTCAGAAAATACTTCTGCCAAATCCGTTTCTTTGCTTCCCGGGGAATAAACGAAGTTTCGTAGGCATAACGATTGCAGGTCGCGATCTCCTCCAGGCTCATGCCGAGGATCTCGTGAGCAATGCGATATTCGTTATTGACGTTAGTCTCGAGCACTTCCGGGTCATCCGAGTTGATCGTCACTTTCACGCCAAGGTCAAACAATTTCTTGAGCGGATGTTCCTCAATGGTCCGCACGGAGTTCGTCAGGTAGTTGCTCCAGGGATTCACCTCCAGCGTAATGCCGCGCTCCTTGATCAGCTCCACGACCTGCCTATCTTCGATCGCGTGGATCCCATGCCCGATGCGGTCCGGGTCGGTCAGCTCGATTGTGTCTTTTACAAAGGAAGCCGGCGTATCTTCCCCAGTGTGAATGGTGACTTTCAATCCCGCCTCTTTTGCTTTCCTGATAGATGGAACAAACTCTCGCAGGGGAAAGTCACGCTCGCTGTCTGCCAGGTCGATGGCCGGGATATGATCCTTGTGCCTGATCGCCCAGTCGACCGTTTTCACACACGAGGCAGGTCCCATGCTGCGCGAGGTGATGGCGATATAACAGATCGCCATATCGAATTCTTTTTCAGCACGTTTCTTGGCACGCAAAAGGCCTTCCAGGCAGGCATCCCAATCGAGATTGTGGCCGTGAAATGCCCAATCGGGCGAGAAACGCACTTCGAAGAGCCTGATGTTCTGTTTTGCCGAATCCTCGAACAATTCCCAGGCGATGCGCTCGACGACCTCTGGCGAGGTGATGCTGTTTTGAAAGATGGCGAACGCGGCCAGCACGGCTTCGAGGTTTCGCATCTGGTCGTAGACTTTGACATATTTGTCCAGTTCATGGACATCATACGTGGGCAATTGCAGGTTGTACTCGTTCGCGATGTCCAGAATGGTCTGTGTGCGGATCGCGCCTTCGAGGTGACAGTGGATCTCGGTCTTGGGAATGTCGTTGTATTTGGGGTCGAAGTTTTTCATAAGAACTTATAATGCTCCGCCGCACCGGCGGCAATACAAAGAAATACTGGTGCCGAGGACGGCGCCATGAGCGAAAAGTAATTATGTGGCCAGCTTAAGCACCGTCTGCAATAAAACATTCGTACCGTTGACGCAGTCCTGCCATTCGGTGAATTCGCGTGGAGAGTGACTCGCCCCATCCTTAGACGGGACGAAGATCATGCCCACCGGACACAGTCCGTCGAAGGATTGTCCGTCATGCCCCGCACCGGAGGATAGGGACAAGTAGTCGAATCCCAGATCATCACAGGCGCTGGCAAATGCATCTCGAACGCGCTGATCCATGAGAGAAGGAGAGTGCTTGCCGAGAGAATCCACCTTCAATTCCAGGCCAAAACGATTGGCTGCCTCGTGTGCATGACCAAGCAGAAGGGAATCGAGCCGCTGGAATTTTTCTTCATCCGCAGAACGGAATTCAAGCGAGACGTCCACCCGCGCCGGGACAATGTTGAATGCACCCGGCGAAAATTCCATGTTCCCAATATTTACGACACAATCCCGGAAATCATGGAGCACAGTATCACGCGCTGCCAGCGTAAACTCACTTGCTCCCAGCGACGCGTCCAGGCGGTCGCTCATCGTCGTCGTTCCCGCATGGTCGGCGCGGCCGAGGAATGATAAGCGGTAGGACCAGATGCCGACAATGGCATTGACAATCCCTATCTTGATACCCGTGCTTTCAAGACGCTTGCCCTGCTCGATGTGTAATTCCAGATAACCCGCCAGCGACTCTTGCGGGCGCGCCGCGCTCAACATGCTTTCCTCAGACAGGCCGGCGCGCTTCATCCCTTCGAGAAGAGCCTGGCGTCCCCCGCGCGGATTCTGCAAGACCTCAGGGGAAAGCCGTCCGGCCAGTGCAGCGCTCCCCAACAAACCGACCAGCGTCCCTTCTTCATCGGTGAAATCGATGGACTCCAGGTTCAGCTTGAGTGGGAGCTCCGCGTCTTGGATGGTTCTCAACACTTCGAAGGCCGCTATCAGCCCCAGCGCGCCGTCGAAGCGACCGCCGTTCGGGACGGAGTCGAGGTGGGAGCCAAGGAGGAGGGTCGCCGCTTCATCTCCGGCTCCGTTCTGCGCGAGGAACGCAGAGTGATTCCCCGCGCCATCGGTGCGAAATTCCAAGCCTGCGTTTTCGATCTGTTCGCGGAACCAGCGGCGCGCAGCAAGATGCGCCTCGCTGAATGTGGGACGATTCACACCGCCGTCAGCTGTTGCGCCGATCCGCGCCAATTCTTCGAAAGCTGCCAGCATCCGGTCTGAATGGATGCGAAGATTGGACAATTCCGGGGTATCCATTACTTCTCAAAGAGGAAGGAAACGATTCGCGGCGGCTTGTTCAAATCTTCCAGGTGCCAACGTTCATCAAGTTTCGCCAGCTTCAAGCCATGTTTAGATGCCGCGTTTGTAAAATCTGAAATATGATGCACAAAGGCCGGGATTTCGGCTACGCTTTCACCGCTTTGAAATCTTGCCTTCTTCCCTTCATATTGTCGGAATGGATGAAGTTCATTGACGAAGAATTTCCCTCCTTCGATCAATACTCGAGAGGCTTCTGAGAAGATGAAGGAAAGATCCTCGATATGTTCCAGGACAAGGTTGCAGACGATGAGATCGTAGGCGCGGTCCTGGCACGGCCACCTTTGCGTCAGGTCTGCCATCGAGAACCTGACATTCTCTGCCTTTACTTTTTCTTTCGCTTTCTCGATCATCCCCTCTGAAAAATCTAACGCGTGGACTCTCAGCCCAACATCAACCAGAAACAAAGTGTTTTTGCCTGTCCCACAACCAATCTCGAGGATGGAATCGAAATGCCGGTTCGCGAGCATCTCGAACATGATTTGTTGATCGAGATCGCGCGTCAAATTCCGATCTGTATCGTATGTCTGTGACCATTCGTTGTACGCGTTTTGAATACTCATTCTGCCTCTCCTGTCCTCTCATGAGCCGATATTATATCTACATTTATATTGGTTACAGGCTTCCTTGACTTAGAATATCTGTTCTACTATAATCTTCGCGTATGTCTATCTGGCAACGATTGTTGAACTGGATAGGCTTGCGTCCGAAATCCGGCTCCCGTACCTACGAGATCAGCGAATCTCTCCAAGTTACGCTCACAACCATCGCCAAGCACGAGGGCCGTCCTGAAGATGAATTACTCCCCGACGTCCTGGCCGCCGGCCTCACCCAATATATTTCAAAAGACAAGCTCTGGAATAAGTGGCAGAGTCTGACCGCGCGCGAGCAAGACGTGGCGGCGCTGGCCTGCCTGGGGTATACAAACCGCGAGATCGGCAAACGACTGAACATCTCTCCAGAGACGGTCAAGGTACGTCTGCAAAGAGCATTGATGAAATTTGGCGTCACCACGCGCTCGCAATTACGCATGCTGCTGGAGGAGTGGGATTTTAGTGCCTGGGAAAAGCCCAGATACAGGTAGCCCGGCGTATTCTTCTCCCTGCATCCAGATACCCAATGGGTACCCCTAAAATCTCCCCGTTTCTTACCCGACGGGGACTTTTTATTTTTCTTCCTACCCGCTATTCTGCGCTCATGAATGAATTATCGAACCCCACGTTTGACGCCGCCGGGAAGCGCGGTCTCACCCTGATCCTGACCCGGGATAGCGCGCGCAGAAGCAAGACCGAGTTGATCGCCCGCCTGATCCTGCGTGGTCCGCTCTTCGTCGTTTCAGGCGATGAGTGGCTCCCTGCCTTTGCCCTGCCGCGCATCCTTCGAGAATATACGACGGATCTGAAGGAGATCCTGAGACGCTTGTACACGGTACGCGCCTCCACCTGCTACCGGTTACTCGACTCCCTGGCAGGTATTTCTCCGAAAGGAGAACCGGTCCTGGTGATGGATTTTCTGCACACCTTTTACGATTCCGACATCTCCCTGCGAACCCGTCTCCTCAAGCTGCGAGAGTGCTGTCGCGAGCTCAAGCGTCTGGCTTTCTACCGTCCGGTCATCGTCCTGACGCAGGAGATGGAGGCGGAGGATTATGAAAAGTTCATTCCGGCCCTCTCGTCGATCGCAGATATGACGATCACGCTGCATCCGGAACTTGAACAAATTCAACAACCTGCACTTTTCTAACCTTTATGGGCCGCACCCTTCCCTCTACCACCCAGCTCGCCTTCGAACAGATCGCCGAGCTCAAACCGTTCTACGAAGCGCTTCGCCGGGCAGATCAACTGATCCTGGATCGGTTTTTCGAATCGATCTTACAGCATCGCGCGGCCATCAGCCATGCAGCAAATCTGCTCCCGATGGAAGTCATGCCGTTTGTGATCCTTCTAGAGGAGCACAAACGGAATAGCCAGGTCTATAACGAGCTTCACGTTCTGATCGAAGCGATAGAGAACAAAATCAAATCCCTGCTGCCTCCCGATGAGGACCAACTGTGAAGGAATATACCGGCTGGCTGTTCGACATCTATGCACATTCAACCCGGGGAATTGTGCTCTGGATCGTGGGGGAAGACGGCAAACCGCATTCGTTTACGCAGCCTTTTCAAATCACGTTTTATGCGGGCGGCCCGTTTTACCGCCTACGCCAGTTGTGGAAGTTCCTTCAGACGAAACAGGTCGGGCTGTATCGCACACAGAGGAGGGATTTGCACGAGGGAGTAAATGATCTCTTGGAAGTCTGTGTGCTCAACCCCATGTCTTTCGATGAGTTGTTCAAGGAGGTGAATCAACGATTCCCCGACCTGCATTATTATGATGTGGATATTCCACTCATCCTTCGTTACGCGGCGGAATACAACATCTTCCCACTCGCGCATTGCAAAGTGAAGATAAAAGAGGGCTGGGAAGTTTCAGAGATCATCCCGCTTGAGGAGCCCTGGCAACTTGACCCGAAACTGCCTGACCTGCGGGTGCTAAAGATCCAGCCCGATACGAATCCATCCCATGCCCCGCCGAGCTACCTCTCTATCCATTTTGGGAACTTCAAGTATCGGCTATCCCTAAACGACCCGCGTAGACTTCTCTTTTCCCTCAACGGCATTCTCCATCAGTACGATCCCGACGTGATTCTGACCAGTTATGGAGACACATGGTTGTTTTCGTATCTGGAAGCAGCCTCGAGATGCACAGGCATTCCCTTCAACCCCAACAGGGACCTTGGGCGATCGGTTCGCCGAAAGAAAGAGATTAGCTTCCACAATTACGGGCAGGCACATTACCGCGGGGAGCAGATACACCTGTTCGGACGCTGGCACATCGACGACCAAAACTGCATGACCTTCGGGGAGTACGGCCTGGTGGGCGCAATCGAACAGGCACGTGTGACCGGCCTGCCCGTGCAGGAGATCGCCAGGCGCTCTCCCGGTGCAGGTATTGCCGCCATGCAAAACCTGACGGCTCTGCGGCATGAGGTGTTGGTTCCTTACCAGCAGCAAAAGGGGGAAGTGCCCAAAACATACAACCAGCTCGTCACCTCAGACCGCGGAGGCTTGGTCTTCGAACCATTGCAAGGTGTCTTCCGCCATGTTGCCATCATCGACTTTCTATCCATGTATCCATCTATTATTGTGAAATACAACATCTCTCCCGAGACCGTTGGTGTGGAAGAGGAGGATGCGTTCCATCTCCCTGAAATGGGAATCAAGATCAGCTCCCGCCAGGGACTCGTCCCTGCAGCACTGCGGCAAATGGTAGATAAACGCGTCCAGGTCAGACGCTGTTTGAAAACAATGAGTAAGAATGATAAGCGTTATATGCGCTACCAGGCATATTCCAACGCTCTTAAATGGTTGTGTGTGGTGGCGTATGGGCGGCTCGGGTTCGCTAATTCCACCTTCGGCCGGATCAACTCCCATGAGGTCGTTTCTTTCCTTGGCAGAAAAATGCTGCTCGCGGCAAAAGAGATCGCCGAAGAACGCGGGTTCACAGTCATCCATGCCTATGTGGACAGCCTCTTTATCTGCCGTCCGGATGCTGTAAACGAGGAGGATTTTCAATCTCTATTGGATGAGATCGAAGAGGAAACAAAGCTGGCCATCGAAGTGGAATGCGTCTACTTATGGATGGCATTTGTTTCGTCTCGGCAGAATCCCAGGCTCTCGGTTGCCAACCGCTTCTTTGGCCTGCAGTCGGACGGAGAATATAAAGTGCGCGGACTGGCGCTGCGCCGTGGCGATACTCCTCGGTTCATTGCCAATACGCAAGAGGAGATCTTGAAACTTCTGGCAGGAGAAAAAGATCCCGCCAGGCTTGCAAATGCATTCCCCAACATTTTGAACGTCCTGCAAAAAAGAATCTCTGCGCTGGATCAGAGAGCTGTTCCTGTCCAAGAATTATTGATCACACAAATCCTCAGTCGCGAACTTAACACCTATCGCGTCCCGTCGTCTGCTGCACGCGCCGCCTGTCAATTGCAGGCGGTGGGAAGGAGCATACGAATGGGACAAAAGATTCACTTCATTTATACGAAAACAAAACAAGGCGTCTACGCCTGGGACTTGCCCAAACCTCTCGATGTCACATTGGTGGACATAGCCCGGTATAAGGAATTCCTTTTCCGAGCTGCATATGAAGTGTTACAACCGTTGGGTGTTACGGAACGCGTCTTGAGAAACTGGATGTTCTGCCAGGCAAGCTATTTGTTTCCCCCGGGCCTGCTCCATAGCAGGATGGAAATGCCTCTGTTTGCGAACTTGAAACGAGTACGGGTAGACACGATGTAATCCCCAGAATATTCACGAGTGTACCAGTAAACTGTCTTTTCTAGATAGTTTGTGAAGCTCTACAGTTATTTCCCACTTACTGTTTCGAGAAACTCCGCGAATGCAGATAACTCTTGTTTCACTTGCTCAAAAACACCTTCTAGTTCATTCACAAGTCTGCCAATACGTTCAGGATCAAAGGAAAAGGTATATACATTCCGAACCACGTGACGAAATCGCAAGTACTCATCTAAGCGCTGGATCGTTTCCCGGCTGAGCACCGGCGGCCGAACTTTGGGAAGATCCAATTCCATCTGGTTCAACAACTCGCGATGCCACTCTGCATTTGTAGGAACAGACCCATCGACTGTGGCAGCAATCTGTTTGAACATCCTTTCAAAGCCTGAATACACATCATGTAAGTTGAGCGAAGCCGAATCGAGAAACAAATCCGCGTCCTGCGGATTCTTTTTCGCTGTAGACACAGCGCGATTGGCCCGTGCAACCAGTCGATCCAAATCATCAAGTTCTTTCCGGATACGCTCGGCCAAGACTAGATAGCTTTCAATCATATATCTACAGCCTCTTGTTCGATGGCCTTCAAAAGACTACAGGAGCACGTATTAACATCCACAAGATTCAGCTCCATCGAGGAGTCCAGGTCCATCACCGCTCCAATCGCTCGGAATGTTTGATC
>LLBZ010013299.1_pt3 | contig 14964 bp, 14 predicted proteins | sample 1489421 | NCBI WGS metagenome assembly LLBZ01 (sample SAMN04092657, study PRJNA295927) | soil metagenome | biome: Soil prokaryotic community; feature: Bulk soil; isolation source: soil from tomato rhizosphere | host: tomato cultivar Moneymaker | place: South Korea | collected 2011-11-01 | reverse complement strand
GAGAACATCTACATGAGCGGCACCTTCCTCGGGATGCGGAAGGCGGAGATCGACGCCAAGCTCGAGGAGATCATCGCGTTCTCGGAGATCGCCAAGTTCATGGATACCCCCGTGAAGCACTACTCGAGCGGCATGTACGTGCGGCTCGCCTTCGCGGTGGCGGCTCACCTGGATCCGGACATCCTCATCGTGGACGAGGTTCTGGCGGTCGGTGACGCCGCCTTCCAGCGCAAGTGCCTGGCCAAGATGGAAGACGTGCGCCATCACGGCCGGACCGTGCTGCTCGTCTCGCACAACATGTCGGCGGTGACGCGGCTCTGCCAGCGGGCACTGCTGATCTCCGGCGGCACGCTGGTCCAGGATGGGCCCGCAAGCGAGGTGGCCACGACGTATCTCCTCACGAATCTCCGCGTGCCGGCCCAGCGGGAATGGACGGATGGCACGGAAGCGCCGGGAAACGACGTGGTGCGGCTTCGCGCGATGCGGGTCGTGGGGGCCACCGGGGCCATGGTCGAGGCGGCCGACATCCGGCGGCCGGTGGGAATCGAGATGACGTACGAGGTGCTGAAGCCCGGGTACTGCCTCGTCCCCAAGTACGAAATTTTCAACGATACCGGCACCTGTCTCTTCTCGTCCTTCGACGTTCAGTCCGGATGGCGGAGCCGCATCCACGATTTGGGCACGTTCTCCACCGTTGCGTGGATTCCGGGCAATCTGCTTGCCGAAGGGACGGTGCTGGTCACCGCCAGCGTGTTCTCCCCCGAGCCGCAGCGGACCCATTTCCGCCAGCGTGACGCGGTCGCATTTCAAGTGGTGGATTCCCTGGAACCGGACACCGCCCGAGGCGGGTGGGAAGGCAAGGTGGATGGCGCCGTGCGGCCTCTCCTGGAGTGGGCCACCACGCGGCGCGATGGGGGCGAGGGCCCGCGCGCCCAGGATTGATGTCGCAGGCGGCCGGCGCCCCGGAGGTGTCGGTGGTTCTGAGCACGTACAACCGTGCTCACGTCCTGCCCCGCGCGCTCGAGAGCCTGGCGGAGCAGGACTTCAAGCCCGACCACTTCGAGGTCATCATCGTCGACAACAACTCCAACGATGGGACCCGCGAGGTCGGCGAATCGTTCTGCGCGCGCTTCCCGAACTTCCGCTATGTGTTCGAGCGCCAGCAGGGGCTGTCCCATGCCCGCAATACGGGCATTCGTGCCGCCAGGGCGCCGGTGGTCGCGTTCACCGACGACGATGTGCGGGCGTCGCGCGAGTGGGTGGGGACCATCGCCGCGCTTTTCCGCGAGCACCCGGACATCGCGGGCGTGGGCGGCAAGGTGGTCCCGAGATGGCCGGGACCCCGGCCCCGGTGGCTCACTTCCGAGCACTGGGCGCCCCTCGCGCTGGTGGACTACGGCGACGCGCCCTTCCGCATCGGGGATGACCGGCGCCTGTGCCTCATCGGAGCCAACAGCGCCTACCGAAAAAACGTCTTCGATCGGATCGGCTTCTATGCCCCGCACGTACAGGCCGTGGGCCGGGAGGTCGCAACCGAGGATCACGAACTGCTGCTGCGGCTGTGGCGCGCCGGCGGGCAGTGCCTTTATTCCCCCGCGCTGGTGGTCACCGCCGACATCGAGAGTGTCCGTATGCGCCGGGGGTACCACCGACGCTGGCACCGCCGGCACGGGCGGTTCCTGGCCCTCATGCGCGATGAGCAAATGGAGCGGACCAGCATGGGACGGTTCCTCGGGGTGCCGGCGCACGTGTACCGGCGGGTCCCGATCGATCTATGTGGCTGGCTGGTGAGCCTGCTGCCCGGCGTCGCGGCGGATGCCTTCCTCCTCGAGACGCGGCTCTGGTTCCATCTCGGCTTCATTGGCAGCCGCTGGCGCGAGTTCTTCTCCCCTAGACGGGCCGCCCTCTTGCGGGAGCTGACCGCGCTCACCGCTCCCAAGCAGCAGCGATGAAGTGCTAGATGCCCGGCCGGAGCAGGCGCCGAACCGCCTGCTCGCCAAGGATCAGCGCGACGAAGCGATGGCGCTCCAGTAGGGGCGCCGCCGAAATGAGGAACGCCGAGCGGAAGGCGGGCCGGACTTGCCTCGCCCGGGCCTGAGCGAGCAATAGGCCCAGGGAGCCGGCCAGCACCTCACCGTTGCGTATCCGCTCCTTCTGCAGGGCAATCCGCCGAGCGGTGAGGAGCTTCTGAAGCGGAACTCGATCGGACCTCGCTGGCACTTTGGCGAGAGCCCACTCACGGAGGCGGAACGAGTCCTTCAGCATCGCCATCCTCTGTGTCGCGGTGGTGCTCCCGTCATGCCTGCGGACGAGCGCGCGTGCCCGTTCCCGGTCACTGTAGAGGAATGCCGCCTCCGCGAGCGCGCAGCGGATCCAGTACTCCCAATCTTCCGCACAACGAAGACCCTCGTTGAAACCGCCGACGCGGTCGATGAGGTCTCGGGACACCAGCGCGGCATTGATCGGCATGATGTTTCTGTCGGCCAAAACCGGCAACACCGCCATCCCCGGACCTGACAGTTCGGGGATCCAGGGCGTGTCGGATCCGCTCACGGAATAGTCGCGCCGGCCCGGTTCGGCCGTCGTGAAGTAGCGCGCGCTCGAATACACGATATCGACCGGCGGACGATGCCTTGCGAAGCATTCCACCTGCTGGGCCAGCTTGTTCTCCTCGAGCAGGTCGTCAGCGTCGAGAAACTGCACCAACCGGCCACGCGAGGCCCTGAGGCCATGGTTCCGAGCGGCGGAGGCCCCGCGGCGTGGGATCGACATCCAACGGATCCGATCGTCCAGCGCAGCGTAGCCTCGACTGACGTGCCGGGTATCGTCGGTCGACCCGTCGTCGATGATGATGCATTCCCAGTCCTGATAGGACTGGCGCAGCAACGAGTCGAGAGCGTGAGGGAGGAAGCGGCCGTAGTTGAAGCACGGTATGACGACGCTGACCAACGGCGCACACGACGTGCGGGGCATCATGGCCCTGCGCCCCCGCTTAGCGTCCGGGGCGAAGGTTCACTCGAAGGCGCGATGCGGCTTCGCCAATGACGGGCCGGAAGCGGCCACGTAGCAGGTGGATCAGCAGGTAGGGATGCCAGCCCAGAAGCCACCGGTGGATGAAGCGCCGGACGGCCGGAGGGATCTCTCCCCGATCGTCCCACGACCCCCAGTGACCACGGAAGGCATTCCACGCCCCGGTGAGGGTATGGTCGGCAAGGCTCGCGTTGCCGACCAGTTTCGCAGTGAGCGCGTGTTCGAGCACCCACCCGAGGTAGCGAGCAGGGTAGGTGAATCGTCGCCAGCCGCGCAGATGAGAGCGCCAGAAGAGGTAGAAGTTTCGGGTCATCAGATACCGTCTCGGGGGAGCGTCGAGCCCACCGAGCGAGCGACTCTCTTTGTGGTAGATGACGGCATCCGACACCACCATCGTCTCGAAGCCGGCTCCGAGTGCCCGCACGCTGTAGTCCATGTCCTCGACATAGGCGAAGTACCGCTCGTCGAGCAGGCCGACACGGTGGATCAGATCGCGTCGGATCAGGAGCGCGGTTCCCCACAGAGCCACGTTCACGGATGGGGCCGAATCGCCCGCAGCAGGCAGGGACCGCAGATGTCTGCGCTCCTCGGCCGCGAAGTCGAGGACCGTACCCGCGAACTTTATCTCCTGGCGATCCTGGTAGTCGTAAACAACCGGGCTGATCAGGCCGAGCCGTGGCCGCGACTCCGCGACGGAGACGAGCCTCTCGAGACAGTCGGGTTCGACCACCGTGTCGTTGTTGAGCAGCCAGATGTAGTCGGCATTGAGCTCGACAGCCCGCCGGATGGCGACATTGTTGCCCCCCGCGTACCCCAGGTTCCGTGGGCAGCGAATCACGCTACCGTCCCGCAAATGCGGCGCGATCTCATCGGCCTCGGGTCGTTGCGAGCCGTTGTCGACAACCAGCACCGTGAAGTTCGGATACCGCAGACCGCGGAGGGATTCGAGGCATTCCAGGGTGTCGGCGACGCCATTCCAGTTCAAGACAGCGATGACCACCTTGGGCTCGTGCACCGTCATTGCTCCTGCGTCGGCAGCCGCGATGTGCATTCGTTTGCACAGGTGGCCGACACTCGAGGGTGGAACCGGCGCGATGTAGATCTTTATAATACACGCGTGGTCGTCGACGCCGTCTACACGTGGGTGAACAGCCTCGATCGCGGATGGCGTGAGCGCTACCAGCGCGCGCTGGCCGAGGAAGGATTGCCTGGTGGCGGTGGCGATGCAGGACTCAGCCTGAGCGCTCGCTTTCGGGACAATGGAGAGCTCAGGTACAGCCTCCGGAGTATCGAGCAATTTGCGCCGTTTTTTCGACGAGTCTTTTTGGTCGTCGATGGCGCCCCGCCACCCTGGCTGAAGCCCAATGTGCCGGATTTTCGCGTCGTCTCTCATCGAGAGATCTTTCCGGAGGGCTACCCCCTGCCCGTGTTCAGTTCCGATCAGATCGAGGCGTACCTGTGGCGAATTCCTGACCTGTCCGAGCGTTACGTATATTTCAACGACGACATGATGCTCGTGCAGCCATGTACGGAAAGCGACTTTTTCGGCCCGGGTGGCCAGTCGGTGGTTCGAATGACGCCGGACTTGATCTACGCGCCTGCCGACCCCACCGATCGCATATTCAACACGATGCTCCGCAACACCGAGCGCGCGATCCGAGCGCGCCTGAGGCTGTCGTACCGGCCGCAATTCGAGACCAAGAAGCCGTGGGTGCCTCTGAGCCTGCGACGTTGGCTGCAAAGCCGATTGTCCGTGAACGGGACCGCACACATCGCGCAGCCGTTTCATCGGGGTCTGTGGCCCACGTTCCATCGAGTGTTCGCCGGGGAGTTGAAAGCATTGCAGGCGTCGAAGTTCCGGCACGCACGTGGCTTCTGTGTGAATCTCGCGTACCAGTACTTGGCCTATCGCGAAGGGTACGCTCGGTTCATCTTCGACCCTGAGGACGCGATGCTGTCACGCAGAACCGCTTTTGGCGAGTCCGCCCCGAGCCCGAAGACGGTCATCCGGGACCTCGTAGCGGAAGGCGTGAGGTTCGTCTGCTTCAATGACGGTCTGGGGCCAGAGGGTTGCGACTGGGAGGCGTTCATCGACGAAGCGCTCGGACCGACGCTCGACGTGCCGAGCCGATGGGAAATTCCGTGACAGCGGGGATGTGTCGCGGACACGTTGCGGTTCGATGAGGCTGGGCAAGCAGCTCGCCAACGCTCGGCATCCGAATCTAGTTTTCAGCTCTGTCGGCGACCAGGCAAATTGCCATCGTTGGCTTCGAGGGCGCCGGAATTTCGATATCTGGGTCACGTACTACGGGGCTCGACCGGGCCCCTATCTAGGGATGGCCGACTACTACCACGAGCACCGAGGCTCGAAGTACCAGAACCTTCACGTTGCCTATCGAGAATGGGCCGATCTCCTGGCCCGTTACAGGGCGATTGCCGTGTTCGATGATGACATCATCATCTCGGGGAGTCGCTTGTCGCAACTGTTCGAGATCCGCGAGCGGTATGACCTCTGGGCGTTGCAGCCGGCGTTCAGCCCTCGAGGCAAGATCAGCTGGCCGATCACGCGGGTGGACCGGAGGAACGAGCTGCGGTTCACGAGCTTCGTCGAGATGACGTGTCCGGTCTTCAGGAGGGACAAGCTCGACGCGTTCATGGCGGTCTACGACCCGGAGCTGATCGGGTGGGGATGCGACTGGTGGTTTCTGGAGACGATGGGTCGCGACCTCCGAGGGCACGTGGCGGTGATCGATGCGATCACGTGTATCAATCCGCACGATTGCACGAAGCCGGCTGGACGAGAAATCGAGCGATTTGCCTCGACGCCGGAACGTAAGGAGGCGTGGATCCGGATCAAGGAGCGATACCGGATCCAGAGCGAGGAGAGGGGCACTCAGGAATACGCGGCCATCCGGCGGCAGCCGCTATCGAGCATGATCGGACGCGTTCTGGATGCCGGGGAGCGTGGATGGGCGCACGTGGGTGACCTGCTGCGCAGGTGCCGATCTCACCGCGCTGATGCTCCGCGGCAAGGCGCTCCGATGGGGTAGTCCCTCGCCGTTCAGGGTTGCGGGCCCTTCGGCCCCAAAACGTGCCCCGGTTGCGGCCCCAAGAGCGGGTCGCGTCTTCCGGCTTTGCGCCCGTGCCCATCTTCCGTCTGGGGTAAAGTATAAGAACTTATCGCTATGGCCGACCTCTCATCGGTAGCAGCGGGTAGCCGGCCGAAGAGCGGGTTTCTGCGGCCCGATGGCGCGCTGGCAGTCGTCATCCTCGCCGTTGTCCTGCTCGCGACCTACCGCAATGTCCTGACCGCGCTGGTCCTTCAGTGGTGGGGCGACCCGAACTATAGCCACGGCTTCCTGGTGCCAGTGTTCTGTCTCTACCTGGTGTGGCGGGAGCGAAGTACCCTCGCAAGCCTACCGGTGCGAGGCAGCCTCGTCGGCATTCCGGTCCTCGCCGCGGGTATCGTCATTCTCCTGGTCGGCGACCTGGGCGCGGACAACTTCCTCATGCGTAGCTCTCTCATCGTGGTGCTCGCGGGCCTCGTGCTGTTCCACCTGGGCCGCCCCATCTTCCGGGCCGTACGCGTACCTCTCGCCTTTCTCCTCTTCATGATCCCGTTGCCGGGGATCATCTTCTACGCGATCACCTTCCCGCTGCAGAACCTCGCGGCTCGCCAGGCCGCGTGGACCCTCGAGGCCCTCGGTGTGCCGGTGTTGCTGGACGGCAACGTGATTCACCTGGCCCAGCTGAGCCTCGGCGTCACCGAGGCTTGCAGCGGAATCCGCTCACTCATCTCCCTGCTGGCGGGGGCGGTGGCCTGGGCCTACCTGTTCCTGCCGATGGGTTGGCCGGCGCTGGTCTTCTTGCTGGCGACATTGCCCATCACCATCGTGGCCAACGCCGCGCGCGTGGTGCTGACCGGGCTCATCGGGGAATACATCGGGGTCGACTACGCGTCGGGCTTCTTTCATGAGTTCGCGGGCCTGGCCATCTACGCGTTTGCCTCGATCTGCCTCCTGGGGGTGTTCAGCCTCCTGCGGCTCGCTACCCGGAGCAGGACCTGATGAGCCGCTGGGCTCGCGTCGGCGTATCGGTGGCGATGCTGCTGGTCGCGTTCGTCGGATTGCACATGCGGTCGCGAAGCGAGGGTGTACCGCTCCGCAAGTCGTTCGACTCCTTCCCGACCGCGGTGGGCGACTGGAAGGGCCGGGACGACACCCTGTTCGATGCCGACACCGTGAACATGCTGAAGATGTCGGACTATCTCGTCCGACGCTACGTGGACCCGGATGGCCACGGCATCTGGCTGTACCTGGCGTACTGGCAATCGCAGCGCCGGGGTGCGGACATTCACTCCCCCAAGAACTGCCTGCCCGCCGGTGGATGGGAGCCCATCGAGACGGCCCGGATCACGATTCCCATCGCCGGGGCCGATCCGATCGCCGCGAACTACTATCTCATCCAGAAAGACCGGCAGATGCAGGTCGTGATCTACTGGTTCCAGGCGCAGGGCACGACCGTGGCCACCGAGCTCGACGCAAAGGTCGCGATGGTGCGAAATGCCGTCCTCCGGAATCGCACCGATGGCGCGATCGTCCGGATCTCCGGCCCGGTGGTCGACGGCGTTCAGGGGACGAAGGAGCGGCTCGTCCGCTACGCCCAGAGCCTGCAGCCGATCCTGCGCAACTATCTTCCCGAGTGAAGTAACGAGAGGAGTGTCGATGTCCCGGACTGTGCGCGTGGCCGTATTCCTCGTGGCGGCGATGATGCTCGCAGGCGCGTCAGGCTGCAGCCGATCGCCCGAGGCGAAGAAGGCGCGATACCTGGAACGCGGCGATCGATACTTCAAGCAGGAGAAGTACCGCGAGGCGATGATCGAGTACCGGAATGCCCTGCGGATCGACAACAACGATCCTCAGGCGATCCGCCAGCTCGCCTTCTCGTACTACCAGGTCGGTCAGGTCAACCAGGCATTCCGCTTCCTGATGAAGGCCCAGGAGCTCGAGCCCAATAACCCCGACGTGACCCTCCGGCTCAGCACGATCTACCTGCTGGCCGGAAAGAAGGAAGACGGACGGGCCGCCGCGGAGAAGGTTCTGCAGCAGGACCCGAAGAATCTGGAAGCCCTGGTCCTCTTCGCGGGCGCCGCGAGCACGCCCGCCGAGATCGACGGGGCGATCCGCAAGCTCGAGGGCCTGCGGGCGGATTTCGACGCAGAGGCGAAGTTCCATTTGGTCCTCGCCAGCCTGTACGCGAGGAAGGAGGATTTCCGCAACGCCGAGCGCGAGTACCAGACGGCCCTCGCGCGGGATCCGAACTCGCCGGATGTGCACCAGCAGCTGGCCGGCTTCTACCTCCAGCGGCGCGCGCTTCCCGATGCCGAGCGCGAGCTGAAGACGGCCGCGAGCCTGGCCCCGCCGGCGTCCGCCCCCCAGCTGCGCCTGGCCGACTTCTACCTGTCGCTCGGCAAGCGCGAGGATGCCCGGCGTGTGCTCGATGAGGTGAACACGAAGGCTCCGGACTACCTGCCGGCGTGGCGCCGTCAGGCCGAGCTGGCCTTGCAAGAGGGGCGGCTGGATGATGCCCAGAAGGCGCTGGACTTCGTTCTGAAGAAGAACACGAACGACCTCGATGGACGCTTGCTCCTGGGACGCCTGCACCTGGTGCGGCGCGAGACGGCGAGTGCCATCCAGGAGTTCCGCACCGTGCTGAAGGCGGAGCCCCGGTTCGCCCCGGGCCACTATCAGCTCGGGTTGGCCCAGCTCCAGGCCGGAGACGTGCAGCAGGCCAAGACGGAGCTGAAGCAGGCCATCGATATCGCCCCCAACTACTCCGAGGCGATCACCGCGCTGGCTCGCGTGAACATCCAGACCGGGGCCCTGCAGCCGGCGGTGGAAGACCTAGAGCGTCTCGTGAAGGCGCAGCCGGGCCTGCTGACCGCACAGGGCTTGCTCGCGACCGCGTACCTCGCCCAGCGGAATTTCCCGCAGGCCGCCCGCGTGGCTCGGGCGATCATCGAGGTCGCGCCGCACGACGCTCGGGGTCCGGACATGCTCGGCCTGAGCCTGGTGGGCCAGAACAAGAATGCCGAGGCCCGCCAGCAGTTCGAGAAGGCACTGACTCTCGCCCCGGCCGCCCCCGATCCCTTGACCCATCTGGTGACGGTGATGGTGGCCGAGAAGCAGGTGGACCCCGCCATCGAGCGGGTCAAGAAGCAGCTTCCGATGGCGCCCCGCTCCGGGGCCCATCAGGCGATGCTGGGGGGGCTGTACCTGATCAAGCGCGACAACGCGCAAGCCGAGCAGGCCTTCCTGAAGGCGATCGAGCTCGATCCCCAGAACATCGGCCCGTACGTGACCCTGGGCGGCCTGTACGCGCAGAGCGGTAAGTTCGAGGAGGCCGTGGGCAGGCTCGACCAGGCCGCCAAGACGAACCCGCGGAATCCGGGTCCGCTGATGGTCAGTGGCATCGTCTACGAGATGAAGGGCGATATCCCGAAGGCGCGCGAGGCGTACGAGAAGGTGCTCGCCATCGACCCCCGGTTCGCAGCGGCGGCGAACAACCTGGCCTGGATCTATTCGGAGCATGGCGGAGACCAGGAGAAGGCCCTGCAACTCGCCCAGAACGCCAAGGAGCTGGCGCCCGACGATCCACGGATCTCGGATACCCTCGGCTGGATTCTCTACAAGCGGGGCATCTACCAGCGAGCTCTCGGGCTGCTCAAGGAAAGCGCCACCAAGCTCGGATCCAACCCGCAGGTCCAGTACCACGTCGGCATGGCCTACAAGCAGACGGGGGACCGCGAGGCCGCCCGGAAGGCCCTTCAGCTGGCCGTAGCCTCCCCTACCGACTTCATCGGGAAGGACGAGGCTCGGAAGGCCCTAGACGAGCTAAAGTAAACCGTCGCTTCAAGCTCCGGGGCGGGTTCGACGAGTCCGCCAGGACCAAGTCGTGCCATCAGGCGCCTGCACGCTTCGATTGGCCCGGCCGACCTTCCAAGGGTAGATCGCCGTCAGGAGCGGCCCGTACGGAGCCGGCGTGAGCCGCCAGACGCGCGTACGCGTCTGCACCTAGGCCTGCCCCTTGGACCGACGCCCAGCGCGTTCCGTGGGGCATTTCCGGCCCTCAGACGCGGCCCGGCCGCGTGGTGTGCTCGGCTGGCACTGCCGGCGTGAGCGCAACCGGCTGGGGCGAGTCGTCCAGCCGGACAAAATACGAACCGCCAGTCGCTGGTTGGAGCGACTGGCGGTTCGTGAAACGACGACTTCTGAGCTGGTTACTCGCCGCGCTTCTGGAGGCGCCGGCGAGAGGCCATGCCGGCCGCGGCCAGGGCCGACCCCAGCAGCAGGATCGTGGCGGGCTCGGGAACCGCCGCGAGGTCACCCTCGAACGAAAGACCGAACGGCGTGCCGGTGTTACCCATCTGGAACACGTCGAACGTGAGGGTATGGCTGGCGCCCGCGGCCAGCAGGATTCCGGCCAGGGTTCCCTCCGTCCCAGCCGAGCATCCGATTGCGATGGACGAGCAGGCGGGGTAGCCGGCGGGATCCAGCGTGGGGTTGATCAACGCGACGCCGTCGAGGCTGACCCTCGCGGTGTCGTCTGCCCAGATGCTGAGGTTCAGAATCCTCGGAAGAGCATCAGCAGCAATCGTATAGATAAAGCTCACAGTTTCCTGACCTACGCCTAGCCCGGTCGCCTGCTCGGGACCTGAGACGGTGCCGCCCGTGTTGTCGTAGGAGACCCACTGCCTACCACCCGTGACGGGGGCGATCCACGGCGGAGTGGGAGTCGGGTCGACGTTGACCACGGCGCCGGTCGTGCAGAGGGTGTTGATAGTGCAAGCCAGGGTGTTGCCGGTGCCGTCACCCGACGCGCTCGAAAAGATCGCGACGGCGGGCGCCGGAGCCACGCTCGCGAAGAGCGCGAGAATGGCAGTCGCGACTACGATTGCCGCTTTGGCCATGGCCTTCTTTCTCCTCTCCATTGTTCCTGAATACGGGTTCGCTGGTCGGGTCAACGTACAAGCAATGGCCATGCCCGGCGAGCATAATAAAAAATCACTTGCCGATCAATGGGTTACCGTATCGACCTGCAGGGGAATGTGAAAGCTCTTACATGTGGTGGTTAGCCTTCTTCAACCTTTCTACCCGGTGTTTCACCTTCTGCGCTCTTCGCCCGACGGGTTGCCGCGCCTACCCCGGCCAGCAGACCTCCCAGTAGCAGGAGGGGCGTTGGCTCGGGTGTGGCGACGGGAGGATCACAGTCTGGGTCGTACCCGCGATATCCATCCCAGCTCTCCGGTCCCCGCTTCAATAGTCGTGGAGCTCGAAGCGGGAGACGCCATAGTGAGGCATGGAGTCGTGGCGCTGTAAAAAACCGTGGGGCGCCTCACCGTCTCCCTCGTACCAGCCGTGGCGGCGCTCGTGATCCTCGCCCCAGGCCCCGGTCAAAGCTCCGGATTGGCCCGGCCCAGAGGCTGTACCGGCCGCGATCATGGCCACTGCCCCGACGGCAATCGCGACGCGTACTCCGCGAGGAGTCATGCGCCCCGTACGGGCAATGGATATGCCAGTAGCCAGGGGGACATAAGTGCTTAATTTCAGCGCGCTCTGCCAGGGGCGCACCCGATTCGTAGGAAATGCTTCTCCCTTGTTGGCTGCGGTGCCCCCCAGGTTGTCTCAGCGCTTGACTGAGATCCGTGGTGAGGGCTGTCCTACGTGGATGTGGGCTCCCGAAGCAGCGCCCGGAATGGCTCCCCAGGCAGCGATGAACGGAATTCCGGCAGATCGCAGGTAGTTCATCAGCGCGCGTCCCTCCGGGCTGTCCGGGTGCACTGCGACGTCGAGGGCGTTGTGGTGGTCGAATCCCATGCGATCGTGCAGCGGGGTCTGACCGAGCGCGCTGATCGGCAGCGCACGGCCGAAATGGCTCTGGAAGAAGGCCTCCAGGCGCGGGGTGTCATGGGCCAGTGACCAGATCGCTGCACCGTTGAACCGGACCAGTCCCGATCTCTCTTCGTAGCCCCCTCGTGGTATCGGCGTCAGCCGGGCGAGCATCTCGGCAGTCCGTGCCTCTGCGAGCATGCGGTCCGTGTCCACGATCGCCAGCTGGGTGTCCTCGAGGTTCTTCCGGGCCTCGGCCTGAGCCTGCAGGCCCTCCTCGTACTCGCGCTTGGAGAGCACGCCACGCTCGTAGAGATCCTGCCGGAGGTCGGCCAGTTCGCTCCGTCGATCGACGTCGCGCTGGTAGATCACAAGCAGCCGCTCCAGCGCCGCCCGATAGTTCGTCGTGGCGGCGATCACATCGGATGCCGCTTTCTCGAGGCGACTCGTCCCCTTCGCCTGCTGCACCTGCCGGCCCTGGGCGCCGGCCTGTTCCGCCTCGACACCGAGCTGCCACAGTACCGAGGAGGCTATCACCGCGATATATATCGTTTTCCTCATCTGATCCGGGTGGGCTCCTCGGCGTGGCGGACACTTTTCGTCATAAACCCCTCGCTTTCCCGTACAGCGCGAGCGTCCGGGGACGCGTATGTCATTGATCTGGCGCGCTCAATCATGGTGGCCCTGAGCTTGCTGGGACACCATGCCAACATGAAGCCCGCTCCGGAACCGGAAAAGCAACAGCTCGACGGCGTGCCCTCCAAGCGCTGGTTGATCGTCGTGGCACGCGGTCAGACGGAGCTGTACGCCCATCTGGTTCAGGCCTTCTCCCGGGACAGCAAGGTGCGCGTGATACTCGACCGCCGCCGCGACGACTCCCGAAACTCTCCCCAGGTCACCCACCGCCTCCGCACCCACGGAGCCGTCATCATCCGGCAGGGGGACGACAAGAACTAGGGGGCCCGAAGCCCGTCATGCGTACGATAAGCCCCAGGAGGCTACCCCGAGTGAACGGGCAGGATCGCCGCCGGTTCCCCAGGATGCGGACAGCGTGGCCCGTGATCCTGGAGTCTGTCGACGGCCGCGTCGGGGTGGGCCAGGTCATCGACGTGAGCCTGACCGGCATGCGGATCAACACCGACCTGGACCTCGAGCCCGGTACTGCGCTGACCCTGCGAGTGACCCTGCCCAAGGACACCGGCCGTCTCGAGGTGCTCGTGAAGGTCGCTCGTCGCGACTCACGCGGCTGCGGCGTCTCCTTCCTGACCCTGGGAGAGGGCGAGGCCGAGCGCATCGCGCCGTTCGTGGCCCGGGGCGACATCCGCCGCTGGGCTCGTCGCGTGGCGGTGAATCTGCCGGTCCGAATCGAGGCCGGTGCCGTCGACACCGACGTGATCCAGGGTCGCACGGTGGAGCTCAGCACCTCCGGCGGCCGCCTCACCCTGGATGGCAATCTCTCGGTGGGCGACGTCGTGGTGGTCGAGCTACCTGGGCCCCAGGTCGGCGGCACGCTGCGACTGCCAGCGCTCGTGTGGGAGGCCTACACGGGTGGGGCCGTGATCGTCTTTGCCAACCTCGCTCGGGCGGAATACCTCAAGCTCCGCGACTACCTGAACCACTTCGGATAGCCTCCTCCCCGTCAGGGCAAATCTGGGGTGACGGCCAGAGGGTTTGGCCCTGACAATTCTTGCGCACCGTCCCCGCCGCTCGGCCGCCATCTCCCTGTTTTCTCTGCACAACAGCCCGTGGCATATGCGTTGCTGTCCACTGACCGATGCTCAAGTCTGCCCCCAAGCGCGTGCTACGCGTGGGCAGAAACGTGGTCCTGGCTTTGCGATGGAGGCCTGACCGACGGGGGACTAGAATGGTTTCCCCGGGGCCTGAACTTCCGACACGAGGAGATGGCGCGATGGACAACGCGGCTGAATCCGCAGCGAGCGTGAACGTGCGACACCCCCTAGGTCGGTGGGTGGACGAGATGCAGGACGTGATGAAAGCCATCACGAGCCTCATGGAAGACAACGACCGGTTTCGTGCCGCCGTGGAGTCTTCCCGGCACGAGCACGGCGCGTTGCGTGAGGAGGTGGGGAGGCTACGGGCCGACGTCGAGCGGCACCAGGCCGAAGCCGACCAGTTGCGCTCCGAGGTCGAGCGCCAGCGCGTGGCCACCGAGGCGGCCCTGCGTGAGCGTGACGAGGCCCGGGCCGAGATCGCCACTCTCCAGGCCGAGAACGAGCGCCTGCGCGCCGAGCAGGTCGAAGCCGGCGAGAGCGCCGCGAAGTTGCTGGGCGAGATGAAGGACCTCGTGAACCAGGTCGCTCACAAGTTCCAGGGGCCGAGCAAGTCGAGCCCCTTCGCTCGCGAGCCGCGATCGCCCCAGTCCTGATCCGATGATCTCCAAGGCCGACGCAGCGAAAGCCGCGGAGTCCAGCGGCGGGTCAGCGCTCGGCGAGCTTCGCGCTTTGCTCGATGGGCTGGTGGCCGCCCATCACCAGGCCGTCCAGACGGAGCGCCTCCGTGCCTTCCGGGAAATGGCGGGCGAGGTCGCCCACGATTTCAACAACACCCTCTCCGGTATCCTGGCTCGCGCCCAGCTCCTCCTGGCCGATGTGCAGGATCCCGACGTGCGGCGCTCGCTGCGCATGATCGAGCAGGTGGCCCTGGAAGGCGCGTGGGTCGTGCGTCGCTTTCAGGACTTCAGCCGGACCCGCCCCGCCCGCCCATTCCAGTCGCTGGACATCAATCAGCTCGTCGAGGAAATCGCCGCGTCAGCGCGCTCACGCTGGAACCAGCAGATCGCGGCACGCGGCCTGTCCGGGGAGATCCGTTGCGAGACGGGACCGGTGCCGGCCATTGCCGGCGACATGGCCGAGCTCCGCCAGGTGCTGACCAGCATGGCGCTCAATGCGCTCGATGCCATGCCCGAGGGCGGCAACCTGACCTTCCGGACCGGCTACGAGAACGGCCGGGTCTTCTGTCAGGTGATCGACACCGGAATCGGCATGAGCGAGCAGGTCCGCCTGCGCGTGTTCGACCCGTTCTTCAC
>LLBZ010002504.1_pt9 | contig 14994 bp, 17 predicted proteins | sample 1489421 | NCBI WGS metagenome assembly LLBZ01 (sample SAMN04092657, study PRJNA295927) | soil metagenome | biome: Soil prokaryotic community; feature: Bulk soil; isolation source: soil from tomato rhizosphere | host: tomato cultivar Moneymaker | place: South Korea | collected 2011-11-01 | reverse complement strand
ATTGACAATTTTTTAAAATTTTCCGAATCACGAAAACGCTCGGATATTACTCGGAACGAATTAAATAAAAACAGTTGCCAATAACTAAGCGTTCGTGTGGTCGATACAACCGGACATGAACGCCCTGTTGACCGAACTGGTTCTTAGTCGATTATCCTACTAGACCGATAAACCTAACTCAAAAAAAAAATCTACTTCATATACTTCCCCTTTTTACTCCCCGCATACATTTCGTATTTAACCAAACGTGCTTCCAGTTTGGCATTAAACAAATGTATTTTACGTGAAGGTCTTAACCCTACATGTTTTAATGCATCGAGGTTGCTGGTTATAAACCAAGCATCGGTATTAGGGTAATTCTGTTTTAGGGTATCGCCTATGCTTTTGTAAAACTCCTGCATATCTATATTTAAACGCTCACCATACGGTGGGTTAAATACCATGTGTAATTTGGCATCACCGCCTTTTTGGGTTTTAAAGAAGTCTTCGTGTTTTACTTCTATAAAATCATCCAATTGGGCATTTTTTACGTTTTCAATGGCTTTGGCTACCGCACTTGGTGCTTTATCGTAACCTACTATTTTATGATGAAAATCGCGGGTTTTACCAAGTAGCGATGCTTCAATTTTTTCAAATAAATCGACATCCCAATCATTCCAACGTTCAAAAGCAAATTCTTTACGCATGAGGTTTGGGGGGATGTTGCAGGCTATCATGGCTGCTTCAATAAGCATGGTACCCGATCCGCACATGGGATCCATAAAATCGGTTTGACCATCCCAACCCGATAACATAATCAATCCTGCTGCCAGTACTTCGTTTATGGGCGCTATATTGGTCGCTAATTTATAACCGCGTTTATGTAGGGAATCGCCCGATGAATCTAACGAAATGGTACACTGGTGTCTGTCTACATGCACATTGACTTTTAGGTCGGGAAATTTTAAATCGACATTAGGGCGTTCGCCTGTGGTATCGCGAAATTTATCTACAATGGCGTCTTTGGTTTTTTGTGCGATGTATAACGAATTTGTAAATAATTCGGAGTGGATAGTCGCATCTACAGCAATGGTGCCTGTGGGTTTTACATATTGTTCCCAAGGCATTTGGTAGAGTTTGTTATATAAATCCTGTTCGTTATTTACGGTAAACGTATTAATGGGTTTTAATATTTTTATGGCGGTACGCAACCCTAAATTGGCTTTGTACATAAACCCTTTATCACCCGAAAAAGACACACTCCGCACCCCTGTTTTAACATCTTGCGCACCTAGTTGCGTCAGTTCGTTTGCCAATAAATCTTCAAAACCAAATAACGTTTTGGCTAACATATTAAAATTTTCTTCCATTTTTTATCTCGAATAGATTGCAAAAATAATGTAATTTTGCGGCAAACACGATGTTTATTAAAATTTAGGTTAAGGCTGCTTCGCAGAAAGATATAGCAAAAAGCCTGACCCCTTTTTGGGGTAACCTCCAAAAAAGATTAAAAAGATTCCTGCCTTCGCAGGAAGTACCTATGAATAAAGACACAAGTACATGGTTTACCTCTTGGTTTGATACACCATTTTACCATATTTTATACAAAGATAGAGACGATACCGAGGCGCAACATTTTATGGATACGCTTACGGGGTATTTGAATATTCCGGAAGGTGGAAAAATATTGGATTTGGCTTGTGGCCGCGGACGGCATGCGGTGTACTTAAACTCTTTGGGATTTGATGTTACGGGTGCCGATTTGAGCGAAAACAGCATTAACTACGCCAAACAATTTGAAAACGACACCTTGCATTTTGAGGTTCATGATATGTGCAAACCTTTCAACAGACCTTTTGATGCTATTTTTAATTTGTTTACCAGTTTTGGGTATTTTGATAAAGATGAAGACAATTTAAACACCATAAAAGCGATTAAAGCCGATTTAAACGCCGTTGGTTTCGGGGTCATTGATTTTATGAATAGTGAATTTGTTATTGATAATTTAGTGCCCGAAGAAGTAAAAACGGTTGAAGGCATTGATTTTAACCTAAAACGCTATGTGGAAGACGGCCATATTGTAAAAGATATTAGTTTTAATGCCAATGGCGAGGATTATAATTTTCAGGAACGTGTTAGAGCGTTTACTTTAGCCGATTTTGAAGCTCTTTTTGAGCAAGCTGGTGTTTATTTATTGGATGTTTTTGGTGATCATAAATTGCGTAAGTTTAATGCGAAAACATCGGAACGTTTGGTAATGATTTTTAAATAGAAGTGATTTAAACTTTTTTGATTGAAGCGAAAAATGATGATTTTTGTTCCATATGAAGGCTTTTTTGAAATGCATAGCAGTGCTACGAAGTAAAAAAAAGACAAAGAATGGGACAAAAAGGGCATTTTTTTAGCCAATTGAAAAAAGTTTAAACCACTTCATCGTATTAATTAAATTTTAAGTAGGTTGATTTTAATGAATAAATTTCTTTTTCCTATACTGGCTGTAATTTTTGGCTTTATTTTAGCAATCATTACCAAAAATCAAAAATCCTGGAATACCAAACTGCTACTTTCTTTTAGTGGTTCGTTTTTATTGGCGTTAACGCTTTTTGAATTGCTCCCTGAAGTGTATGGACACTTAGACGCCAAACGTTCTGGGTTGTTTATCATGTGCGGTATTATGCTGCAAATTGTATTGGAACTATTCTCTAAAGGTGCCGAACACGGACATGTGCACATCCACAAACACGGAACAGCGTTTCCATGGTCATTGTTCATAAGTTTGTGTATACATAGCTTTTTAGAAGGTTTTTCTATTCACGACCACAACGATATGGTTTATGGCATTTTGGTGCATAAAGTTCCTATTGCTGCACTGATTTCAATGTTCTTAATACAATCACATTACAGCAAAACACAAATTGCTGGGTTTTTATTGGTTTTTGCATTTATGACCCCTTTAGGCACTTTTATAGGCAATACATGGGAAGCTCTTGCCGATTATTCACAGATAATTAATGCCTTTGTTATTGGTATCTTTTTTCATATTTCTACCACCATTTTATTTGAAAGTGGCGACGGGCATAAATTTAATTTATCGAAGTTTATATCTATTGTTGTAGGTGTTGGGGTGGCTTTTTTGATTTAGACAATAGACAATAGACAATTGTACGTTGTAGACAAAATTCACATTTTAACACACAACTGTGAACTCTGAACTCATAACTTTTTAACCTTATAACCTTATAACTTTTTAACTCCAAACAGTGTTTAGCAAAGAAGAATCTAGATTATTACGACAGGAATTTTGGACGAGCTTTGGAAAATCGTTTCCAAGGAAATGGATTTTGTATGACACCAAATTAAAAGGGTTTAGTTTTAAATTTCATTTTGATACGAAAATAGCGTTAGTAGCTCTTGATTTGGAAGACGATTTGGAATTTCGTATTAAATACTGGGAGAAACTGGTGGCTTTAAAATCGATTCTTTTAGATGATTTTTTACCTGAAGCCATTTTTGAAGAAGCATATATACTTGACAACGAAAAAGAAATTTCTAGAATTTATGTGCCTTTAGAACAAAAAGTGTCCATTCATAATAAAAATACCTGGCGTGATGTGATGGTATTTTTCAATGAAAAAATGCACTTATTTGAAGCCTTTTTTGAGGAATATAGAGAGGTGATTGAGGGTTGATGGTTGATGGGTGTTGGGTGTTGGGTGTTGGGTCGGATGAATCGTCAATTCTTAATTCATTAATCCTTAATTCATAATTGTTTCTCCATTTCATAATCATCCATTATAAAGCCATTACCAATATCCGTAACCACTTCTTTGGTTTTTATAAAACCCATTTTTTCATAAGCAAGCATCGAATTTGTGTTATACTTATTCACGTTTAGTTTTACTTTTTGTAATTTAAAAAAATGTGCTAATTCAATAACATGTTGCATCGCCGCTTTTCCTATTTTCTTTCCGCGATAGTTACTTAAAACGTAAAGTTTGCTCAGAAATAAATAATCGCTTTCTTTTTTAACACCGACATAACCAACTGGACTGTCATTATAAGTGATATAAAAGAACAAAAAACCTTGATTAACTTGATCTTCTAAAGCCTGAACAGAATTGTATTTATTGAGCATATAGTCGATCTGTTCCAAACTAATAATAGACACATAATGCTCATACCAAATAATATGGGCCAACTTTGAAATACAATCAAAATCAATGCGCTTGGTTGCTGGAATAATTTTTATCATACATTAGTGATGAATAGTTAACAATTAATAATGAATAATTAATGATGGATGTCTTGCAAAAAAGTGCTTGACAGTTTTGCCCTCTCTTCAAGGCGAGGTAGAAACGGAAGCCCAAGGAATTCTTTAGATTAAATGACATAAAAGAATATCATAAAAAAGTGAAGCACCGCACCTGCAAGTACAAATAAATGCCAGATAACATGGTTATAAGGTATTTTTTTAATAGCATAAAAGATGATACCCACGGTATATGCCAACCCTCCAAAAAACAAAAGCAGTACACCATTGCTATCCATTAACTTTGAAAGATTGGTGAAATCAAACACAATAAGCCAACCCATTACCAAATATAACAAGGTTGAGAATATTTCAAACCTACCCGTAAAAAATAGTTTTAAAACAATTCCAAAAGCGGCGATTCCCCAAACGGTATAAAACAATGTCCACCCTAAACTTTGGTGTAATGTGATGAGCAATACAGGCGTGTAAGTTCCGGCAATAAGAAAGTAAATACTAATATGGTCTATAATTCGGAAGTAATGTTTTTTAACCTCGTCTTTTACCGAATGGTATAATGTTGACGCCGTAAACAAAGTAATAATAGAAATCCCGTAAACAATAACACTAAAAAGGCTCCAACCGGTTTTATTGCTATTAAAAATAATAAGTGAGGTCAATCCTAAAACACCAAAAATAGCACCTATGGCATGTGAAATGGCATTTAATCGTTCCTGTAGTGGTGTTTGCTTATAAACCGACACTTCCTTACTTTTTTTTCTGTTTGTCCAGCCAGATATCTGTTAAATCGTAAAAATTATATTCTTCTGCTGCTTTTTGTCGAACCAGCAATCCGCTTTTAAAACTTCGTTGGAGAATATCTTCAATAAGATAATCTTCATAAACATTTTTGGGATCGAAAGGTTTTTTTAGTGAAATATCGAACATACTTGCGGTGGTATTGTACCAAAAGGCACGCCACCCACTACGGAGTTCCTTAACTAATCCAAAGGTTGTTTTTCCGGTTTGTCTGTGTATTAATTTTACCAATATTTGCCCTTCGGTGCGTGTTAGTTTTTTTAATTCATCTGAAAACTCACCTTCAATATACTTTTGAATTATTTTAGTGTAACGACGCTTATCACTCGCTTTTTTCATTGATTCCAATCGTGAGTTCAAAGAATCCAACCTTTCGGAAGCTAATTTGGCATATGGATATACTTTCAGTGTTTTTCTGCGTAAAATCAAATACTTAATGCGGTCTTCCCTACTAGGGAATTTTAAATCGCCAAGTATGTAAATAGGATTTAGGTTTATGATAGTTTGAGGTACCGAATCGCCTTCAATAAACATATATTCATATTCCAACGTATCCTCTTCCTCATCCTTAACTTGAGCAAAGAAAAAAACAGGGCAAAGTAAAAATAGAAATATTATAAAATTCTTCATAAAACTTTTGGAGCAAATAATCTTCCAAAATTAACAAATTACAATGTTTAAAACATTTTTTTTGTATTTATATTATTAATTTAGTCGGAAATTTTAATTCAATACGATGAAAAGCATTTTAAACAAAAAGTCTATGGACTTTTTAGAGTCATATTTAAACAATGCAGCGCCTACAGGTTACGAATGGACAGGGCAAAAACTGTGGATGGATTATTTAAAACCCTATGTAGATGAGTTTATTACCGATACCTACGGAACCGCTGTGGGCGTAATAAATCCAAAAGCTAAATACAAAGTAGTTATTGAAGGGCATGCCGATGAAATTTCTTGGTACGTAAATTACATTTCAGATAACGGATTGATTTATGTGATTAGAAATGGTGGAAGTGATCACCAAATAGCACCAAGTAAGGTTGTAAACATACATACGAAAAACGGTATTGTAAAAGGTGTTTTTGGATGGCCAGCAATCCACACACGTGATAAATCTAAAGAAGAAGCCCCAAAACTAGATAACATTTTTATTGATTGTGGTTGCAAAACCAAAGAAGATGTAGAAAAATTGGGGGTTCATGTGGGTTGTGTTATTACTTATCCAGATGAGTTCCATATTTTAAACGGTGATAAATTTGTGTGTCGTGCACTAGATAACCGCATGGGTGGTTTTATGATTGCCGAAGTAGCACGTTTATTAAAAGAAAATAAGAAAACCTTACCGTTTGGATTGTACATCGTAAATGCTGTACAAGAAGAAATTGGTTTACGTGGTGCCGAAATGATTACACAAACCATCAAACCAAATGTGGCGATTGTTACGGACGTAACGCACGATACCACCACGCCTATGATCGAGAAGAAAACACAAGGCGATTTAGAAATGGGTAAAGGTCCGGTAATTGCTTATGCCCCTGCGGTACAACAAAAGCTTCGCGACTTAATTACAGATACTGCCGATGCTAAAAAAATACCGTTTCAGCGCAACGCTTTATCACGTGCCACAGGCACCGATACCGATGCCTTTGCATACAGCAATGGAGGTGTCGCTTCTGCCCTCATTTCATTGCCATTACGTTACATGCACACCACGGTTGAAATGGTACACAGAGAAGATGTCGAAAACGTTATAAAACTTATATACGAAAGCTTGCTTAATATTAAAGATGGTGAGACTTTTAGTTATTTCAAATAATACTTACCATTCCCGCGAAAGCGGGAATCTCTTTCATGACAAAAAACTTTTTCTAAAATTTCATGGACGAATACATAGACATTGTTGACGAACACGGAAATCCTACGGGAAAATCGGAATTGAAATCGGTAATTCACCAAAAAGGGTATTTCCACCATACGGCGCATGTTTGGTTTTACACCAAGGATGGCGAAGTGCTATTATCTCAACGTTCAGCAAAAAAAAGTATTTGTCCGCTTATGTGGGACGTATCGGTTGCAGGACATATTGATGCAGGTGAAACCCCAAAACAAAGTGCTATTAGAGAAGCTGAAGAAGAAATTGGCATCGCAATTTCAGAAAGTGATTTACACCCTATTGGTATTTTTAAATGTTTTCAATCGTATGAAAATGGAATTGTAGACAATGAATTCCACAATACCTTTATAGCCAAAATCACCGTACCACTTTCAAAATTAACAATTCAAGAAGAAGAGGTTGAAGCTTTAAAATTTGTTACGCTCGATGCCTTTAAAAAACTTATAGAAAATATTGGCGAAGACAATCACTTTGTACCTTCAAATAAACCATACTACCAGTTGGTATGGCGATCTATTATGGAAAAACTGTCTAAGCCCAGCACATGAATTTGCTCCTTTTGCCATTGTGTCCATTTTTATGGTTTTAGTTGGTTTTTGTTAATTGTTAATTGATATATATTTGGATTTTTGTCATGTATTAAAATAAATATTATAAAAAAATGGATGCTTCAAAAGAATTAATAAAAACCACAAACTTACTTTTAGAAATAGCATCACTCCTTATGGTTTCTGGGGCTAATACCATACGAGTCAATTTGAGCATTAATAGATTTGCTGCTGGTCTAAATTTTAAAACCTCCTGCTTTATAAGTCACAAAAGTATTATTATGACTTTATATGAGGAAGATTCAACCCAAAGCTGTACGAGAGTAAAGAATATTCCACCGTATGCCATCAATTTTTCTGTAATTTCAGCCATTAGTAAAGCCAGTTGGAGCGCAGTAAACGAAAATTGGACTCTCGAACAAATTTCCAATGACATTGAAAAAATAAAAAACCAAAAAAGATATTCGAAACTAACGGTCCTTATAGCTGTAAGTTTAGCCGGTGCCGGGTTTTGCAATATTTTTAAAGGCGATTATTTGAATATGCTTGTGGCTTTTATTAGCACATTTATTGGCTTACTTGTTTTTCAGCTGACCCATAAGGAAAAGTTCAATGTATATATCCGTATATTTTTTGGCTCATTTATAGCTTCTTTATGTGCAGGTGTTGGCATTGTTTACAATATTGGCGCAAACCCCCAAACAGCTTTAGCTACTTCTATTTTGTACTTGGTACCCGGTGTCGCTTTAATTAATTCATTCACCGATTTATTAGACAATAACATAATAAATGGCATGGTACGCTTTACAACAGGGCTTATGACGGTTTTGGCTATTGCACTGGGCTTATTTATAACCATGCTCATTTTTCAATTCAACTAATTATGATGGACATTATAATAAAATTATTAGAAGTTGCTGTTTGGTCTGGAGTGGCTGCATTAGGGTTCGGAATACTTTTCAACATTCCAAAAGGAACTATTGTGACTGTTTTTGTTTTAGGCTTTTTCGCTGGTTTAATAAAATTCACACTCTTAAAATTTGACGTGCACATTGTATTGGCCACTTTCATTGCGGTATTTTTTGTTGCTATTGTTAGTATCCCAACTGCGCATAAAATACACCATCCACCGGTGGTTTTTTGTGTTCCACCTGTAATACCTATGATTCCTGGTTATTTTGCTTATGAAACCGTTTTATCTGTTATGAATTTTATTTTTATAGAAAAAGATACTGTTAAAAGAATAGCGCTTATAGATGCTATTTTCTCTAACGGATTTACCATGTTTTTTATATTGATTTCGATAACTGCCGGCATTTCGTTACCCTTGCTTTTATTAAGAAGAAGTACGGTTAAGAAGATTGAGGGTTAGTTTGAAAAATACAAACACTATGAACTTTTCTGAAGCCCTTTCAATATAACAATTCCAATTCTAGAAATAATAAACGTAACCGTACCAAACAGCATCGTTAAAAAGGTGACTTTTAAACCTCCTGCCATCTTAGAAACATCACCTGTCCCATCAACAGTATCAAAAGCCTCTATCATACCCATTATGGATGCTAAAATTCCTAGCACTAATCCTAACAGACTCATGTCTGATACCAAAGAAATCATTTTTTTAAACGTCATCTCATCTTTATTTAAACGCAGGGTTGCCCTAATTAAAAAGAAAATGGACAGCAATAAGGAAATTAAAATAAGGGCCATAAAAAATGGGCCACCTTCGTTAAACCTCTTGGCTAATTCATCACCAATTGAAGAATTCTGAGTACTGATTACTAACATATTCATAATTATTTGATTTAAATTAAACATGCTACAAACTTAAAATGTAAATGTTTGACTCAAATTAAAATGCGACAGATGACCAATTTAGCGATTTAAATAACATCTTGTTAAAACAATTGCTAAATTGGTTATTCGTCTACAAAAAACAAAATAGCTATAAAAATATGCTATCATTGTATTGATATTTGGTAAAGATGTTAAAAAGACAATTCATTATAAAAAAAATAGGTCAGTTATTGCTACATATATTATTTTGGTGTGGTGTTTTGTTGTTTTACACTTACTTTTTTGGTTTTAATAGTACCAACTTTAATTATATCTTATCATTCTCCTTATTTTTAATGCCCATTACCATTACAACGACCTATGTTTTAATTTATAAAATAATCCCCGAATACCTTATAACAAAACGATATTTTCGTTTTGGATTATACAGCATATATACCTTTATAATTTCTGCCTATCTTATTGTAATTTCTGTTTTTTATGGATTGATTTATCTATCTAATTTTCAATATGCAAATATGGCACCCATCAGCAGAAACTTATTGTTTGTTGGCACTGCCGTGTATCTAGTAATTATTATTGTTAGTGCCTTTAAGTTATTAAAACTGAATTTAAACCACGCCGAAAAAACCAAAAAGTTAGAAACCAAAATTTTAGAAGCCCAATTAAAACTTAAAGAGCAAGAGCTGAACTACCTTAAAATGCAAATTCATCCCCATTTTTTATTTAACACCTTAAATACAATGTATGGCTTTGCTTTAAGAAAAGCTGACGAAACTCCTGAAATGATATTAAAACTATCCAATTTACTGGATTATTTACTCTATCAAATTGATAAACCCTTTGTGCTTTTAACAGATGAAATAAATCATATTAAAGACTATATTGAATTAGAAAAAATGCGATTCAACAACACTCTTTTTGTTAGTTTTAATTGTCATAATAGTATTGAATCAGTCAACGACCTCGGGGCAAGCCCACGAGGCATTTATAGGAAGAACATTGAAAATTCGAAGCAAACCCCGGAGCATTCAAATCTCGATTATCGAGTAAAAATTGCACCTATGCTATTATTAACATTTGTTGAAAACAGCTTTAAGCACGGTAGATTAAAAAACAGTATTTTAACCATTAAAATTGATATCTCCTGTACTAAGGAAAACATACATTTTTCAATAGAAAATACAAGCTCAAAAAGTGAAACACCAAATAAAGGCATCGGATTGCAAAATATTCAAAAACGATTAGACCTTCTATACAAAGACCATTACATTCTAAAAGTTGACAACAAAGAAGATCTTTTTAAAGTAACACTGACACTAAAACATAGCTAATTGCAAAACCAAAAAAACATATCCTGCTTAATTGTTGATGATGAAGCTATTGCAAGGGACGTTATAGCAACCCATATTTCAAAGATTGAAAATGTTACCATTGTGAAAAGCTGTAGCAATGCCATGGAAGCTTTCAATATCATTCGTACCCATACTATTGATTTGCTATTTTTAGACATTAATATGCCCGATATTTCTGGAATTTCATTAGCTAGGTCTATTAATAAAAACATTAAAATCATATTCACAACGGCCTATCGCGATTATGCCGTGGAGGGTTTTGAGCTTCAAGCAGTTGATTATTTATTAAAACCCATTTCTTTTGAACGTTTGTTACAAAGCATAAACACCTATTTTGAAGTATATCATCAACCTAAAACAACTGATGAAAAACCTTTAGAATCCAGTAGTTTTATGTTTGTCCGTTCAGACAGACGCATGATTAAAATAGATTTTGAAGCTATTATTTACATTGAGAGTTTTAGTGATTACATTAAAATTCACTTAAAAAACGAAGTTATAGTTACACGGGAAACGATTAGTGCCATTGAGGCTAAACTTCCAAACAATCAATTTTTAAGAATCCATCGCTCCTATATCATTTCAATTGCACATATCAATTCCTTTACTAATGAACATGTGGTCATTAACCATAAAGCCTTAACGATTAGCAGAAGTTACAAAAAAGAGGTTTTGGAACGGTTGGAACGGTATTAGAGAAAACAAAAAAGCGAACCTCAATGGGTTCGCTTTTTGTTATAAAGAGATTCCTGCCTTCGCAGGAATTTTGCTTAAATATGCAATGCTCTATCGTCAGTAGCCGCTAAAGCTGCTTCTTTGATAGCTTCGGTAAATGTTGGATGTGCATGGCTCATACGAGATACATCTTCAGCAGATGCTCTAAATTCCATAGCAACCACAGCTTCCGCAATCATATCGGCAGCACGGGCACCAATCATGTGTACGCCTAAAATTTCATCGGTTTTCTTGTCTGCTAAAATCTTAACAAAACCATCTAAATCCATACTGGCTCTACTTCTACCTAAAGCACGCATTGGGAAAGACCCTGTTTTGTATTCAACACCAGCTTCTTTTAATTGCTCTTCGGTTTTACCAACCGCAGCAACTTCTGGCCATGTATAAACAACACCCGGAATTAAGTTATAATCGATATGTGGTTTTTGTCCTGCCAATGTTTCGGCAACAAATACGCCTTCTTCTTCAGCTTTATGCGCTAACATCGCCCCTTTTACCACATCTCCAATGGCGTAAATGTTGGAAGCACTTGTTTGTAAATGGTCGTTCACTTCTATTTGGCCCCTATCGGTTAATTTCACTCCGGCAGCTTCAGCATTCAATCCATCGGTATACGGACGGCGTCCTACAGATACTAAGCAGTAATCACCTCTAAATTCAATTTCTTCCCCTTTTTTATTATCCGCCTTTACAATAATTTCATCACCAACACGCTCTACAGATTTCACTTTATGGGATATATTAATATTGAATTTTTGTTTTTTCAATACTTTATTAAGCTCTTTTGAAAGACCAGAATCCATCGTTGGAATGATACGATCCATAAACTCAATAACCGATATCTCGGCACCTAAACGTTTGTAAACCTGACCCAATTCCAAACCAATAACACCACCACCAATAATGATTAAATGTTTTGGTATCTCTTTAAGTTTCAATGCTTCGGTAGATGTTATAATACGCTCTTTATCAATATTGATAAACGGTAAACTTGATGGCTTGCTTCCTGTAGCTATAATGGTGTTTTTAGCTTCAATTACAAGAGTTTCATCACCTGAAATGGTAATATGGGTGGCATCTTTAAAACTTCCTAAGCCTTGATACACGTCAATATTGTTCTTCTTCATTAAAAAATCAATACCTCCTGTCGTTTGGTCTACCACAGCTTGTTTACGGGCAATCATTTTTTCAAGATTTACTTTAATATCTCCAGGAATTTCAATACCGTGTTCTTCAAAATGCTTGATGGCATCTTCGTAATGATGTGAAGAATCTAAAAGTGCTTTACTTGGAATACAGCCCACGTTTAAGCAAGTGCCACCAAGTGTGTTGTATTTTTCTATAATGGCAGTTTTCATGCCCAATTGTGCGCAACGAATGGCTGCCACATAGCCTCCTGGACCCGAGCCAATAACGGCTACATCGTATGAATTCATATTATATTATTGAAGTTCGTTTATTAAAAATCGAAAACAAAAATACAAATGTTTTATGGTAAGACAATAAAAAAGAAATCTTAAATAGTTGTAATTGTTATTTCTATTACATTGAAAATAAAACCCGTTATAGATAAGAATCTTTTAAACCAACTCGTTTTATTCCAATAATTTTTCATCTGTTTATATTTAGCCTCCTAACCCCCGAAGGGGACTCATACTAGTATCCTTAACCCTTGGTTAGACTCTTAACCCATAACTCATAACTCTTCCGTCAGATGGTACATCCATAATCATGATCCTGTGTGTTAAAAGCGTTTTAGTATGGATGTTTCATTCGTTTTTATAGCATTTAATATCCATTCCAATTCGGGGTCTTTATGCTGGTTTCGGTCTTCAATAGTAGGAACAATTTCAACATCGGGCTTTATACCATAACCATCGGGCGTTTGTTTATAGGATGATTCAATTTGCATTAATCCCATTCTTATTTTTAGTTTAGAGTTTGGCATTTCGTGAATTTTATAAATACCAGCAACACAGCCATTGTATGCGCCACCAGTCTCCTCTCCTATAAAAACAGCCCTTTTATTGGCTTTTAAATGGGTCGATAGTAGCGACGATGCCGAAAAAGAGTTTCCATTGATTATGACATACAACGCGCCTTTGTAATTTAAAGGGTGGGGTTCTTTTTCTTTTGAAAACCTGAAATTATAATAAATCCTACCGTCTTTCTTCTTTGTTTTAATTAAATTTTGGGCAATGATTATAGGAGAAAGAACAACGGTTGATACTTTAACCACAATCGGTGTGGTGTTACTCATTAAATATTTAAAATAAGGCAAACGGCTATTTACTTCACTGTCTTCAACCAATTTATACTTTTTGTTAGTTAAAAATGAATAGAGATAATCTATTTCGGCTATTCTTCCGCCGCCGTTATCCCGTAAATCCAAAATAAGATGCTCGGTTTTTAGCGCGTCTATTTTATTGAAACTCTCTTTATAAAATTTCCTGTAATTACCATTGCTAAATCCTCGGATTTTCATGTAAGCAACCGTACTATCCTTTCCAATAAAATTAAAATTTCGGGTATATTCTTTTGTGGCAGCTATAAAACCACGTTTTCTATTTTCTTTGCGTTTTCTTTTAGCAGCCATACGGTTTTGCTGCTTTTCTTTTTTGGTTAATTTTTCAGGAATTACCTTTGCTAAAGAATCATTTTTATTCGTTTTTTCATCTTTTAAAATACGTCTAAAGGTTTTTGTAAAGACAGAATCTTTTTGTCTGAATTCAATTTTCAAACTATCCAAAAAACCTTTGTCTTGATAAAAGAACGTGGAAAAATGGTTGCTTACTGCTCTGTTGTACAGGGTTTGGTTATAACCATCGGATGTAAATCGGGTTTTATATTGCTCCACCAAGTCCGCTGCAATATCATCCTCAATTTTAAGCACTTCACTTCCAATAAACATGGAATCGTTTCCTCTGGTTCCAACCACCCAAAGTTTGTTATCCAAATATTCAAATTCCAAATCATAAAATTCAAACTTTCGTTTCTTTAATGCTTTCCGCTCTTTTTTTGTATAGCGTTTACTTACCGAACCAACCGAAATATGTCCTTGTTTTATTTGGGCAACTACCGGTGCTAATTTTTTATAAAACTCACGCGATGTTATAGGAGTTGTTATAGACATTTTTAAACTATCGAACTTAAAATCCAAAACCTCTTTAGAGGTATATTGATATAACTTGGGATGGTGCTTTTTTAATTGATTGTAAACCTTATCGACATCACGCCTTAAATCTTCAACTGGATGAGGCATTGTAATTTGCTCATTATGTTTTTTGATGCTTCCGCAGGAAACCAATAGTATTAAAACAACATAAAACAGGAATTGTTTTTTCATACACTAACTTTCAATTTTAAGCTTATGTAAATTACTTGTATTTTGATCAATTGAAAAAGGTTTTTATTTTATTTAACGTTTCAATAAAATGGCAAATTGGACTAAGAGACTGTTTAAGTTTTACCCTTTGGCTCTTGTCTGTGCCTTTTTCCGCCATGCATCAGCTATTTTTTGGTTCGTGGCTATGTACCTCTCCCTCTCGGCAGCCTGGCTCCTTCGCTAAAAAGGTCTCCCTATACCTTTTTTATACGCTCGGCCCTGTCTGACAA
>LLBZ010032627.1_pt6 | contig 15067 bp, 11 predicted proteins | sample 1489421 | NCBI WGS metagenome assembly LLBZ01 (sample SAMN04092657, study PRJNA295927) | soil metagenome | biome: Soil prokaryotic community; feature: Bulk soil; isolation source: soil from tomato rhizosphere | host: tomato cultivar Moneymaker | place: South Korea | collected 2011-11-01 | reverse complement strand
GTTTACTGGTACCATAGTATCAGTTTCCCCAGGGGGAAATATTACGTCTACCTGTCCAAGAGGATCAGTCAAAGTACTTTGAATCTGACTATAGATACCATTCTTATCTATATCCATATCATTACTTTGGTAACTATTTGGTTGGGTTGAATAACTACTTGATTGACCCGACGCTACATCTTTAGAATTTAAGCTATCGAATGGGTTTGATAAAATGTTTTGAATGCTTCCAAAAAGACCATTCATATCTAAATCTCTATCATTATCTAACTGAGCGGACACAGGTTGATAGATCACGCCCTGAAAAGTGGGACCAGTAATAACGAGTACTAATAATACTAGTATTACATTTAATGTTAAAATCCTTACCATTCATGAAATAATAGCTTTATATAATAAAGGAGTTTGATAACTCATTACTTAAAAAAATGTACAATATTTTCTATAGTAAAAATTTAAAATCTAAAATCTAAGATATAGTGGCTTAAGTGCTCAACATAAGAAAATTACATCAGAGAGAATAATACAATAAAATTCATTCGGGACAAAAGGCAAATTAGGAATAAATTTCAACGCCAAAAGTTATGTAAAACATTTTAATCCATGACAATCGATGGTAGGTAATTGATTGTGTATTGTTCTTGTCCCTTGAGTTGTGGAGAACCTAGAGGGAATTTGAAAGCTTAAACCAACCGTAAGGAAATTTGAGTCGATATTAGATAAAATCTATGAGGATTTAAGTTGGAATAATCAATTACCGCAGATTCATTTCATTCGAATAAAAATTATGCGCTATTATACATTCCTAATTTTGAAACAAGAATTTTCTAAAGGTTTAATGGTACTATTGTTTCTGAAGATTTGAGTGTGTAATTTTATCAATATATTTATTGTAAGATAGAATAAAATCCCTGGCATACTGATTGGCGTGCCTTTCTGATCCTCTATGAATTCCAGCTACCATTCTTAAGTGATGATAAAACTCATGTATAATGATAAATGGATTGAAAAACACATCAGAATTGAGACAATAAATTCGATTCTCCATGTGAACATACACTGCATAAACTGTTCTTCTTTTTCCTTTTATAGTTCCAACAACTATTTCTGGTGCTTTAATTTCATAATGTCTACTCAACAATAATAACGCATCCTCTGTTCTTTTACTTAGTACCATTTGAACAATCCTAGCCATAAAGGATTCATCTAAAGCCTTCATCTGTAGTAGATATTTTTGGCTTTAAAATAATATAAATGAGACGAAAATTATTAAATTGTGTGTCAGTTGAAATACAGTTGGGTACGTGATCGAATCTTTTGGGGCCAAGATTGATTCAAATTTGTAAAAAATTGAAAATTAATCAAATCGTAAAGACTCTTTTAGATGAATTCGTGTCACTTCTAATAATCGTAAAACAATATAGAGGATTCTGTCCTGATGGACTTCGTTACAAAACAAAATTATTTGATCCACAATGAACTATTAGGCCAACTCTTGTAACCGCCTCTTCGCAATTAGCATGGTCAAAATAACACTAATTATAGATATAGCAACTGCAGTCAAAAATATTAGATCGTATGCTAGCGGTTTTGGATATGATTCTTGAGAGGTATTTTCACCAGACTTGAAACTTTCCATAAAAATGCCAGATACAGAAGGTCCTATGGACATACCAATAAGAAAAAGCAGCATTGTGATTCCTAGAGAAGTACCGCTCAAATGTATGGGTGCTGAAACTAATGATATGTTAAATGCCCCTATTTCAGCTAATGCAAGTCCAAAAGCAATAATGGCAAGTTCTGATGAAATTATTAAAAGGGTAGGATGGTAAATAAAAAGCGCAATAAATCCTAAAGTTGAAATGATACATCCAATTAAAGTTGGCTTTAAGTTACCAATTTTACTCACCAAAAATCCGGAAAGAACTGAAATAATAAAAGATATTATCATAAAAGGTAATTGCACAGCAGCAGTATCAACCGGCCCGCCACCAAAGCCGAGAGGTACCGGGCTCTGAACCATGATAGGTAAAGTTTGAAAAATTAAGAAAAACGAAATACCGATGGTCATTATGAGAATGTTTGTAGGTAACAAAATACGGTCCTTCAATAAATTGAGATCAACGATGGGTAAATGAGCACTTTGTTGTGTAGTCAAAAAGATTGGTAAAAACACAGCAGATGTTACAAACAAGATTATAGTTGGCATGAGGTTTGAATAGGTAATATCAGAAATAGTGTATGGCAAATATGTTAAACCAGTTAAAAAGGTAGAAACTACAATTACTAGAATCAATGTACCTTTTATGTCTATTCTAGCTTGGTATTTACTAACTAATTTTTCGTCTGTAACATGAATTCTTTTATAAACAACTATCAATAACGTTATCATTAATGGAACAATTGACAAAAACGTCATATGCCAGCTAAAATATTCAACTATAGTTGCACCTAGTCCGAGTCCTATAACTGCGCCAGCTGAAAAAACGGCTGTAAATATTCCCTGACCTATAGATAGTTTTTCTTGTGGGAATTTGTCTCTAATAATGGCAAAGGCCACCGGAAACATCGCAAGTCCAATCCCTTGCACTATTCTCGACATAATCAGCATAAAAATATTATTTGACAGGCCGCCCAGTAAGGTACCAAGAACGTAAATAATTATCACGGCCAACAATATCTTTTTCTTACCATAATTGTCTGAAAGTTTACCAATTATAGGAGTCATTACTGCACCTGCAATTAGATAGGAAGTTAGGATCCATGAGGATGTATTATAGGAAATATCAAAATCATCTATCAGGTATGGGAGTGCAGGTATCAGCATAGTTTCTCCATACATAGTTATTAATGCAAGGGAACTAAGAATTGTCAAAGCGATCCATGCATCTTGATAAGAATTATTTTGTGGCATGTCAATAGTTCCTATTCACAAGTATTAATGTACCCGCAACAACCCCAATCAATGTCTAGTAAATAACTTGATTAGATTATAGAGGTTATCATGTAAATCATAGAAGTGGTTGACCACGAGATGATAATTATCAAATGATCTTGTTTTTCAATTCATTAATATTATGAATAACTAGAGTGTATAATTGGCAATTTCAATCCATAATGTAAAAAAAAACCTACTCTGCATTAATAATACACATTGAATAGATAACTTGCTTCAACAGGTAGGCAGAATCTTTATGATAGGTATTATTGCACATTAATCAATTTCAAGGTATATGAATGCAACCGTGTCATATACGTATAGTTCTTATGATCTGGTAGTTATTTTACTAAAAGAAATGTAATGTTATTTAATGGTACAAGTCGTATAAAATATTATAGTAGAGATTTAGACCTTTCTCCTGAAATTAGGGCAGTATTATTCATAGCATTAGGTACTGTACTAATTTGTTTATTGATGGGCCGGGTCTCTACAGCCGCTTCTTAGTTCCAGTATTAAGGAGACCCCATATATAAAACAAAACAGAAATATACATACATTGTAGTAGCATCTGACGGAATTCCCAGGACGATAGAAAATTGCCCCTTCAGCGAGGGTGATAGTGTTACCATAACATATAAACAAGGTCTACCCACCTTAGAAGGATTCCAAAATCAAGATTATACAAAATTTTTCTTGTTATACTTAAGAAAAGATATTACTAAATAATCAGCCTACTAATTACATCTTTAATGCGACTGTAAATTAAATACAAATAATCAGTAATTCATTTTATAATAGAAAAAGGTGTGATTGATTTACTGATTTCCGTAGTGACTTATCAACTATTATTTGCAGCAAATGTTTATGAAACACGAGTTATTTACCCAAAACACAGACTTTTAAGTAAATAACTCTGAAGTAGAGACAATATCCAGACCTAATTGTAGTATCAAAGATGGATTGCCTTGCACAAATTAAGAATTGATCCATCCCAACTTTCTAAAATAGTATATCATAATACCTGCTGCCACAGCAGATATCAAGCTTATGATTGTAAGCGGAATATAATCTGCAATTTTCTCACCAGGGTTCACGCTTCCCGGAATTACAATATTCATTCCATAAAATGTACCAGCTACAGTAATAGGTATAGACAACGTGAATAGAATTGTGAGAAAGCTCAAGATCTTATTTGTTTTTTCGGAATTTAACATGTTATCAGTATCTTTATAAATTTCGATAGTCTCTTTTGACTCATCAAGCGCTTCTAGTACTTTTGAAATGTGGTCGTTGATATCATCAAAGTAGTCAATTAAATCCTCTTCCTCTACCCCCTCAGAAAATCTCTTCACATCTCTAGATGTAATTTCTATCATAATTCTTTTTAATGGTAAAACGATTCTTCTCAAAGTAGTAATTTCTCTTCTTAGGATAGATAGATCTCTAGCATTTGCAACCTTATCGTCAAACACTTCATCCTCTATATCATCAAGTTTTCCAATTATCCGGACCAACATGTGTAACAAGTTGTCCACTAATATATCGAGGATGCTATGAAGCAGATATCCGGGTGATCCGCCCATCAAATTATTTCGTACGTGGTAATTTCCTTCCTTACATTTCCTAAATAAAGATGATAAGGGAAGAAGATCGCCTTGAGTAATGGATATTAGATAATCTTTTCCGATGAAGAAGGACAACTGGGAAAAACTGGGAGATGCTTGTTCCTTAGAAGTTGTAGGAAATTGAAGTATGACAAATACATGATCATCATATCGATCAATCTTAGGTAGTTGATTTTTTGATAAACAATCCTCCATATTTAGTTCATGAATTGGAAATTTCTTAGAGATCATTTCCAACTTATCACGAGTGGGTTTTTCTAAATAAACCCACAATAAATTTCGATTACGTATTGTTTCCAAACCACTAATTTGTCTAGGAAAGTCCACTACAATTCTGATATAAACAGCTTATTTAGTATATAACTAATTTTAAATAATCAAAAACATTCATCTCATAGTCAAAAAATATCTATTTCACGATTATAATGAGAAAATATTACCTCCTAATCTTTCAATTTCTCACACAAAAAATAACAAACTAGATAAAAACTTGACAGCATGGTGCAATCGTTTAATGGAAAGTTTGAAGTTAATCTATTTTAGTTTCAATATAATATCTTTGCCTGAGTTTTGGTGAGCGATATTCAAAATCTTGAACTTAATTTCAAAATTTGTTACAATAAAATCAATTATGACTCAATTCCATCATAATGGAATTCTTACAGATGAGATCAAACTGGCTAACGTCATAAGTCAGACAGGATCCGACTTTTCTGAGTTATCTACATAGGTCTATTACTTCATCACATTTTAGCTCCTGAGTTCCAAAAATAGGGGAAGTTCCAAAGTGTTTGTTAAGCTTGCCGGCGTCCAACCAAATACTAACGGCACTGTCTCCCAATAAAGTAATGTTAATTGGTACATTCGCAACAGGACCCTCTCTCATGGTTACCGTAGAGGTACCATTAAGGAAAGTAGAATTATTTCCCATTAGATTATCTGTTATTGCTCTCAATTTGGAATCATAGATATCGTGTGAATGAGAGGAACTTCCATTAGTTTTTACCATATAAAAGGATGCATTGAAAGTTGGGGATTTAGATGTAAGGTTTTCTATTTCATAAACTCCCCCTAATATCCATATAGTTCCGTTATTCATAGGATCATTTTGCAAACTGGTGATCCCCCCTCTTACTATATCATTTGCTGAACTATTGACAGGTATATCTTGACGTTGCATTTGCTCGGGACCTGAGGATGACGAGTTTGTGCTATTATCAATACTACTAATAGTATCAGTAATAGATTGTTGCACCTCTCTATTTATAGAGTCTTGTAGGGCTTGTTGAGTATCTTGAAGGGATTGGTCGAATGAGTTAGTCGCAAATACATAAATTGATATGCTGCCAAACAAAACCATGCTAATGATAGGGCCAGTTATTACTAATGCAAAAGGAAAAAACACAAGAAAGATTCTATTCATGCAGAAGGTTCATCATTCTTATTATTAAGATTTTGTGGGTTTTAGTGACTATTGTCTATGGGTTATTTGAGATCAAATTGGTTTTAAACCAATTTACAGTTGATAATCACCATAATCGATTTTAAATTTGCTTAGAATAATTTTTGTTTGAGAATAGGTTATTTTCGCCCTATTTAAAAAATCATATCAGAATTGAATAATTCATTCGATCATAGTAAACATCAACGAAATGATCTAATTTTATTCTAAGATCTAAAGAGAAATAAAAAATTTATGGGCAATCCACTGCGGATTGATTGGGTAACTGCATACAGTCCTCTTGTTCATTTACGGTTATACTATCCGTTAATGTGTTGTTAGTATCGCTTATGTTGGTATCATTTCCTAAGATATCAGCATTGCTACCTTCTATGCTTTCAAAAGACTGGATCGTTTCGGGACCTGTTTCATTGAGTGGAGGATAGTAGGGTTCTGAGTTATTTACAGTACCAACTTCCCCAGGTGTTCCCGGGTCTATCTCTGACGTTGCGAGTACATTTGCTGGGACAAGTCCCGAAACTACCGATGCAACTAAAACGAGAAAAGCAGGTGCCATTCCAAGCATTACTGAACTTTTTACTAAATTCATTATGAGTAATCATGTGAAATAGAATTAAAACATTTTGGTTTATGAAAAAGACATGGACAATAAGTGAAATTACTAGCTTTAAATTGACGAAGAAGATAGTATAAAATGCCAATCGGCAATCAATTATTATCGGATAAAAAGATAAGGCCAATCAAGCTATGCTGATCTCGTTTTGGTAACCAGAACAGTACAAGTTGACTGCCAAATCAAACAGACTGAGCAGAGTTGCGATCTGAACAAAATCACTAATCATCTTGAAGAGTGATCGCCTAACTACAACAATTTACAAGAAGCATGCCCATCCTCTAATTATGCCTACAGATATCCAATAACAAATAGCACCATTGCAGCAGTCATCGAAATGCCCCAGACAACTTTGTTCCAATCGAAGATTTTTTGACCATCTAATACTCCCATTGGAATTAAATTGAACATGGCGATCCAACCATTAAATGACGCCCCGATCGCAAAATAATGGCTATTTGAGTCATTAGATAAATTTGATAACAATAGGAACGAAAACCCCATTATCAAATTAGTTACAGGACCAATTAGGGCGACTCTACCGAATTTCTGCCTATCTGCTAAGTGAACCATAACTGCTCCGGGAGCAATAAATTTGAAGGGCATTATGGGAAGAGCAGAAATGGCAGTTATTATTAATCCATACATTTCTGCTCGAAACTCGGCCCAACTACCGTAGTATTGAGCAAGAAACTTGTGAGCTAACTCATGTACTAAAAAAGCACTGATAAAAATTGTTAAAAACTGCCACGAAAATGACCTATATTGATTCAAAGACAGACCTACGCATGTAACCAATATAGTTGCAATAGTTAAATGAAGTAGTTCGGTTCGTGAACTTTTTAGTCTAAACATCCTCCGCATGGCGTTATTCCAAGAAGGATCATTGTTGCCAGAAGATCTAAGTTGAGAAAATTTCGTGTCCTGGTTTTTTTTGATGTAAGTTGAAAGAAAGGGACATGAGTGTATTAAGGGGTTTCGATGATCGCTACAAAAATATTCTTTGCAATAGGTACATCTGAATGGGAGATTCTCCACTTTATCACAAAAAGAGCATTTAATAGAATTATTTTCTTGAGTGTCCATTTGAATAATCTTTAACCAAAATGTTTTCCTAACATCAATCTCATTCCTTTGTGATTATAGCCACATAGCAAAATACTCGTATAATTGGTGACAGAATTTATCAGTAAAATCAGAGATTTATGAGAATTCGACAAATGATCATTCACAAAAATAATTAGCCATTCCACATATTTAATAATTGATTCAGTCTAGGAATCGGAATATAATCTGATGATTTCGCGACTACCAAGAGAAAAAAGATCTGGATTTTGAATTTATATACATTAATCATAAAATTTTTGAAATTCTCTGAGTTTCGGTTAGATAATTAATCCCCTTGCGATAAATTGCAAGTCGCATGTTGGTAATTTATTGATCTCAAACATGATGGTTTTTTTATAGGTTTTCCTTCAAACTAGTCCTTATGCTATATAGTGGTCAAGGTACTTGCATTATATCATGTGATTTAGATCGAGATTCTAACTTTAGGTCGGGCTTCCTTTGTTACGGTTACTGGTAAATCTAGTATGGGAAATTCTGTCTGAATGTATGAAAAGACGATTAGACATTGAAAACACTAGAAAGTTAATATAACTACAATTAATATCATTGAGTTCATGTACAACACCAAGTATAGGTATATCAAACTATTAAACAAAAAATAGAATTGAATTCAATACTTAAAATGATATTTTTTAAACAAGTTTTCGTTCAACAATCAAGTTAGATTTGGGAAAGAAATAGTAAAATATTTTCAAATAATCAAATTGATGTAAACCTATGTAATGATTTTCACAAGTAACATGCGGCAATGCTTCAATACGGTTTCATTTTGATGATGCCTCTGCAATAAATTTATCGGTTGGAAGATTTGGTAGATAATATAAAATGAATTGCCCTTTTTATACCCAGATCACTTTCATGAAATGTATCTTCACAATTTAAGTGAATCTTCAAAAGCATTTCTGCAGTCCACCTTCCAAGACCCTTAATTTTAATTAATTCGCTTATTACTTCCTGGTTTTTAAGACGGCAAATATTTTGAGTTTAATTCATTTGAGGGATATTGATGATTGATCTATTATATATTCAATTTTTTGAACAACAGTCAAAATTGGAGTGTAGAATTTGTTGTGGGGTTTCCAGAATCTATCGAGGAGATGGAAAAGATGGATTGTAATACATAACGAATCTCTCGATAATTACATTGTCAGCTTTTCTGGCCAATTGCTGAAAAATATAGATCTAATCAAAGACTCGAAATCTTTATGCTATTCGATTGAATAGTTACCAACTAAACATACAATTTGAGCCATTCAAACGTCGTTCTTTGACAGGGTCTCTATTGGACTTGTCTTTACCATTAAATGATATTATAATTTTTTCCACAATATTAAACTTGTTGAATTAGTATCTCCAAACTAGAAATCTAGATTTATTACAGTCATTGTCCAACGCCACTATCCTACATAATAAATTCAGTATTACAATAAAACGCCACTAGTTTATGATATATTTTTCAAGGAAATCGTATAAATTTCATTTTAAGTATTGATAAAAACGTAATGAGCCTAACGGGAGAAAAATTATTTTCATTTTCTAGAAGCAAATAGCATATAGGAATTATTTGTATACTTTTGATAATTTTAGTTGTGATTGAAAATAACAAAACGCCTTTCAGTCAATCGCAGATAAACCCTCAATCAGCCTTAAATTCCATTGGTAAAACCGTTCAAGATAATAGTCTAATCGCAGGTCTTGTTGGAATAGATCAAGCTGTAAACATATGTAACAATGTACAATCAATTGGCTCAAATCAGGCACTTTCTGAACTTTGCAATGTTGTTTCCGGTTTAAAGATCATAAATGGTGATTCTTATTGCAACACACAAACACAGCAAGCAGATCAGAAAAGTCAAGTTCAAGTCGAAAATGGCATTCGGAATACTTTAGCTAACAGCAATGATAACCAGGACGCCAACAAACCAGGATCAATCATAGATAGATTGATTGGATTCTTGCTAAATCAATTTGGACTGTAGAGTAATGCAATGAAAAGACTAAAAAATTAAATTTTATTTCTGCAGATTTATTGCAGAATGTATCATAATATGATCCGTTGGATTTAACTTATGTACCTTATTTGACAAGGGTCCTTGATCATATAGAACCTTGAATGAAAGAATTTTCCTAACCAGGATTCAAGTATAAATTAAAAATAATTTTATTTCAGGTAAAATATATGGTATAAGCTATTTCCTAGATAGTGTGAATGTGTGGGCATTAGAAGCGTCGTAAGTCGGAGGGATTGGACTAGTAGAGAAGCAATTTTGTTTTGAGATAATAATGCCACTATCAGATGTACATTTTCGATTGGGTGTTTGACCAGCAATAGTTGAAAGAAACCTAATTCGTAATATCTGCAATGAGAGAAGTACGATTATTATAGTAGTAAGGTTGAAATCAGAATCGTTATTGGGAGAGCGAGTATTATGCAGAGATCTCATAATAAAATATTATTTATCAAAATATATGATCAACTTCACCTTAGCTAAATTCCTCTTTATCTACAAGTAATATTACTACAGATGTAGTTTTGTCCCTAATATGCGTAAGCACCGTCAGCAGGTCTACATTGGTTGCATAACTTAACTTTCTCATTTGTATCCTTCCTGGTAACGACCATTATTTCAACATTATCCAAGCCACAATCTTCACACTTTCCAATCATCAACATTCTATGTCTATCATAGTTAAAATAGATATTATGATCTAGGTCAGTTAGGTTGAGAGTAGCAGCATGCTAATAATGTCATTTCTCCGAATAAATCCATAAAATTTTTATGATTGATTTGATACCAATGCTTTGAAACTTGCAAATTACTTCTCAATTGAAAAACATCGTATCTCCCATTTAATGAACATAGCAGGACATAAATCATTTTCATAAGACCCAACTGAATATGTTGAGCCGTTAATAAATAGTGATTCCGATTGAAACTATTTCATATAGAACAGCATATGTAATTGAACATACGATATAATACCAACTAGAACAAAAATTAATACGATAAATAATAGCTGTATTGATGAAGTGCTGATATTAAAATAGGTATCTAATTATCCTGTTTCAAAGAACACAATACTATATGCATACAAACGATATTATTCTATAATAGGTCTGGCTTCAGGCATCGATTGGAATGAGATGTCTAAGAAGGAAGCAAGAGCGAGTAATGATACACATTTGGGCGAAATTCATCAATCCCTAAGAGAATGAGTAATTGTTCAAAAGGATCGATCGACAAGAAAATACACGATTTTAAAGTCCTTAGTAAAAATTTTGATGGTAAGATCCTTACTAGTGAGATTCCAGAAAATCAAGTGATAGACTTAAAAAGACAAATCTGATTCACTGACAGTCAGAGATCAATATCTAGCTACCACTGATATTGATTTAGGAGGTGGAAATGGTGGAGGCATACAAATAGAACCGCCTGCAGACAATTCAATCTCGAGTTCTGAGTCTACGTAAAATATTATTGCAATTTGCAGGCGGTAATTTAATTTTTAATAAATCTCAATAGTTCATTTTGAGGTTGTTATGAGAACTAAACGTAAAGGGTTAATAGATATGATGTATCTTTCATTAATTTAATTTGAAGAAATTTTTTAGCCAGTTACTAAATAAGATTTAATGAAAAGATTCCGAGTAAGAATTATCAATTCATAAAACGCAAATATTTTCGGTAACAAGTTTTTGAAGTAATAGGTTCGGTAAATAAAAGTACTATTAGTCATTTTCTCAACAAATGATTTCCATTGCCTCTTGGATCATTTGTCGCATTTTAATTGGTTTCTGCAAGAATTTTTCTATATACTTATTCTCAAGCAAATCTTTCTTGATGGGTTCATCTAGATTATAGGCAGACAATAAGATAATCTTTATGCCGTTGTGCTCTTTTATTTTTTTTGCGACTTCATCTCCAAGCATATCTTCCAATTTATAATCTAAAATGAGCAAATCTATATTGGCGCCATTAGATTTTTGGTCCAAATACTTGTTTATGCAGTCATTCCCAGAGCAAACCTTAATCACCTCATATCTTGATTCTAAAACTTTTGAATATAATTCTAAAAGTTCGCTTTCATCTTCACAAACCATAACAACTTTTTTCCTTGAGGGCCCAATTGGTTTGGGATTTTCCATCTAAATTTAAAATCAAATCCTCGGTATAAAAATTTTCATTTAAAATTTTGGCGTGAATTGAATTCATCCTTGCAAAAAAAAAATCAAAAAATTTCACTACTTCTTGATAAGGAAAACTAATTCTAATTTTTAATATTCTAAAGCGTTGATAGAGATCTATCCAATAATTGACATAAAGTACGTTTCTCTACCCTCTAATTTATCATAGATTTTAAATCACTTTGTAACACTAGAATGAATATAGTCAAGAATTGGCGATCCAGTAGAGTGCTGCTGCTATGAATATTCCTATTGCAATGCCATTTATGATTTTCCATTTTCTATCCATTATCTCTTATGATACCGCTGTTACAGAATATTATTTTAAGATACCTATGGTCACACATGTCTATTGTGCTAAACCTAGCACAAAATGAAATGAAATACCTTCGGAAGCTATAGATTAACATAACATTTTATTTTCTTGATTGTATATTATTATTCTACATTCATAACATGCTGTTAATGGATTGTTGGAGATCGGCCAATTGCATTTTGCGTTAACCTCATTTTAGTAGTTTTTGTTCAGATCCTACAAACTTATCTGATAATAGCTACTATTATTGGTGCGGAGGGATACAATCACAATAAAAAAAAGATTTGAGTTCTATCTGTTGCTAAACATTTTTTTTCCTTAATTTTTGATATACAAACAAGCGTTCAGTAATTCTTGGGTTATAACTGCGAAATCATTCACGTCCTCAATAAATGCCTAGTAGCTTTTAACATGCCTGGATTTAGCTAAGCATAACCTCTTTTTTATCGAGGTATATACGATATTGATTCAATATATGACATGAAATTTTGTCGAAATTTTTGTTTTAACGCATATTAGTTTCTATTGTGAACATATTTTCTATTATGTTCATTTACGCTTCCTCCGTAGACTAGATTCAGGTTCATTCAAGACCACAATTACATGTAAGATTGAGTGAGATGATACAAATGTTGGCAGGGAAATGCTTCATATCATCCATATACTTGAATAGAAAAAACGGATTTTTCAAATAGACCAGTTAGATAATAATATTTCAATTATTGAAGCTAATATCCAATTTTAGAGATAGTAAATCAATAGAATTGAATTAAGATTCTATCGATTAACTTCTTCTTCTTTTGGCTAAAATATGCTAGTTCGCCTTGATTGACGAATCAAAATTAGTTATATAGTTAAAAATAAGTATGCAACAAGAAACTGTGAAGTTAAAAACTAGATCACTTGGATAAACTCATTTGTAAATTGTTAATCTTTAATCTAGTCTAGATGGGTTCTTAACATCCAAGCCATTTTTTCGTGAATTTCCATTAGGCCTATGAGAAAATCGTTGGTACCACTATCATTATATTCTTCATCACAGTCTTTAGCACTTTTTCGTAAAAATTTAATCGTACTCTCATGATCTTTTAGGAGATTCGAAATCATTTTTATGTCGGAGGGGTACTCACCTGGATTTTCTTTCAAATTTGCAATTTGTATGAATTCATTCAGTGTGGCTTCAGATAAACCTCCCAATTGTCGGGTTCTTTCAGCTATTTCATCTATCATTTCATCCAATTTTTCGTACTGCTCTTGAAAGAATTCATGTCGCTCCTTGAAATCCTTACCTACTACGTTCCAATGATAATTGCGAGTTTTTGTGTAAAGGACGTATTCATCTGCTAATAGGGTATTTAAAATTCCGACCACTTCTTTTCGGTTTTCTGACTCGATACCGATATCGACATTTTCTCTCATCTCATTAATCTGTTTTTCAAGCATAATGTAGTATATGGTAAAGAAAGTTTTTATAGATAACAAATTTGTGTCTAAAATCTTTCGCTTAGATGATGACTCTATTTGCCCTATATGCAAGTAGAATGCTATTAGTCTAATTAATGAAATGAATTTGGTTTTAAAATTTTAAATCTAAAAAAATTATGGATATGTATTGGAATATTGCGAACCCCGTGAATTTTTTTTCTGTGAGTTTACGTAATCACTATGACCGCATTCTAAAACCCTGCCTCGTTAGCAGACACAATATACTTTTGGCATGAAAAAGATTTTGCAACAGTTTTTACCTTTACACAATTTAAGGCACACACAAAGATATCACAATAGGCTTACCGAGGTCAGTATAATCCTACAGAATCTTGAGAAGTTGTATACTCACGCTGAGTAGGCCAATCCCCGGAAAAATGAATAGATGATATTAATGAAATACGAATAGATAGAGAGATTAATCTCTTTACCTATTAAGTAGACAAATATTGAGATTCAGTTTGGGCAAATTAAAACCGTTTTCCGTTCTCGATAGGAAGAAAAAAGAAATGATTTTCCCTCTCTTAAATTGTTTAGTTCTATCTTCTCTTTTTATTGCAGGAGACTCCATTTATCCAGTTCATGCCTCTCCGGAAGGATCTCGTCCGTCTTATGTTTATGACAGGGCTAACATCATTAGTCCAGATTATGAAGAATTACTGAACGACTACAGTCGTCAGCTAGATAGGGCGACTTCTACAGAAATTATTGTTTTTACGATTCCCGGGTTTATTGGACATGGTATAATGAAAGACGGAATAGAAATTCAGGATAGAGATTCACTTTCAAATTTCATTTACAATGAACTATCACTTGATGGCATCACAGGTATCGGTAAAAAAGGAATAGACAATGGTGTACTGCTGCTCTATTCATCTAATCCAGACGCCGCTGGCGGCTCAATGCGGATTGAAGTTGGAAGAGGATTAGAGGGAAACATAACGGATGGGATAGCAGGAGAAATTCTTGACAGATATCTTGTTCCAGCTAGGGACACTTTTAATCAAGATAGAAATATTACAGTAATTGATAACGGAATTTTCAATACTGTTGTTGCTCTTGGTCAGTATTCTGGATATAGTAGTAGTGATCCAAAATACAAACTTTCAACGGAAATCAGCCAAGAAGAATCACTTGACTACTTTAGCATTATTGTCTTGGTAGCAATAATTGCTATAATATTGATAACGATACTTCGAAAGCGTGGAAATTATTGGTCTAGGAGCAGCAGATATGGCGGAAGTGGCTGGTATGGCGGTGGTTTTGGGGGTGCGGGTAGCTGGACTAGAGGCGGAGGCCATTCGAGCGGAG
>LLBZ010026833.1_pt13 | contig 15113 bp, 16 predicted proteins | sample 1489421 | NCBI WGS metagenome assembly LLBZ01 (sample SAMN04092657, study PRJNA295927) | soil metagenome | biome: Soil prokaryotic community; feature: Bulk soil; isolation source: soil from tomato rhizosphere | host: tomato cultivar Moneymaker | place: South Korea | collected 2011-11-01 | reverse complement strand
AATTTCCTCTTCAATTTGATTTTGAAATATAATCAATCTAAAATCAAAATCCACCAACTACCTTTTGATAACATTATCTTTTTTTATAAGTTAAAAATGCAGTAATTACATTTTTACTGTCCAGCCAAATGTGTCTTCGGCTAATTTATGTTGGATATTTGTTAGCTTTTCTTTTAATTGTAAAGCAACTGAATCTTCAATTTTTGGTAATTCGAAATATTCGTCTTTGTAAGCAAATCCTTTTATAGGGCTTACTACGGCAGCAGTTCCGGCACCGAAAATTTCTTTCAAATTTCCGTTTTTAATACCTTCGATTAATTCAGAAACCAATACAGGTCTTTCTTCGATTGCAATTCCTTCTCTTTTTGCCATGTCGATAAGACTTTTTCTGGTTACACCATCTAAAATTCTTTCGCTGGTTGGCGCTGTTACTAAAGTGTCATTGAATCTAAAGAACACGTTCATCGTTCCGGCTTCTTCAAGTTTAGTATGCGTAGCATCGTCAGTCCAGATGATTTGTTGGAATCCTTCTTTATTCGCTAAACTTGTAGGGTAGAATTGTCCGGCATAGTTTCCGGCAGTCTTAGCAGCACCAATACCACCATTAGCAGCTCTACTGTAATGCTCAGCGATAAGAACTTTTACTTCACCTGAATAATAAGCTTTTGCAGGCGATAAAATAATCATGAATTTGTATTCATTAGAAGGATTGGCAACTACACCAAAACCGGTTGCAATCATAAACGGTCTGATGTAAAGGCTGTTCCCTAAACCTTTTTTAATCCAGGCTTCGTCTAATTTTAATAATTGACTGAGTCCTTCCATGAATAAAGATTCAGAAATTTCAGGCATTGCCATTCTAACAGCTGAACTGTTAAAACGTTTGATATTTTCGTCCGGTCTGAATAACCAAATGTCATTATTATCATCTTTATAGGCTTTCATTCCTTCAAAAATAGCTTGCCCGTAGTGGAAAACTCTTGACGAAGGATCCATCATAAATGGAGCATAAGGCTTAATAGTAGGGTTTTGCCATTCTCCGTTTTTAAAATCGCATTCAAATAAGTGATCAGTAAAAACAGAACCAAAATTTAAATTTTCAAAATCTACTTCGTTAATTTTTGTATTAGGGGCTTTTATAATTTCAATTTTGTTGGCTTGAGCTGTACTCATAATAATAAGTTTTTTGTTTTTTGAATAAATAATTAAGCTTAAGTATAAAAATCTGTTATATGATAAACTAAACTTTGTTTTATGCAAAATTAAATAAAAATGAGTGAAAAGCTTGCTATAACTTTAATAATTGTTGCTAATGAATAAGATTTCTGTAATGTTCAAAAAAAAAGAAAAAAATAATAATTTTTTATATGAAATATGCAATAAATCAATCTTTTTTGAGGTTTTGTATTTGGTTTTTTGAGTAATTTTGGGTTGCAATTTGATAAAATATTAAAATAATAAGTTGAAAAGAGAAGTAATAAAGACTCAGGACGGCTCGTAAACCATTCATTTAGAAGAATGGAATGAGAGTTATCATTCGAAACACGGAGCCATTCAGGAGGCTAAACATGTTTTTATAAAAAACGGATTGGCATTATTTTCGGAACAAAAAGTCGCTATTTTAGAAATAGGTTTTGGTACCGGATTAAATGCCTTTATTAGTTTTTTGGAAGCGCAAAAAATGAATCAGAGTGTTGATTACGTAGGGGTTGAAGCTTATCCTGTGGCTGCAAAGGAAATTTTAGAAATGAATTATGTAGCCGAATTGGAAGCTGAAGAGCAACAGCAGGTTTTTGAGAAAATGCACGAGTCTAATTGGAATGAGAAAATAAAATTAAGTGATAATTTTACGATAGTTAAAAGACAGCAATTTTTTCAGGATATTGATGATGTGGCGCAGTTTGATCTGATTTATTTTGATGCTTTTGGTTACAGAGTCCAGCCGGAATTATGGAGTACTTTAATATTTAAGAAAATGTATGATGCTCTCAAGGAAAATGGAGTTTTAGTCACTTATGCCGCAAGGGGAGTAGTTAAAAGAAGTATGATTGAGGTTGGGTTTAGAGTTGAGAAGTTAGAAGGGCCTCCGGGAAAAAGAGAAATGTTCAGAGCTTTTAAGTAAAAAATATTTTTATGAAAATTTTGGCTTAAATTGTTTGTAATAATGTTGACAAATTATCGTTTAAGATATGAAATGTGTTTTTAAAATTTATAATTTTACATAGCCTTTAAATTTTGTTTAACCTTAAAATTGTTGATCTATTATGTCAAAAGTCATGTTTGATTATACAAAATCGATATTAGAAAGAGTAAGTTTTGATTTAGTCCTTTTTAGTAAAGAATTAGAAAAAGCTGTAAAAACCCTTCTGCCATACGAATTAGAGCAGTTAAAAGAGTGGCTAGTATCTTTTATAATAGAGAAACCAGAGTTGAAACCGTCATTAATGATAGTGAATATTTAAAGAAAAAAGGAATCGTAACTGATTCCTTTTTTTATGTCTTAATGTTGCGTTTTTTATTTTGGATAGTGCTTTCTTTTAAAAGATTAAAGCAGGTTAAATTTTTCTAAATGTTTTAAAGTATTGCCGGTATTTTTAGGTGTTTTTTAACGCTTTCAGTCTAGTGGCTTATCGTTACTTTTTAGTAAATTACATTACTTAATTAGATAACTTTAAACCCCAATATTATGCCTAGATTAATATATGATTATACCAAATCAATACTGGAGAGAGTAAGTTTTGCTCCTGATTTATTTGTAAAAGAACTTAAAAAAGCCGTTAGGAATTTATTGCCTCACGAGATGGAACACCTAAGGAATTGGCTTTTGTATTACACTAAAGAAAAGCCTGAATTACAACATTGTCTTATCTTAGTAGAAAGAAATTAATTAAAAAGTGGAGTCAGATTATTGAAATCTGACTCTATTTTTTTTGAAGCGGACTAATGATTTGTACATTTTGAAAAACAATAGCGCCTTTAATTACTCCGGCAATAGTACTTCGTAAGGCTTCAATAATTTGAATTTTTAATTCACTTTTTGGAAAAATTAAACTCACTTCTCTAGCTGGTTTAGGTTCCACAAAATGACGAAGTTTAAGTTTGTCTGATTCTTTTAAATCCAAAGTATGTAAATAAGGTAAAAGAGTGGTTCCTAAACCTTCGTCGGCCAGTTTTATTAAGGTTTCAAAACTTCCGCTTTCTATTTGGAAAGCATTTCCTTCATTTTTGGAACTGTTTTTACAAAGATTTAAAATTCCGTCTCTAAAACAATGACCATCCTGTAAAAGTAAAATTTCATCAATATTTAAATCTTCTATTTCAATTTCCTTTTTTTGAAAATTATGATGACTTTCCGGAATATAAGCAACAAAGGGTTCGAAGTATAAAACAATTTCTTTAATTTTTTCTTCTAACAAAGGTGTAGCAGCAATGGCAGCGTCCAAATGTCCGTTGTTGAGTTTGGTAATAATTTCTTCGGTGTTTAATTCTTCGATAATGAGTTTTACTTTCGGATGTTTTTTGATGAAATTATTCAAAAACATGGGTAATAAAGTAGGCATAATCGTTGGGATTATTCCCAGTCTGAATTCCCCTCCGATGTATCCTTTTTGTTGCTCAACAATGTCCTGAATTCGGTCGGCTTCGTTAACAATGTTTTTGGCCTGAGAAACAATTTTTTGACCTATATCGGTTAGCTGAATGGGTTTTTTAGTTCGGTCAAAAATTTGAATGTTTAGTTCTTCTTCAATTTTTTGAATTTGCATACTCAATGTTGGTTGAGTAACGAAACATTTTTCGGCCGCTAAAGTGAAATTTTTATGTTCGGCAACAGCTAAAACATATTTAAGTTGTGTGATGGTCATAAAATAGATGATTTTGATACAAATATAAATACAATCAATTTAATTTATAGTGGTTTTTGGTCTTTTTCGAAATATATTTGGAAAACCATCTGGATGATACGCGCATGGCTGGAAGAATAGCCGTTAAGGAATATGCGGGTAAATTATTGAAGTAGTTAGATAAAAAATATTTATTTAACTACTTTTTTTATTTTTTGTTGATTGTTTTTTGTTAATTTTATTATTATGAAAATAATCGCTCGCTTTTTTTTAATTCTTTTTATAGGTTTTCTGGCAACTCCTACGATTGTAAAGTTGATAGAAAAATCTGCTGACACGTCTATATTTTTTAGCGTTTCGGAAGAAGAGCAGGTAAAAAAAGAAGTTAAGAATCTGGTTTATTTTGTAGCTTCTCCGGCTACTTTTGAATTTAAAGAGTCTATAAAAAGAACTTTAATTCATTTCGAAAACCAGTCTAAACATGACAATGTTTCTAAAAAAATAGTGTCGCCTCCGCCCGATTTGGCATAATACATTTTAGTTGAGATTTGAGTAGTTTTTGATAGTGTTTAAAATGCTGTCAGGATTTAGGTATCATTTAATAATTGTATTATGACAAGAAAAATTAATCTTTTTGCCAACCTTAAAACGGATTTTGCGTCCGGTTTAGTGGTTTTTTTGGTGGCTTTGCCTTTGTGTTTAGGAATTGCAATGGCTTCGGGTGCACCTTTGTTTTCCGGAATTATTACGGGTATTGTAGGAGGAATAATTGTCGGATATTTGAGCCAGTCTCATATTAGTGTTACGGGACCTGCAGCAGGATTAACAGCTATTGTTTTAACAGCGATTTCTGATTTAGGAGCTTTTGATGTTTTTTTGACGGCGGTTCTTTTAGCTGGTGTTTTTCAGTTGCTTTTAGGCTTTTTAAAAGCAGGAACGATCTCTAATTATTTTCCAACCAATGTTATTGAAGGAATGCTTGCCGGAATTGGGATCATTATTATTCTGAAACAATTGCCGCATGCTTTTGGGTATGATGCCGATTTTGAAGGAGATCAGGCTTTTTTTCAAATTGATGGCGATAATACTTTTTCGTCTTTGGTTAAGATGTTGAATTATTTTCAGCCGGGTGCTATTATTGTAACTTTGGTTTCTTTGGTAATTCTTATTTCCTGGGAAAGAGTCTCTTTTTTGAAAAAAATTAAATTAATTCCCGGAGCTTTGATCGCTGTAATTTCGGGAATTATAATTAATGAAATTTTTATTACTACCGGAAGTTCACTAACTATAGCACAAAGTCATTTGGTTTCCTTACCTGTACCTACTTCTGTCGATGATTTTAAAGCAATAATTGTAACGCCTGATTTTTCAGGATTTACCAATCCTAAAGTATGGACAATCGGATTGACGATTGCTATTGTGGCTTCGATTGAGACCTTGTTGTGTATTGAAGCTTCGGACAGACTGGATCCGCAAAAAAGATATACAAATACGAATGTGGAGTTAAAAGCACAGGGAATTGGAAATATAATCAGTTCTTTGATTGGTGGTTTGCCTATGACTTCTGTGGTGGTACGTTCATCGGCTAATGCTAATGCGGGAGCCAAATCTAAAATGTCTACTATTATTCATGGTTTTATGTTATTGCTGAGTGTACTGATTATTCCGGTGATTTTAAATAAAATTCCACTCGCTACACTTGCTACAATTTTGATTTTAATAGGTTATAAATTAGCCAATCCTGCTAAGATTCGACACTTTTTAGTAAAAGGTAAATATCAGTTTGTTCCTTTCATTGCAACTATGGTTGCTGTGGTTGCCACCGATTTGTTAAAAGGAGTTATGCTGGGAATTGCTATTAGTATTGTTTTTGTTTTGAGAGGAAATTTAAAAAGAGCTTATACCTTTAAAAAAGAAGAATATGTGGATGGCGATATTATTCATATCGATTTGGCACAGGAAGTTTCCTTTTTAAATAAAGCGGCTATTAAGAGTACTTTAAAAGCTATTCCGGAAAATTCAAAAGTGATTATTAGTGCTCATGATACCGTTTATATTGCTCATGATATTTTGGATTTAATTAAAGAATTTAAAACAATAAGAGCTGTGGATGAAAATATTAAAGTAAAACTGAAAGGTTTTAAAGAGGCCTATCAGTTGGAAAATACTGCCGAAGTTCCAAACCATGTTTCCATTGAGCATTACTATGATGTGGCTAAAAGAAGAATGGTTCAAAAGGAAATTTTTTAAAAAATGTAATTTTTCAAAAGAAGTAACAAAAGTTTAAATCAGTTAATTAGAAAATAAAATACAATGGATGATTTTTATAAAAAAATATTAGACAATAATAAAGAATGGGTTGAAAAAGCATTGGAAAAAGATCCGAATTATTTCGCAGATTTAGCAAAAGGACAAACTCCGCCATTGTTATGGATTGGCTGTTCTGATAGTCGGGTTCCGGCAAATGAAATTATCGGTGCTAAACCGGGCGAGGTATTTGTACATCGGAATATTGCCAACATGGTGGTTCATTCGGATATGAATATGCTTAGTGTTTTGGATTATGCCGTGAATGTGTTAAAAGTAAAACACGTTATTGTTTGCGGGCATTACGGCTGCGGAGGAATCAAAGCTGCTATGGGCAATCAATCTATTGGGATTATCGATAACTGGATTAGGCATATTAAAGATGTGTATCGTTTGCATAGTGTGTATCTGGATTCTATTTTTAATGAAACGGATCGCTTTAATACTTTTGTAGAAATTAATGTGAAAGAACAGGTTTTTGATTTGGCTAAAACTTCTATAGTACAAAACGCCTGGAAAAAAGAACAGGATTTAACCTTACACGGTTGGGTTTACGGATTGAATTCCGGTTTTGTTACCGATTTAGATGTTAATATGAGCTCCAATCAGGAGTTGGACGAAGTTTATCAGTTAAGTTTTTAAAATGTTAAAAGCTTCGTTTTATTCGTTATCCAGATTTTCATTAAAGGCTGAAGGCATTAACTTCGGGATAAATTTAATCAGAATTGGAAGTAATAAACTTCCGCCCGGAAGTAAAAAAATAGTTAGGGACGGTATTGTTTTACAAATATCCAACAGCTGTTTTTTTACTTTCTTTTTTTCCTTTTCGCTCAAATCCCTGCGCGTAGAATAAGCCAGTAAAACCATTAACTCTTTACTTTGAATAATTTCTTTAAGCAGCCTGTTTTTATTGCGGGTAATAAGCGTGATAACACTTTGAGTGGTTTGGTCGTAAAAATGTTTTACCGGATTGGAATAATTAAAATAAGGAATCTCTGCTTTGTATTTTGTGATAAAAGCATCGGTGTTTTGAATGCTTTCAGTCACAAAATCAGCTGAAATTTTCAGATTTTGAGCTAGTTTGTGCAGAAAATAAATTTCTTCATTTTCAATTTCGCCGTCACTCCATAATGCCATTCCGGCCATATCCGTCAAATAGTATTTTTCTAAGTCAGAGCTAAAATAATCCAGATTGAGTTCTTCCAGATTTTGAGCACCAATTTTAGAAAATTTACTGTAACGAACAGAAGCTTCGAAAAGTTTGATTAATAAATCGTCGTAATTAGATTTAGTAGTTTTAATTTTTAAAGCTAATGAAACTACGCTAATAACGGCTTCCTCAATTTTTTTTAGATATTTTTCCGGTATTTTTCCATGAATTAAATATTGCCTAAAAGCTAAAATATCCATGAAAAGTAGCGCATTGGTAACAATATGCGAGAAATTTTTATTGATAATATCAACATTTGTCTGAACACGGGTATCAATAATTTTTTCCAGATTTAATGAAGGAGCTCCATTAGGTAATATTTTCTTAAATAAATCAAAACCCTGCGGATGCATATCGTCGTAAAAGTCTAAGGCTTTTTTTATAAAAGTATCGGAATCAGTATCCTGAGTGATTAAGCCGTAAATTCCGAAGAGTGTGTTTAGTAAAGAAACCTTTGGGATTTCATTTTGAACCCATCCTTTAGTGTCAATAAATACAGGAGTTTCAAAAGAAATAATATGACCATAGATAAAACCGGTAGCTCTTGTCTTTTTATAGAAAGAATCGGTGTCCGGAAAAAGATGTTGTTTTCCGAATTCTTGTTTGAGAAAGAATTTATCGATCCAACCAGATGCAGAAGGGTTAATCATAGTCTTGCTTTGAGGTTACAAAGCTATGTTTTTTTATACTTTTGATGTTATATAAAAATAAAAAAACCGTCTCAAATTTGTTAAATTAAGACGGTTTTGAAATTTATATAGAAAAATTTCTATTTGATTATCGCTGAACAGGCTACTCTGGCACCTGCATTTCCGGCAGGTTGAGAGGTGAAATCATCGGTGCCTTCATGAACAATTAGTCCTTTTCCTAAAATGTCTTTAGTTTGATCGCCGCAACCAATGCACCATTCGTCTGTAGTTATTTTTATAGAACCATTTCCGTTAGCATCTGCGGTGAAATTTCCAATATCTCCTTTATGATATTCGCCAACGCCCCATTTTCCGTGTTTTTTAAATGTTGGATTCCAGTGTCCTCCTGCCGAACTTCCGTCTGGAGCTGAACAATCGGATTTTTCATGGATATGAATGGCGTGAACTCCCGGTTTTAATCCGGATAATTTGGCTTCAAAAGTTACTTTTCCATTTTTTTCTATAAAAGTAGCTGTTCCGGAAACTTTACTGTTACTCTTAGCTTCAAATGCAATATTGATTTTCTTGGTATCAGCCGATTTATTTTGAGGTTTACATCCAATTAAAACTGAACTGATTGCTAGTGTAAGGACAATAAATTTTTTCATGATTTTTTTAAATAAGGTTTTCAAACCATAAAAATACTATAAAAAGCCGCGATAATCAAAGATAATTTCGGTTTTCTATTTTGATTTTTCTCCTACAAAATTATGATTTGGTGATTTAAACAGCACATTAAAGGAAGTCAAACTGCCGTAAATGCGGGTGATGTATTGTTGAAGTTCTACTTTTTCAATTTCTTCCAGATTGCTGGAATTGATTTTTTGTTCCATAACTCTTAAACGGTCGCGTACCATCACAATCTTATGAAAAAAAGTGTCAATAGGCATTTCTTTCGATGCCAAATTAACCTGTCCGGGTTCTAAAATGATTTTTCCACCTTTCCATTTATCTCCAATTGGGACAATTTCGGAGACATCAGCCCATTTTCTGAGTAAATTTTTCAGAGTCGTTTCAACATCTGAAAAGCTTACTGTATCGACTTCGTTTTCGGCAGCTTCGATAATTTCAAAAGTATCGTTTAAGGGAATTGTTTCTAAGCCATTTTCGATAAAAGTGACCCAGTATTCTTTGGAAGAAACATTCGTGATGACTCCTTTTCCGTATTCGGGATGTGTAATTCGGGAACCGATTCCTAGTATTTTCATATGTAGTGATTTATTGTTTTTTATCTAAAATAGGAACAATTTTTGTGATTTCAAAAGAAGAATAAATTATTAAAACACAATGTTTATTGTCTTAATTTTAGAGAATTCTAATTTGTTGTTTTCCAGAGTTTTGTTTGTTTAAAAAATTAAAATATAAAAGTTATGAAAAGCTTAAGAATAGTCCTTTTATTGCTACTTTGTTGTAATGTTTTTGTGGGATTTGCACAGGAAAAGACCAAAAGACAATTGAGAATAGAGCGAAGACAGGAAAAAGAAAAAGAAATTGAAAAATTAATTGATGCCCGAGAGTTTCAATTTGTGGCACGAAATTCCAATTCGCAGTCTTTTAGAATGATTGATTTGACAACCAACCCGAATTTTGTCAAGTTTAAACCAAATTTTATAAAAAGTGAGATGCCTTTTTTTGGAAGAGGCTACAGTGGACTGGCTTATGGTGGCAGCGACACGGGATTGAAATTTGAAGGAAAGCCGGAGGAATTTAGTGTTCAGAAAAAAAATAAAGAATATCAAATTAAAGTGTCCGTTAAAGGGCTAAATGATTTTTTTAATATGACTTTATTGGTTTCATTAGATGGAAGCGGAATTTTAACAGTTACCAGTAATAATAGAGCTCCAATTAGTTATTTTGGTGTAATTATGCCCATAGAAGAAGAGAAAAAGTAAAAATATTTAACCAAACGTCCCGAAAACTTCGGGACGTTTGGGTTCTTTATAGAAGTTATTGGTTAAAAACAATATTTGTTCTCGGCAATGATTTTGGCGCTGATGGTACGTCTGATTTCTACAATATTTGGCATATTGGTATATTTAGTATAACGTCTTAATCCCATAAGCATCATGCGTTGTTCATCGCCTTCGGCAAAAGAGATGATACTTTCTTTTCCTTTTTGGGTAACAATATCTACGGCTTTGTACAAATACAATTTTGCCATCGCAATTTGTTCTTTGATATTGGCTTCGCCTACTTTTTTAGCCAACTTTTCAGTTCTTAATATAGTAGATTCAGCCATATAAATTTCGATTAAAATATCAGCCGAAGCAATTAATAATTGTTGATGTTCGTCTAAATCCGGACCGTATTTTTGAACAGCGCCACCGGCAACCATTAAAAAAGCTTTTTTCAATTTGCTAATCATTTCTTTTTCCTCAGCAAATAATTCAGAATAATCCGGAGTTTCGAAAGAAGGAATACTCATTAAATCTTCCTGAACTTTTGAAGCCGGACCTAATAAATCCACATGACCTTTCATGGCTTTTTTGATAAGCATTCCTACGGATAGCATGCGGTTAATTTCGTTAGTTCCTTCGTAAATTCGGGTGATTCGGGCATCACGCCAGGCACTTTCCATCGGAGTGTCTTCGGAAAATCCCATTCCACCTAAAATTTGGATTCCTTCATCGGAACAATTCTGAATATCTTCGGATACGGCTACTTTCAAAATAGCGCATTCGATAGCAAATTCTTCCACGCCTTTCAATTCGGCTTCCTGATGAGAGGCTCCTTCGTTTTCACGAATCGCAACACGTTCTTCGATACTTTTAGCAGCTCTGTAAACAGCACTTTCTCCGGCATAGCAGCTGGTTGCCATTTCTGCTAATTTGTATCGAATGGCGCCAAATTTCGAAATAGGAACATTGAACTGAATTCTTTCATTCGAATATTTAGCCGCATTAGAAATAATTCTTCGTTGCGAATCTAAACAGGCAGCGGCCAATTTGATACGACCAACATTTAGCGCATTCATAGCAATTTTAAAACCGTTTCCACGCTCCGAAAGCATGTTTTCTACGGGAACTTTGGTTTCATTAAAAAACACCTGTCTTGTTGATGAAGCGCGAATTCCTAATTTGTGTTCTTCTTCATTTGTAGTAATTCCGTTATTTGGGTCGTTTTCAACAATAAATCCGGTGATGTTTTTATCGTCTTCAATTCGGGCAAAAACAATAAAAAGCGAACAAAATCCGGCATTGGTAATCCACATTTTTTGTCCGGTAATTTTATAATGCGTTCCGTCTTCGGATAAAACCGCTTTTGTTTTTCCGGAATTAGCATCACTCCCTGCGCCCGGTTCCGTTAAGCAGTAAGCACCAAACCATTCTCCTGATGCGAGTTTAGGAACGTATTTTTGTTTTTGTTCTTCGGTTCCGTATAAAGTGATTGGTAGTGTTCCAATTCCCGTGTGTGCTCCAAAAGCACTCGAAAACGAACCCGTAGCTCCTGAAATGTAATCACAAACGAGAACCGTATCTACAAATCCCATTCCCATTCCGCCATAGGCTTCCGGTACCGAAATACTCAAAAGTCCTAATTCGGCAGCTTTGTGCATGCATTCGATGGTAAAGGCGTAGTCTTTGTTTTCAAAACGCATTTTGTTTGGCCAAAGTTCTTTGTCAACAAACTCTTTGACCATATCGCGCATCATTTTTTGTTCCTCCGAAAAATCTTCCGGGATAAAAATATCTTCACACTTTGTTTCTTTTACGAGGAATTGTCCTCCTCTTGTTTTGTCGTCCATGGTTTTATTTTTTAATTAGAAAATAGAATAGAGAGAATAGAAAATAGACCTACTTGAGGTTATTTTGGAATGACATTGTCATTCGTTGAAATTCTTCTATTTTAGTTTCTAGTAGGTTAAAAGTTATATCGTTAATGTATTTTCGATGCTTTGCAACTATTAATTGAGTATTTAATTCAAATGAAGAACCTAGAGAAACATCTATAAAATGACTAAAAGATTTATCCGTTCTGGCCGAGCCTTCAGCAATATTACTAGGTATTGAAACGGAACATCGGCTTAATTGAGAGCTTAAATCATATCTTTCATGTTTGGGAAATTCTAAAAGAATATCAGAAATGTCATTTGCAATCTCTATTCCAAGTTGCCAAATTTTCAAGTTTTTATAGTTGTGTCTTATCATTCTAAGTTTCGTCTATTTTCTATTCTCTGTATTCTATTTTCTTTCTAAAGCAACTCAAAAATCCCCGCTGCTCCTTGTCCGGTTCCTACACACATAGTTACCATGCCGTATTTACTGCCTCGAAGTTTCATTTCGTCAAACAATTGAACGGACAATTTTGCTCCTGTACAACCCAACGGATGTCCTAAAGCAATGGCACCACCGTTTACGTTTACTATATCAGGATTCAGTCCTAATTCTCTGATTACAGCAAGGGATTGTGAAGCGAAGGCTTCGTTGAGTTCAATTAAATCAATGTCTTTCAATTTTAATCCGGCTTGTTTTACTGCTTTTGGGATTGCTTTTACAGGACCAATTCCCATAATTCTGGGTTCCACTCCGGCAGAAGCATAGTTGACTAACCGCGCTATTGGCGTTAAGTTTAGTTCTTTTACCAATTCTTCGCTCATAATTAAAACAAAAGCAGCTCCGTCACTCATTTGCGATGAGGTTCCGGCAGTTACTGTTCCGTTAGCTGCGAAAACGGGTTTTAATCTGGCTAATGCTTCCAGCGAAGTATCAGCTCTGGGACCTTCGTCTTTGTTTACGAGGTAAGATTTGGTTTCTTTTTTGCCATTGACATTAATAAAAGTCTGCTCAATGTTGATAGGAACGATTTGTTTGTCAAATTTACCTTCGGTTTGTGCTTTTAAGGCTTTTTGATGTGAATTAAAAGCAAATAAATCCTGATCTTCACGCGAAATATTGAATTGTTTAGCCACGGCTTCAGCAGTTAAGCCCATTCCCCAATAATAATCTTCGTGTCCGGCTTTTGCAACCGCATAATCAGGAGTAGGACGATAGCCTCCCATTGGTATAAAACTCATGCTTTCGGCTCCACCGGCAATAATGCAATCGGCCATTCCCGACTGAATTCGGGCAGTTGCCATTCCAATAGTTTCTAATCCGGAAGCACAATAGCGATTCACGGTAACTCCCGGAACATCATTGATTTCTAATCCCATTAAGGAAATTAAGCGACCAAAATTCAATCCTTGTTCTGCTTCCGGCATGGCATTTCCTACCATAACATCATCTATGCGTTTTTTGTCAAAATCCGGCAGTTCATTCATCATGTGCTGAATGGTTTCGGCAGCTAACTCATCTGGTCTTTTAAATCGGAATACGCCTTTCGGTGCTTTTCCAACTGCTGTTCGGTATGCTTTTACGATGTAGGCTGTTTTCATATTTTCATATTTTTAGATGAAAGAATATAGAATATAGAGAAAAGACTGTTCGGTTAAATCTATTTTCTATGTTCTATTCTCTTTGTTCTTTTTTAGACTAGTTTCTCAAAGGTTTCCCCACTTTCAACATATATTGGATTCTTTCCATCGTTTTTTTCTCCGTACATAAACTTAAAAAAGCTTCTCTTTCTAAGTCCAATAAATATTGTTCGGATACCAATGTAGGTTCGGATAAATCACCGCCGGCCATTACATAAGCCAGTTTGTTGGCAATTTTTTTATCGTGATCCGAAATATAATTTCCGGCTACCATTTGGTCGGTTCCAACTAAGAACATTCCCAAGGCTTGTTTTCCTAAAACTTTGATATCATTGCGACGAATAGGCTGTGTATAACCAGCTTCCGCCATTAACAAAGCATGTTTTTTGGCTTCGGCAATCTGGCGGTCTTTGTTTACCACGATGATGTCTTTACCGTGTTGTAATAAACCGCTATCATAAGCTTCGTAACCGGAAGTAGAAACTTTTGCCATAGCAATTGTCAAGAAATATTCCTGTAAAGTGTTTAATTCCACATCGTTTTTACGGAATAAATCAGAAGCACGTAAGGTCATTTCTTTCGAACCGCCACCACCGGGAATAACTCCAACTCCAAATTCCACCAATCCCATATAGGTTTCGGCAGCAGCAACCACTTTATCGGCGTGTAAACTCATTTCGCAACCACCACCAAAAGTCATTCCGTGCGGTGCGACAATCACCGGAGTGGATGAATAACGCACGCGCATCATGGTATCCTGGAAATATTTTATAGAAAAATTCAATTCGTCATATTCCTGTTCGACCGCCATCATAAAAATCATTCCCAAATTGGCTCCCACCGAAAAATTCGCAGCCTGATTTCCTATTACTAAACCTTCATATTCTTTTTCGGCTAAATCAATTCCTTTGTTGATAGCCTGTAAAACATCGCTGCCAATAGTGTTCATCTTCGATTTGAATTCGATATTCAAAATACCATCTCCTAAATCTTCAATAATAGCACCGCTGTTGCTCCATATTTTTTTGCTTTGGCGAATATTATTCAAAATGATAAAAGCATCCTGACCGGGTACTTTTTCCTGAGATTTTTTGGCAATATCATAGAAATAAGTAGCTCCTTCTTTTACAGTATAAAAACTGCTGTTTCCGGAAGCTAACATTTCATTTACCCAGGAAGCAGGGGTAAGCTTTTCGGCTTTTATTAATTCGATACCTTTTTCAACACCGATGGCATCCCAAATTTCGAAAGGTCCATTTTCCCAGCCAAAACCGGCTTTCATGGCATCGTCAATTTTGTATAATTCGTCGGATATTTCAGGAATTCTATTGGATACATAAGCAAATAAGGCAGCAAAGCTTTTTCGGTAAAATTCACCGGCTTTGCCCTGTCCGTTGATTAAAACTTTAAAGCGGTCAATAGGTTTTTCAATGGTTTTAGTCAATTCTAAAGTGGCAAACGAAGCTTTCTTAGCCGCTCTGTATTCTAAGGTGTTTAAGTCTAAGGAAAGAATGTCTTTGTCCACTTTTTTATAAAATCCCTGTCCTGTTTTGCTTCCAAACCATTTATTCTCCACCATTTTGCTGATGAACTCCGGAAGTTGGAATAAATCATGGGCTTCATCATCCGGACAATTTTCATAAATACCATTG
>LLBZ010008891.1_pt10 | contig 15216 bp, 21 predicted proteins | sample 1489421 | NCBI WGS metagenome assembly LLBZ01 (sample SAMN04092657, study PRJNA295927) | soil metagenome | biome: Soil prokaryotic community; feature: Bulk soil; isolation source: soil from tomato rhizosphere | host: tomato cultivar Moneymaker | place: South Korea | collected 2011-11-01 | reverse complement strand
ATCTTCTGGCCCAAGGAGCACTACATCCGGCTCATCGGCCACTATCGGGCGAGATTCGAGCACTACGGGCATGGGCGCGCCGACCAGGCGATCGTCGGCCTCGGCGGTCAGGTGTTCATGCGGCCCAATTCCCAGGACGCGGTTCGTGAGTTCCGGCCCTACTTCGACCACGCACCCGTCTACGGCTACGGACCGTCGTTGGAGGAGTTCACCGAGCAGACACCGCTCACCGTCGGCAGCCCGCAGCAAGTGATCGAGAGGACGCTGGAGTTCAGAGAGCACTTCGGTGACTACCAGCGGCAACTCTTCCTCATGGACCACGCAGGCCTGCCCCTTCCCATCGTCCTGGAGCAGATGGAGATCCTCGGCGCCGAGGTGGTCCCGGTGCTGCGGCGGGAGTTCGAGTCGATGAGACCGGCCCATGTCCCCGAGGGACCGACCCATGCCGGCCGGGTGGCGGCGGCCGCAGACGCCGCCGAGCTGGCCACGACCGTGTCGGAGCCCTGATGGAGGAGCGCTCACTGATCGTCATCTCCGCCGGCCTGGGCAACCCTTCTTCGACCCGGCTGCTAGCCGACAGCCTGACGTCGGCGACCACCCGATCACTTCGAGCGGCCGGATTGGAGACCCGAGCCGAGGTAGTGGAGTTGCGGGCTCTCGCCACGGAGCTGTCTCATCATCTGAGCGGTCTGCTCGGCCCGGCATTGGGCGAGGCCATGGAGAGGGTGGCGGCGGCCGACGGGCTGATCGTGGTGAGCCCGATATTCAATGCCTCCTACAGCGGTCTGTTCAAGATGTTCTTCGACGCTCTGGATCCGGATGCGCTGCGGGGCAAGCCGGTCCTGATCGCAGCCACCGCCGGCACTGCCCGGCACTCGCTCGCCCTGGAGCACGCCATGCGGCCCCTTTTCGTCTACCTCAAGGCGATCGTGATGCCGACCTCGGTGTTCGCGGCCTCCGAGGACTGGGGACCGGGGGGCGACATCTCGACCCGGCGTCTCTCGGATCGGATCTCGCAGGCGGGTGACGAGCTGGCAGCCGCGATGAGATCGGTCCCGGCGAAGGGACCAACGGACCCCTATGCCACGACCTTCGCCGACCTGCTCGGGTCCACCGAGTGGGGCTCAGTCGGAGGCGGCGATGTCGACGTTGTAGGCGTCGTAGACGAGGTCGGCCCCGCTCTGCCGGTGGACGGCTAGCCGTCCCAGCAGGGCGATCACCCGGCGTCGGACGCCGGCCCGGCCCGAGGCTCCATCGGCTTCTGCGTCGGCGACGTCTCGGTCGGCACGCCCCAACATCTCGACCAGGGATCGATGGTCGTCGGCCAACTCGTCGGTGGCAGCCTGGAGGCGGGGCGCATGGGCCACGATGTCGGCGAGAAGCCCGCTCGGCCCCTCCACCTCGACGATGTGGGATTCCAGGGCCGATCTCACCGACCGCAGGCCACCGCGCACGCCGTCTAGCCAGTTCGGGGCCGCGGCCGGTCCGGCGACGGCCATTTCCAGGTCGGTCATCGCCTGGTGCAGTGCGCGGCGTCTCCCGTTGGCGTTGACCAGGGACTCGGTGGGGAGGTTCATCCTCCCAATATGACGTCTCCAGCCCGCCTCCGGGCAGGGCCAAAGGTCACTCAGTGGACCGAAGGTTGGCATCGGGGACGGCAGACATCTCGCCCGACCGCCAGATCGAGACGGCGCAGGAACCGGGCGTTGACCTCTCGCCGTCGCCACCGATAGCGTGCCACCCGATGCCATCCGGTTCCAAGGACAGGTCGCGACTCGGATCGCTTCCATTGCTGCGCTTTCGCCGCCTCGAGTTGAGCCCGACAAGAAGACGCATCCGGAAGGGAGTGTCGGTGGCCGACCTGCGCCGGATCGCCCGCAGACGCCTCCCCCGCGGGGTGTTCGACTACATCGACGGCGGGGCCGAGGACGAGATGACGCTCGCTGAGAACGTCGCGGCATTCGGCAGGGTCCGGTTTCGCCCCCGGGTGCTTCGAGATGTCGGAGATGTAGACACCACATCCACCCTGCTCGGCAAGCCATTGCGGTTCCCGCTCGTCCTGGCGCCGACCGGATTCACCAGGATCGCCGACCCTGCCGGGGAGCTGGCGGTAGCCAGGGCCGCGGAACGGGCCGGGATCCCGTATGCGCTCTCCACACTCGGCACCAGGTCGATCGAGGAGGTCGCCGCTGTCACCTCGGGGAGGCTGTGGTTCCAGGTCTATGCGTGGCGGGACCGGGGCCTGGTGTCGGAGATGGTGCAGAGGGCCGGGGACGCGGGCTACGAGGCACTGTGCCTGACCGTCGACACCGCGGTCCTGGGAAAACGGGAACGAGATGTGCGCCGAGGCTTCACCCTTCCCCCCAAGCTCGGGCCCTCCACGATCGTCGACGGGATCGTCCACCCCGCCTGGACCTGGCGGTTCCTCACCTCGGAGCCGATCGTGTTCGCCAACGTGGCGGGCCGGGAGGTTGGCGACGGCTCACACGCGGTCTCCTTGTCCGAGTACGTGGCCAGCCAGTTCGATCCCGGGCTGTCGTGGAGGGACGTGGAGTGGTTTCGCTCCCGATGGGACGGGCCGATCGTGCTCAAGGGGATACAGACCCTGGAGGACGCCGGGATCGCAGCCGCCGAGGGGATCGAGGCGATCGCCATCTCCAATCACGGGGGGCGCCAGCTCGACCAGGCGCCGACGCCGCTCAGCCTCCTCCCCGGTGCCGCCGAAGCAGTGGGCGACCGGGTCGAGATCATCTGCGACGGCGGGGTGCGCCGGGGAAGTGACGTGGTGAAAGCACTGGCGTTGGGGGCCAAGGCCTGCATGGCCGGCAGGGCCTACTTGTACGGGCTCGGGGCGGCCGGGGAGGCCGGAGTGGACCACGTGCTCGATCTCCTCGCCACCGACATGCGGCGGACCATGGCCCTAATCGGGTGCCGCACGGTGGAGGAGATCGACCGCGACTACGTGGCGGTGCCGCCGGTCTCGTTCGACTGATCGGCGAGCCCCGCGGGAGTCTTCTGCTCGAACCCGACGCGTTCGTACCACCCGGACCCGGCGTCGGGCTCGGCGGGACTGTCGAACCCACCCACCCAGGGCTTGATGTCGAGCAGGGGCGTCCCGTCCACCATGTCGACGCCCAGGAAGTGGACCACCGGCGGGGTGAGGGTGACGCGGGACACCCGAACCAGATGAAGCCCGATCGGGTTGGGGCGGAGTGGGGACCTCGAGGCGAGGACGCCCTTGGTCTCACCGGTCGGGCGCAGCAGGAACGGGACAGGCGTCATCTCGACGTCGGCTCCGAGCGGTTGGCCGGGCCCGGCGAGCCAGGTGAGGAGCCAGAGATGGGTGAACTCGGCCAGACCGTCCAAGGCCGGCGCGAACTCCGGCTCCAGTCTCGCTTCCCCCGCTTCTCCCCAGTTGAGCCGGGTGTGGACCGGGGTCTGAGCAGGGTCGAGATGGCCGGTGTGAATGACACCGATGGGCGCCAGTGAGATGGTGGTCATGGGCTCTCCTCCGATTCGCTCGCGATGGTGGTGATCTCGGTCGCCTTGATCGATACCCAGATCTTCGTACCTTCTCTCAGCCCGAGCTGATCGGCTGCCAATCGAGTGACTTCGGCTGTGAGCCGGAGCGGGTCTCCGGTGCCGATGCGAGCCCTCTCCCCGAGGAGCTCCACCTCCTCGATGGTGGTCTCCCATGTGTTCCGGGGGCTTCCCTCGGGGAGCGCCGGGTACAGCGACACCGACGACGGTCGGATGGTGACGGTCACCTCACCGGAGAGGTCTCGCTCCGGGACCTGAAGCCGGTGCCCGCCGATGGTCACGGTGCCGTTGGCCGCCGTCCCCACGAAGAGGTTGGAGCCGGCGAGGTCGGCGACATATGGAGTCCGGGGGCGAAGCCTGATGTCGTCGGCGGTCCCCACCTGGCTGATCCGGCCGCCCTCGATCACATGGACCTCGTCGGCGAGGAGGAACGCCTCGTCGGGGTCGTGGGTGATGAGGAGGCGGGGACCTGCAAAGGCGGCCAGATGATCGGCGAGGGCCCTGCGCAGCCGCGTTCTGGTGGTGACATCGAGCGCCGACAGAGGTTCGTCGAGAAGGAGCAACTCGGGGCCGGTCACCAGCGCCCTGGCCAGCGCCACACGCTGTGCCTGGCCACCGGAGAGTTGGGCCGGCCGTGCATGGCCCAAACCCCGGAGACCCATCGTCTCGACCCAGACCGCGGCGCGAGCACGGGACTCGTCGCGGCCGGCGCCCCGGCTGCGCAAGCCGAAGCCGATGTTGTCCAGCACGTCGAGGTGGGGGAACAGCAGATAGTCCTGGAACACCACTCCGATCGATCGATGCTCCGGCGGCACGAATACCCCCTGTTCGGGGTCGTCGAGGACAGCGGAACCGACCACGATCCGACCTCGGTCGAGGGCGATCAGACCCGCCAGTGCCGCCACCACCGTCGACTTTCCGGCGCCATTGGGACCGAGAAGCGCCACCGTCTGTCCCGGCGAGATGGCCAGCCCGAGGTCGAGACGGAAAGTGTCTCCTCGTCGCAGGTCGAGTCGCGCCTCGAGGCCCCTGCTCAGAGCACCTTCCACCAGCGCTCCCGGAGGACGACGAGGACCGCCAGCGACACCACCACCATCAGCAGGCTGAGGGCGATCGCGGTGTCACGATCACTCTCCAGTGCGACGAACACGGCGAGCGGGAGTGTCTGAGTCCGCCCCTGCAGGTTGCCTGCGAACGTGATCGTGGCTCCGAACTCCCCCAGTGCCCGTGCCCAGGTGAGCACCAGCCCTGCGACCACGGACGGTCGTATCAAGGGCAGTGTCACCCGACGCAGCACCGTCCAGCGACCGGCGCCGAGAGTCGACGCCGCCCCCTCGTAACGGATGTCGAGATTGCGCAAGGCGGCTTCGACGGTGATGACGAGAAAGGGCATGGCCACGAACGTGTTGGCGATGATCACACCCCAGATCGAGAAGGGGAGGACGATCCCGGTGGCTTCCCCCAGCAGCTCGCCGACGACTCCCCTTCGCCCCAAGGCGAAGAGGAGCGCCGCCCCGCCCACCACCGGAGGCAGGATCAGGGGAAGGGCGACCAGACCTCTCACCAGCCACCTACCGGGGAACTCGACACGGGCCAACGCCCAGGCCAGAGGCAGTCCGATGAGCAGCGACACCCCGGTTGCGCTCAGGGAGGTGACGAGGGAGATGCGCAGGGCGTCGCCGGCGACGTCTCCCGTGAGCAGCTCGAGGACTTGCCCCCACGGGGCCCTGGTGAGGAGACCGGCGAATGGCAACAGGACCAGTCCCGCTCCCAGACCGGCGAGAACCAGAAGGATCAGGGGCGGTGCCCGTCTACTCCTGCGCTCCCCGGGCGCGCTCCGGATCATGGCGACGAGAAGCCGTATTCGCCGAGAGTCGCCTGACCGTCCTCGGAGAGCACGAACTCGACGAACGCAGCTGCGCCTCCGGGATTGGGTGCCCCGGCCAGAGTGGCGATCGGGTACTCGGCGACCGCGTTGACCGAGTCGGGTATGTCGATGCCGTCGACTCCCCCGTCGGTGGACAAGACATCGGTCACGTAGGTGATCCCGGCATCGAGCTCGCCCCCCTCGATCTTGGTCAGCAAGGCGCGGACGTCGGTTTCGTCGGTGTCGATCGACGCGGTCACCCCGGCATTCTCCAGGACGATCCGCCCGAAGTCGCCACAAGGGACCCCCTCGGCGCAGAGCCCGATCAGCAGATCCTCTCTGGCGAAGTCGTCGAGACCGTCGACTCCCGCCGGATTCCCCTCCGGGACCGCGATCTGGAGACGATTGAGGGCGAATACCACCGGCGCCGAATCGGTCTCGCCGGCGTCCACCACCTGATTCATGTTGGTGAGGTTGGCCGATGCGAAGACGTCTGCGGGCGCCCCTTCCAGGATCTGCTCCCTGAGCCCTGAGCTCGGCCCCAGATTCAGCACCACGTCGACGTCGGGATGAATCGACTCGAACTCGGCCTCGATGTCGGCGAACGCGTCGGTGAGGGAGGCAGCAGCCGAGACGAGGACCTGTCCTTGGACCCCCGAGTCGGCACAGGCCCCGAGGACCACCGGCAAGGCGACGACAGCGAGCACCCAGTTGCGCACTCCGACCTCCATGATCTCATTGTGACTACCAAGTAGTCACAATGAGCATAGAGACGCCTAGCCTCGGACGATGATGGGACCGCGAGCCCTCTCCCCCACCGAGCATGCCGTGCTCGGGCTGCTGGCCGAGGGGTCGACCCATGGCTTTGCCATCTCCAAGGAGCTGGGGGCGGGGAGTCAGGTCGGCCGCCTGCTCACGGTCCGGCGCCCACTGGTCTACCGGGCACTTGCTCGCCTCGTGGAGCTCGGCATGGCAGAGCCCTTGCACACCGAGCCCGGCGAAGCCGGCCCGCAACGAGTGATCCATCGGGTGACTCGGGACGGGAGGAGGGAGCTCGGGATCTGGCTCGCCCAACCTGTCGGACACATCCGTGAGTTGCGTATCGAGTTCCAGCTCAAGCTGGCCCTCATCCTCCGCTCCGGCAGATCCCCACTCGAGTTGGTGCGAGCCCAACGCAAGGCGCTCCAGCCCCAAATCGAAGCCCTGGGGAGCCCGGACGACATGGACCACCTGGATCTGTGGCGCCATCACAACGCCAGGGCCGCCGCCGCATACCTGGACCATCTCGACGTCCTGTACTCGACCGGCGGTGCCGCGTTCGATTGAGTCTCACCCCGGGGCACCGGTAATCTGATGGGGACCGGAGTGCGATGGCGCCGACCGGTTCCATGGGGACGATCCGACGGATGAAAGGCCGGGGCTGTGCGCACTATTCGAATCGCTGTGCTGATGGCATTGCTGCTCGCCGCATGTGGCGGCGGTGGGGCCGACAGCACCACCACCACTGCCGGGGATGCCGCGACTACGTCGGCGGCGGCAGAGGCGACCACGACGACGGGCGCCACCACCACCGTGACCGAAGAAGATGACGGCGGCGCCAGCGTGAGCATCGACGACATACCCCAGGAGTGCCTCGACTCCCTCGCCGAGTTCCTCCGGGAGATCGAGCCCATCGTCGAGCCCATCGACTGGGAGAATGCGACCATCGAGGACCTGGACGAGATCGCGGCATCGCTCGAGGAGCCGTCGGTCGCCTATTCGGAGCAGATCACCGACACGGCTTGTGACCAGGTAGATGTCGAAGCATCCGACGAGGAGAGCTTCGAGTTCATGATCGACTTCGCCGAGAGCGAGGCGCCGGGCACGGTCGGATACCTGGAGTGGATCCGGGACTTCGCCGGCGCGATGTCTGAGGGCACGGGGACCGAGTCGAGCGGCGACTGTGAGACCGATATCGCGGCGATCCAGGCCATCGTCGACGAGGGGGTCCCGATGTCCCAGCTTCCCCTCAGTGAGATGGGCTCGATAGGCAGCCTGGTGACTTCGATCTCGATGAACTGCAGTGCGGAGCGTGCCGGGGAGTTCTTCTCCCAAGCCGACGTCGCGGCGTTCCTCGAGTCGTCCGGTTGACTTGGATCGGGCTCACGCCCGATCCACAGCCGAGTTGAGTCGTCTCCTCATTTCGAGGAAACGACGCTCCGTCTGATTGGTCGCCAGCTCGATGGCGCGGCCGTATGCGACGTCGGCCGGCTCGGTGCGGCCCAGACGACGCAGCATCTCGGCTCGGGTTGCGTGGAACAGGTGGTACCGGTCGAGATCCAGTTCTTCGAGCTCGCCGAGGGCAGCACGAGGGCCGTGCACCTCGGCAACCGCAACCGACCGGTTGAGGGCCACCACCGGTGTCGGAGCGATCGCCATCAGCTGGTCGTAGAGCTGGAGTATCTGGCCCCAGTCGGTGTCCCGGGCCAGGGAGGCATCACTGTGGACCGCGGCGATCGCGGCCTGCACCTGGAACGGGCCCGGACGGTTGCGTCGAAGACAAGCCCGGACCAGGCTCTGACCCTCGTCGATCAGGGATCGATCCCAGAGACCTCGATCTTGATCCTGGAGAGTGACCAACTCCCCATCCGCGCCGACGCGCGCCTTCCGACGTGACTCGCTCAGGAGGAGCAGCGCGAGCAGGCCGACCGCTTCCGGCTCGTCGGGCATCAGATCGACGAGGAGACGGGCGAGCCGGATCCCCTCTTCCGCCATATCGGCCCTGACCAGTTCGTCGCCCGACGTGGAGGAGTGGCCCTCGTTGTAGATCAGGTAGATCACCATGAGGACCGCGGCGACTCGCTCCGGCAGATCGGCATCCTCCGGGACCCGGTACGGGATGTTGGCTGCCTTGATCTTTCGCTTCGCCCTCACCAGACGCTGTGCCATCGTGGCCTCGGGCACCAGGAAGGCCCTTGCTATCTCCGACGTGTGGAGGCCACCCAGAAGACGGAGTGTGAGCGCGACTCTGGCGCCGGCCTCCAGTGCGGGATGACAGCAGGTGAACACCAGGCGCAGCCGATCGTCGCTCACGGGCCCCTCCACCGGATCGGGCTCCGACTGGAGCTGAAGCATGAGGGACTGAGCATGACGATCCTCTCTGGTGGACTCGCGACGCAGTCGGTCGATCGCCCGATTGCGGGCGGTGGTGACGATCCACCCTCCCGGATTGGGAGGGATGCCCGAGGGCCACTTCTCGGTGGCGACCATGAAGGCGTCCTGGACCGCCTCCTCGGCCAGGTCGATGTCTCCGAAGAGACGGATCAGGGTGGAGACGGCCTTGCCCGACTCCTCGCGGAAGACCCGGTCGATCAGGACTGCCTCGGCTCCGGCTCCGGACACGAGTCAGGCTTCGGGCTCGTCCTGGAAGGGCCGGACCTCGATCGGGGCGCGACAGGCGCGGGTGGCCTTCGCCGCCCACTCCAGGGCGGCGTCGAGATCGGCGGCCTCGATCACCCAGAATCCCCCGACCTGCTCCTTGGTCTCGGCGAAAGGCCCGTCGGTGACGAGTGTCTCGCCACCGTCGACACTGACCACGGTGGCGGTATCGGCGGGGTGGAGCCCACCACCGAACACCCATGCGCCGGCATCCACGAGCTCTTGGTTGACGACGTCGACATCGGCGTAGATCCGGTCGATCTCATCGGGCGAGCGCTCGCCCTCCGCCGTGGTGTCGAACACCGAGAGCATGTACTGGGTCATCACAGACTCCTTTCGGACGAGTGGCACCTTGCCACTCTCTACATATCCACTACGAACGGGATCATCCCAAAACGACACCTCCCGTGATCACATCCCAGTCCCGTCGCCCGGGATGGTTGTGGTGGCGAACAGGTGTTCGATGCCCTAACCTCGTCGCATGGGCCCGTTCGAGATCACCGACCGCGACGAATGGGGCGAGCTGGCCACCTATCGCCAGCGTTATGACATCGAAGACCGAATCGAGCCGGTGCTGAGCCTGGAGCGGTCGATTGGCAGGAGGAGGGCCCGGCGGGCCGGGATTCGGAGACGTGCCGGGGAGTTGCGCCGGCTTCTCGCCGAGTGTGATGCGGAGGTGGAAGCCCTGGACGGGGAGATCGCCGGCAGTGAGAGGATGGGCGCCCTGTTGATCCGGGACATCCTGGACAGAGTGCGTCTCGACGAGGGTGAGGCCTGGAGCCCGAGCCCGATCCGGGGCTATCGGATGTGGCGGATCGAGGACAACACCATGCTCGGCTCGCAGCAGATGCCGTGGGGATCGCCGGCCATCACCGCTCGATGTCTTCGCGACGTGCCCGGGGACGACATCCCGCACGCCGAGGCGAGGTGCGGCCCGCCTGCCTGCGGGGTCTACGCCACCAAGGACCTGAGCATGTTCCCCCTCAAGGTGGTCCAGAGCTCGTGGGACGGCTACGCCCTCGGCGTGGTGTCCCTCACCGGGAAGGTGGTCGAGCACGAGCAGGGCTATCGGGGAGCGAGGGCCTCGGTGGTGGGCATCGCCGCCCGTCTCGGGGATCGCTGGCTGACGACGGCTCGCCCGGCGCACATCGAGTCGCTGTTCGCCGACCCGGAGTCCGCGATGACCGACCTCGGCTCTCCCGGGTTTGCACCTCCGGGAGCGGTCGAGGTCTTCCTCACGCAATGGAGAGAGAAGGAGCACACATGGACATAGGACGAGAGCAGCGAGTCATCCAGGTGGACGAGGAGGACCTGGCGCCGGACACCGCCAAGCCGATCGAGGAACCGGTCGCCGAGCCGATCACCACCGAATAGGGGATCAGGGGGCCGAGTCCGCAGCGGAGGGGGCGGGGCTCTCGATCCTGATCTCGGTCAGCGGGGCGGTGGCCGGGCCGGTGAGGACCGAGCCGTCGATGTCGAATCGGGACCCGTGACACGGGCAGTCCCAACTGGTCTCGGCCGAGTTCCAGTGCACCGTGCAGCCGAGATGGGTGCAGGTCGGCGAAACCGCGTGTATCTCCCCTGACGGCTCCCTGTAGGCGGCCACGCTCTCTCCCCGGTACTCCGTCAGCCGACCCTCACCGGGGAGCAGGTCGGCGAGTGGGGGGAGAGCCATGCGACCGACCCGGTCGCCCACCAGGTGCCCGGCCACCTCGAGGTTGTCGAGGACCAGCTTCTTGACCGCAGAGGCGTTTCCGATGCGGGAGGCGTCGAACACGTCGAGATGAGGGCTGTGGATCCCCAGGATCGAGTCGGCCAGCATCCGGGCTGCCGCAGTGCCGTTGGTCAGACCCCATTTGTGAAAACCGGTGGCGACCATCGTCCGGGTGGTGAGGGGGGAGCGACCGACATAGGGAACCCCGTCGGCGGTGTCGTAGTCCTGGGACGACCACCTGTACTCGAACGACTCGACGTCGAAATTGTCCCGGGCCCATCGTTCGAGGTCTCCCCATCTCCCCGGGGTGGCCGACTCGTCGCCCGTCACGTGGCTCTCGCCCACCACCACGATTCCCGGCTTCCCGTGGTCGATCCAGGGACGGACCGAGCGCACCGGAGGACCGGCGCTGATGTACATCCCCGCCGGTGGCGTGGCTCGCAGCCGCGCTGCCACTCCGTAGGCTCTCCACGCCTTGGTCTTTGCGAAGTACCCGCCACGGTCGATGAAGGGGAGCAGCGTGGCCACGACGGCGTGATCGGCCGTCACCGAGCCACCGGCTCCGCTGACCTCGACGCTCTCGTCTGTCTCTACGAGCCCGGTGATCCTCGTCGACTCGAAGATGAGACCTCCACACTCGGTGAACCATGCCGCCAACGCCTCGCAGTAGCGCACCGGGTGGAAGTAGGCCTGACCGGTGAACTCCAGGGCGGCATCCACGGCGAACGGCAGACCGGGATCCGTGTCGAGGGATGCGGGAAGACCGAGACGACTAGCCGCCTCGTACTCCTTTTCGACCTGCGACGCCTGATCGGCGCCGATGGCGTAGACGAATGCCGATGCCCTCTGGAAGTCGCAACCGGCGCCGGTCTCCCGCACCAGGTCCTCGATCGTCTCGATGGCCTCCTGGTTGGAGGTGGCGTAAGCGCGGGCCACCTCCTCACCGCGCGTTTCGATCAGCTGGTGATAGATCAGCCCGTGCTGAGACGTGACCTTGCCAGTGGTGTGACCGGTGGTCCCGCCGGCCACCCTTCCCGCCTCGACCAGGATCACCTCTCGTCCCGCCATCTGGAGGAGCAACGCAGTGGTGAGTCCTGTGATCCCGCCACCCACCACCACGACATCGCACCGCATAGCCTCGGTGAGGGGGGCATGAGAATCTCGATCGCCCGTGAGCCAGACGGACATGTGCTCAGACAAAGTCGATCCTCGGCATGGGGAGGTCCTACCCGTTCCGGCCCGGCTCCAACCGACATCGTCACGGTTTGGTTTGGCTGCTCTCGGACATCGGGTACCCCTGCCGCTCATGGAGCCGTCGACCTCCCCGCGTCACCCCTCCTCCGGGGCACCGGAGCTCATCCGCCGCGTCGCAGCCGCGGAGTCCTGCACGGGCGGCCTGCTCGCGTCCCGAATCGTGGGGATTCCGGGGAGCGGCGACTGGTTTCTCGGTGGGGTCGTGGCCTACGACGCCGCGGTGAAACATCGACTTCTCGACGTCCCCCGGGGACCAGTCATCAGTCGTGACGCCGCGATGGCAATGGAGCGTGGTGTAAGGCACCTGATCGGGGCCGAAATCGGCGCCGCCACGACCGGAGTGGCCGGGCCCGATCCCGAGGAGGACCAGCCCCCGGGCACGGTCTTCGTCGCGGTCGGCGAGGAGACCGGGACTCAGACCGTGAGACTCCAGCTCGAAGGCGATCCCGACCAGGTGAGGCAGGCTGCCACCAGTCACGCCCTCCAGCAGGTGCTGTTCGCTCTCTCCCGGCCCGAGGACAGCGGACCCGAGCATCGGGTGGCGGTCCCGGAAGGGGGTTTCGGGCTCATCGGGAGCGCTCCGCTGCGCCAGATCAGCATCTCTCATGGAGACATGAGCGTTGAGGTTGCCCCAGGCGGGGCCGACCCGGCGCAGGTGGTGGTGGTCCCGCTCCCCGGACAGCCGCGACCCGAAGTCGAGCTCGAGATCCCGGAGCGGGTCCTCCAGCCGCTGGGGACGGAGGGCTCGGGGCTCGGATTCGAGGTACCGGTGGCCACGACGGTCACGATCACGTGGAACCGGCGTACTGTTTCCCCGCCGGGTCGCAAGGGGTAGAGACCAGCACACGACACCAAGGAGGACCCGAAATGGCGACAGAGACCCAACAGGTCGACATCCTGAGCGAAGCGAAGAGCAACGACGCTTTCCGACGCGAGGTGATAACCGGAGAGCACGAACAAGTCGTGGTGATGACCATCCCGGCAGGCGGCGAGATCGGCGAGGAGACCCATCCCGACACCGATCAGGTCCTGGTCTTCGTCGAGGGTCGAGGCGAGGCCATCCTCGACGGGGAGACCAGCGAGATCGGTCCCAATGACCTCGTGTTCGTCCATGCCGGTGTGAAGCACAACTTCGTCAACACCGGCGACACCGACATGCGGCTGATCACGATCTATGCCCCGCCGGAGCACGAACCAGGCACAGTCCACAAGACCAAAGCCGAAGCAGACGCCGCCGAGCACTGAGCCTCGGTCGATGACCGTGGAACCGGAGACCCCTGGCGTGAGCAGTCCGGGCTCGTGGAGGACCAATGAGTACCTCGCGATCTACCTCAACGATCATCGGGCCGGCGCCGCAGGTGGGGCGCGTCTGGCCCGCCGGGTCGCTCACAACAATCGCTCCAATCGATGGGGACCACGGCTCGGCGAGCTCGCTGAGGCCATCAGGGCGGACAAGGCCAAACTCGACGAGGTGCGCACCGTGCTCGGTGTCAGCGGTGGCGCCTTGAAGCGAACCGGCGCTGTCGTCGCCGAGCTGGGCGGCCGTCTCAAGCCGAACGGGCACATCCTCACCTACTCCCCACTGAGCCGGGTGATCGAGGTCGAAGCGCTGATGGCCGGGGTCCAGGTCAAACAGCGTCTGTGGGCGACATTGCGACTGCTGACACCGGCTCGGCCTGCGCTCAACTTGTTCGACTTCGCCGCACTGGAGAGGCGGGGAGCGGAACAGTTGGCCATCCTCGCCGAAGTCCACGAGTGGGCCGCCGAGCAGCTGGTGCGCGACTGACCCCAGCTCAGCCGCCGGCGAGGAGAGCCATGCCTCTCTCCACCGTGACGACAGGCTCATAACCGAGCTCACGTGATGCCTTGTCACTGGCCACCGTGATCTCGGAGGCCAACAGGGCAGCGGCGAACGGGGTCAGGGGCGGCTCCCGACCGGGCCGGGTCACCTTCCAGGCCGCAGTGGACGCCGATCCGATGAGCCGCGCCATCCACCCCGGGATCGATCGCGAGGGCAAGTTCACGCCGGCCGTCGCCGCGTAACGAGTGAGGAAGTCCCTCTGAGCCGGTGTCTCCCCGTCGGTGACGAAGTAGACCTCCCCCGGCTTGCCTCCTTCCAGCGCCAGCCTGATGCCATGGGTCACGTTGTCGATGTGGGTCGGGGACACCCGATGCCTGCCCTGGTCCACCCAGACGAACCTGCCCGACTCGGCCATGGCGACCACTTCGGGGAGGATCGTCTGATCACCGGGCCCCCAGACCAGGACCGGGCGCAGGACGATCGTCTCCAAGACCTCGTCGTTGGCGGCCAATGCCAGTCTCTCGGCTTCCCCCTTGGTCTGACAATACGGGTACGGGGTCCTGACCGGGTAGGGCCATGTCTCGTCCATCTCCCGGAGGTGTCGCCCGGCGAACAGCACCGACTCGGTGCTGATGTGGACCACTCGCCGTGCTCCGGCACCGCGGGCGGCCGCGATGACGTTGGCAGTGCCCTCGACATTCGCCCGGCGATACTCGTCGACGGGTCCCCACTGCCGGACGTAACCAGCACAGTGGACCACCGCCTCCACGCCAGGGAGATGAGATGGGGTCACCTCGGCAAGGGAGCAGCGCACGGGCTCGGCACCCAGGGCGGCAACGGCCGAGGCCGCTTCGTCGCTGCGGGCCATCGCCAGCACCTGATGCTGGTCCCGCATGGCTGTGATCAGGGCGCCCCCGACGAAGCCGGAGCCGCCGGTCACGAACAGCTTCATCCGCCTCCCGACACAGTGCGGCGAGGCTAGTGACGAGGCTCCGCCCGGAGGACGTGGTGGCGCCGGTCAGATGTGGCCGTTGCGCCTCGCGGTTCTCTTGGCGGACACATTGGCCACTGCGAACGCGATGGCGAAGAGGATGTAGACGATCGCCACCGCCAGAGTTGCCCATCGGAATTGAGGGACGAGGGGCTGGATGGCGAGGACTGCGAGCCCGGCGGCCAAGAAGAAGTAGGTCCTCCGGTCCGTCATCCCAGCGCTCCCACGACAAGGGAGACTACCGCCGCGATGAGCCCTGCGCCAGGGATGGTGAAGACCCAGGCCCAGACCACGCGACGCGCCACCCGCCATCGGACGGCCGAGAGACGGCGGGCAGCGCCCACGCCGACGATGGCCCCGGTGATGGTGTGTGTGGTCGACACCGGTATCCCTTGCGCCGAGGCGAAGAAAAGTGTGGCTGCTGCGGCGGTCTCGGCAGCCACTCCACCCGACGGCTGAAGCCGGGTGAGCTTGAATCCCATTGTCTTCACGATTCGCCAGCCCCCGAAGAGGGTCCCCAGGCCGATGGCGGTGTGGGCGGAGAGAACCACCCACAGAGGCACCTCGGCGTCGGTGGGAAGGGTGCCTGCGGCGATGAGCACCGCGAGGATGATCCCCATCGTCTTCTGTGC
>LLBZ010000516.1_pt2 | contig 15267 bp, 15 predicted proteins | sample 1489421 | NCBI WGS metagenome assembly LLBZ01 (sample SAMN04092657, study PRJNA295927) | soil metagenome | biome: Soil prokaryotic community; feature: Bulk soil; isolation source: soil from tomato rhizosphere | host: tomato cultivar Moneymaker | place: South Korea | collected 2011-11-01 | reverse complement strand
GGTCTCACCTATACCCATGCAGCGGCATCTCCTGCAGCGATTCAGGCCGCCTTGCGTGTCCTGGTGTATCGGCCGGCGAGCGGCCAGGTGGCGCTTGGACAGACCGAAACCACCACCTTTACCATTACTGCAAGCGACGGTATTGCAAGTGCAGTCATCGATAACAGCACGACCGTGATTTCGACTGCCTTCGGCGTGCTCGCCTACAGCGCGACGACGTTCGTGGAGGCAGCCGACAATAACGGCGCGATTGCGACCACGGTGACCATCACGCTGGCCGGCGATACCTTCACCGGTGCCAATGGCCAGGCCATCGGCACCGTCAGCAATGTGCCGGCCGGATTGGCCGCGTCGCTGATCCGCACCAGTGATACCACGGCGACGTTGAGCTTTACCGGGAAGGCCTCGGCTCATGCCAGTGCGCAAGACATCGCCAATCTGACGGTGACCTTTGACAACAGTGATTTCACATTGGGTAATGCAGCCATCATTTCCTCTGTTGTCAGAAACAATCTTGTCATTGACTTTGCCGATCCATCGCCTGCTACACAAACCACTGTTGACGGCGTCAAGATCACGACAGGAACCACAGTTGATGCGGTCACGGGTTTGACACAGACTGTCATGACTGTGCCCATCGGTGATGACGATCGAATTGAAGATCCGACAACAGACCATGCCGATCTGGCCGATATCCCGCTTGGTTTGCCGGGCAGCACACCAGAGGCAGGTGGCGTTCTGGGTATCGGTCTGCCATTGGCGGTGGGCATGACGGCGCAAGGACCGAACGTACTGCTGTCAGGTAGCGCGGCGATGCTGGACATGAATACGCGGCTGGCGGATATGGACGGACAACCCGATCTCTTGCAGCACGCTGCGACCTTCCTGATGGGCCTGGGCAACGACACGCTGCTTAGCAGGACCATTGTGTTTGATGCTTCAACCAGCACCGCAAGTACGCCGGGCCAGATAGTCGTCACCGGCAATACGAATCATGCCGAAGCGCTGGTGCTGGACACGAATAGCTTGCCCATGACAGCAAGTCTTCAGCTCGATGACATTGATTTTGCCGCGGTATTTGGTGCTGCATGGATCACTGGTGGTGCGGGCAACAATGTCGTAGTGGGCGATAGTGCCGCACAGCAGCTGGCGCTTGGTGCCGGCAACGATACGGTCGCGGGCGGCGGCGGCAATGACGTCCTCAGCGGCGCAGGATCGGACGTCGGTCGGTGGGAGTTCTACCTGAATGACAGCAATCAGCTGGAAGCTCGTCATCAGGCTGTTGCCGGGGCCGTATCCAGCGCTGCTGAAATCCGGGATGCTGAAACGCTGAACAGTAACCAGGACATTCTGAAATTCATGGATGGTCAGACTCAGGTATTGAAAGATCTGAGCTATTTATACCAAGCTGCCTTCGGTCGCCAGCCGGACTTGCGCGGTTTGGGCCACTGGGCCGGCCAGCCGATGACAGTCGCTGAGATAGCTGAGGCGTTTCTGAATTCGCAAGAGTGGGTGACATTGCACGGCACGCAAAGCAATCGTGATTTCGTTGCTTCTCTTTACGCGAATGTCTTGCAACGCGCCGGTAATGATACGGAATTGAATTTCTGGGTCGGCGCACTGGAGAACACTCAGACTCCGCTTAATCGTGCACAGATACTGCTTGCCTTTGCGTTGGGCGAGGAGAATACGACGCAAACGACAACGAGTAACGGCATCGCACTTGGCACAACCATCGTGACGGAGGAGCAAGGCTGGATCACCGGAAGCGGCAACGATCGTCTCGATGGTGGTGTTGGCAATGACCGCATTGTCGGTGGCGATGGCATCGATACGGTCGTGTATGCCGGCGATCTGTCCGACTACAGGTTCCTTCTGACCACGGATGGCGAGATCCGGATTGCAGACGTGTCGGGCGCCGAGAAGGATACGCTCGTCGGTATTGAATTCGGCGAGTTCGGTGGCACGATAATCAATGTCAGTTTTACGCAGATAGCAACCGAAAAACTCAAAATGCTTGGTGTGCTCTATCAGTCCGTATTTGATCGATCCGCCGATCTGAGCGGCTTGCAGTTCTGGGCAGACCTGAACTTCGACGCGCGCGATTATGCCGCAAACTTTCTTGGTTCCGCCGAGTTCAGCCAGCTGCACGGTGAACCCGACAACAGCGCCTTTGTTCAGATCCTTTACCGCAATTCCCTGGGACGGGACGGAAGCGCACAGGAAGTCCAGACCTGGAACGACTACCTCGGTACACACAGCCGCGCCGAACTGGTCGGGCAATGGATCACACTGCCTGAAGTCCTGAATACGCAATATGGCACGGATGGACTCTGGATCGGATGATCGATCGCGGGCTTTACGGCTTTTATATGTTTGCGTCACACATGTTAAAAAAAATGCCTCGATTTTCGTCGAGGCATTCTCTGTCAATGCAATGAAATGGGCAAAATGAAGTAGGCAGGAGAAGCGAAGCGCATCCGGATTTGTGATGTCTCAATCCTGACGTGCTTCGCTTCTCCAGACTACAGCCTGCTATTTCTAGTACACGACTACCGGCTCATTCTTTGGAACGACAACAGGCTGTTCGCTTCCTGATGTGCCATGCGGGCCAGGTACCGCACCGCCAGTCCGCACAATGCCAAATTGCGACATCATTTCAGCATACGCTGCGTCGGCCAGGCTCTTCGACGTTTCCGAGATCACTTTCCCGCGGTTGAACGCGACATGGTCGCCCGGGCGCGACAGGATCTTCGTGTCCTGCCCTGAACCGCTCGCACTGAATGCCGCCTTCACTTCATAGGTTCTGGTGTTGATGAGACTGAAGTCGGCCACCAGGTCGAGACTCAGGACCCCGGTGAGGGACGTGGTACCGGGAAGCTGCATCGACTCCTGGCGGAAAGCGATGTTGCTGACCGTGCCGAACAGGACGTAGTCGGCGCCGGGATAGAAGCCTTTCTTGATGCGACCAATGATGTCGTAGATTTTCTCGGTCGGCGGGCCGGAATACGGGCGGGCCTGCACCAGGCGTACGCCGCCGCCCTTGAGCATTGCGCCTTTCAAATCGGCCGTGTAGTTACGCAGTTCGCCGCGGTCGATATAGGTGTAGGTGCCTTCCGCTTCGTAATAACTGCTCTCATGCTTGGCGTTGATGCGATCCCGGCTGGAATAGGTGTTGGGCGTGTCGCGTTCGCTGCTGCTGGCATTGACGCTACTCTTGCTTTTTGCAGATACGACGCGGAAATATTCACTGACCTTTTCTTCATAGGTAAGGTCGGTAACGGCGATCTTCGGCTCGGCTGCGAAGGACGCACAGGCGATCGACGCCAGTGCCAGTCCTGCTGCGAGCCGGAGCGTCTTGAGGAGAGGCGCATTCTGCATGTTGAATTCTCGATGTGAAGTGAAAGGTCAGTGCATCAGTGCGTGGATGTCTTGCGGATTTCTTTTTCTTCCTGCCACTCGATGGAGCCTTCTTCGACATCGTAAAGTTTCAGTGTCATTTTGTAGAACACGTCCTTGGTGGTGGCGTTCTGCTTCACGATCGACACGATCTCGCCTTCCAGCGAATACTTGGCTGCAGTCATGTTGCCCATCTTGGCCTTGCCTGCACTCTTGTACAGGCCGCTCTGGTTCTGACGCTGCAGTTCGTCAACGCCGGCCTGCATTTCATCGGCGCTGCGCACGAAGCGTACCTTGCGGCTCTTGACCATGGCGGTCTGGATGGTGTTCATGATCGCCTTGGTATCGATGTATTCGCTGGTCTTGTTGCGCACTGCGGAGAGCGTCATCGTCGGGCGATTCACCAGCACCGGATCTTCCATGAGAGAGCCGACCATTTTCTCGGCAATCATCTGGAGATCGGTGGAGCCGAACTCGTTGGTGACGGTTTCCACCGCTTTGGTATCGCCGTAGCTGACCTGGCGGGAAAACTTGACGGTCGGCTGTGACAATGTGGCCGGGCAGCCGGTCAGCAGGGGGGTAACGCCAATGATGGCAGCGACTGTAGCGAGGGAGGAAAAGGTTTTCAGTTTCATGATTGCCTGCAAAAAATGAAGAGTGTGTGGTGCGGATCAGCGCGCTTCAGCGCTCATCTCGATCCTGAAGTCGGTCGCCTGTGGTCCGTAGGCGGTGCCTTTGATGAACTGGCTCTGTTTGCCGAGGAATACCAGTGGCTTCCAGACTTCGCCGTCGCCGACCTGCATGCCGTTGGCATCGAGCCAGCGGAAGCGGTAGTAAAGGCGCTGGTCGCGCTTGCCGGTATTCGTGATCTCTGCCTGCACCACCAGCATGTCGTTGCGGCGCTGCGAGCGCAGGTCGACGGTTTGCAAGCCGCCGAGTTCTCCACGAACCATCAGCTTGGCGGCGATGCCGCTCGAGATGGCCGGTGGAAGCGCTTCCTGTTCCGCCAGCGCTGCCTGGCTCCCCAGCGCCAGACTGACGCACAGTGCGATGCTCTTGAATGTCATGGTCATTGCGACTCCTGCGATATCGATAAATTAAATAAACAAGGGATACTGCTTACACACGATTCTTACCGGCGGCGGAAACCGCAGGTTTGGCCGGCTTTGCCGCTTTGCTCCGCTTGGGCTTTCGCTTGCCCGTTGCTTGCGACGCCGAGGGCGTGGTTGCTGCCTCCACGGCCGGCGCGACGATTGGCGCCAACATGCCGATCTTTACGGGGGTACCGAAGTAAGTCTTGTTGCGGAACATGCGCACCGGAACCACCATGTAGCGGCCATCGACGGTCAGGGAATGCTTGAGCTCCGGCTGGTCCGGCAGGTTGAGGTCGTATTGGCCCGGCTCGACAAAGCCGCGCGCGATGAACACCCGGTTGGGCAATCCGCGCCACATGCGGTCGTCGGCATTGCCTTCCGTGGCGGCGGTAACGACATTGCCGACCAGGCCGCCAAACACGCCCAGTTTTCTGTTGATCTGGTGTTGCACCAAACCTTTGCCGACCGCACGGACTGCTGCACGGGTCTGCATGCCTGGCAGTTCGTCCTGAAGTGCTCTGCGTGCCATGACATTGAAGTCGGCCACCAGTGCAGTCGGCAACGTAAGCGACCCCAGGTTGATCTGGTCAAGTTGCAGCGCATCCTTGTCCGGATAAATGACCGGGAATGAGAACGACACCGTGATCAGGCCACTGTGGGTAGGAACCGGGAACTGGATTTTCCTGGATTGCCGTGCAGGTGCATTGCCGGATTCGACGATGAAGAGCACGTCAGTCATGTTCTTCTTGCGGCGGAAGCTGGTGCGTTGATCGAGTCCGCGCAAGCCTTCCTCCAGCACCGGTAGATCCGGCCGCAGTTCGATTGCCTTGCGGTAGCCGGGTGCAGCCAGGCCCGGTTCGTTCAGCGCCTCGTATACGAAGCCTGCCAGGTAGTGGCTGAGTGCGTTCTGGTAACCGTTTTTCAGCTTCAGCACTTCCGGATCGTTGAGCGTTTCGACCGGATAGCCATCCAGCTCTTTTGCACTCAACGTAATGCCTTTGTCCTTCGCTTCCTTTTCGGCTGCCGCGGTTTCACGGGCGCGGAACTCGGCGATGATGGCTTCGCGCTCGTGCGTGCGCTTGATGTCGACGCGTGCGGTATCGAGATCGCCGAGATTGACGCGATTCATTGCCATGCGTGTGGTCAGCATGACTTTTTCGTAGTCCTGACCTTCATAGGGGCGTGAGCTGTCGCCGAGGAAGACTGCGCCGATCTGGCCCATCAGCTTGTCTGGCGCGTTCTTGGCGGTGTCTTCCCAACTTTTCACTTTTTGGTCGGCAATTTCAAATGCCGAGAGACTTTCCTGATAGCGGGTGCCGATTCGCAGCAATTCGCCTTTTTCAAGATTCAGCAGCAGATCGGTTTTGTTGGCGCCGTCAGCAGTTTGTGCATCAAGCGTTTTGATCGCTTCGTCGATATCGCCATTGGTGGTTGCTGCCAGCGAGCCGGCGAGTCGGCTGTCATGTGTGGGCACATTGGCACATCCGGTCAAGACCAGCACCACGGCGACCAGAAGTAGGGAGTAGCGCATAGTTGTATTCCATTTGTTGATTTTTTGCATGAAAAATCCACGCGGACGCAAGTATCGCAGCGAAGCCGGACGTGTTGCAACAAAATTAATTACAAAAATGGAACTATTTTTTTAGAAAGTGCTCAAAGGCATCCCATATATATGGGAGTAGTGTGATGCCGCGACGACGAAAGTCATGGCCGGTATCGGGGAGGGTCAGCAATTGCAGGTTGGTTTTGCCGAGCGCCGCGAATTTATCCCGGATAAACCAGGCCGATTCGATCGGCACCATGGTGTCTGCCTCGCCCATGGTGATGAAAATCGGGATGTCGAGCGCGAGCAGGTTGTCGGTATGACGGATGTCTCGCAATTCCGTCCAGTAGCGGCATGTGCGTTCGGCCGCCTCCATGCTTTCCAGCGCGTTTGCGCCAGCGCACAGCTGCTCGATTTCCTTTGGAACATGGCGGAAACCGTGTCGTTCTGCTTGCAGCCGATAAGTGTCAAAGGGATTCATGCCACCGTTGCCGATCAGCGCGATGTGCGTGACCGCGCCGATGCGATGCGCGAGGATGGGGGTGATTTCCGCTCCTTCGGAAATGCCTGCGATGACAACGCGTCGTGGTTCTTGCCCGTTCGCTTTTGCCGCAGCCAACTGACTGCGGATAAATTCGCTCTGGTCGGCAATCCACTGACTTGGATAGTCAGCCCGGATGAACGAGGCACTGCATTGATCGACCGTGCGAGTATCGATGAAGCGCTTTTGCAGGATGAAAATCCTGATCGCCCCGGCTGTGCCTTCCAGACCATGAAAATATGCCGGCAGCACGCGCTGCATGCTCATGCAATCGGAACCGGCAATTACGAACAGGTAAGTATCCGGAACAGGCCGCGTTGCAGAAAGCCGGTCGGCCTGCGCATGCCTGTCGAGTACGAAGTACATCGCCTTTCCGGTATCCTCGAAATGGAATTCCCGTGCCGGTACCTTCTTTTGGAGGTCCGCATCACGCTGGAGAGGGCTGCACGCCAGGCACAGCAACAGGCATAGTGCGGCAAGAATGAGTGAAGGAAATGGCATGGCGCGTATGATAGCCGCCCGCAATGCAAAGGCACACGCATGTCGTATTGTGATTGCCGTCCGGGACGTTCAACGAGATAAGCAATTATTCGCACCTGACAACCGCGACATGGAGCTATCAATGTCAAATTGATATTATGCAGTAAAGGGAAGAGCTGGATGCATTGAAGAAACCTTCCAAATGACATGTTGTCGAATCGAATCCGATTCCAGCTGCGCTGGCATCTTTACAGGCAAAGAATAATGATCATGAGGAAAGCGATGAAATACCTGCCATTTGTGGTTGCGATTACATTATCCGGCTGCGGCGGTGGTGGCGGTAACAGTAATAGCGGCAACGCTGCTCCGGTGACGACCACGACCACAGGCGTGGTCGTCGATTTTTACCTGAGCGGCTCAACGGTCTCTTTTGCCAATGCGTCATGTGCCGTCACCGTGACCAATGACAGCGGCGAATTCATTCTTCCTGCATCGACGTGCGGCGCCATGACCGTTACGGGTGGCACCGATGTGGTGACCGGCCTGCCATTCAAAGGCACGTTTGCGGCGCCGGCCGGTTCGACCGTCGTGTCGCCGATCACATCGCTGATCCAGGCATTGATCGAGGCCGGCACGCTTCCCGAGCAAGCGCACTCGTCTGTCATGACGGCGCTGGGACTGAGCAGGGACCCGACCACGACGGATCCGTTGACGGACCCTGAGGCGCTGGCGCATACGATGGCGCTGGTGCAGATTGCGCAGCAACTGGCCGAGGTATTTTCACGCGGGCCGACCGGGGTGTCCGGTAATTTCCAGGATATTCATGCCAGTGTGTTGAAGAACGTGGCGAAAGCCCTGCCGGCGACCGGGGTGATGGAATTCGATGCCGACTTTGTCACGGCAGTGGCCGAGGCGACCGCCAGAGAACTTGCGCCTGGCGGCACCCTTGCGGCAAATACGGCCACGGCGGTCGGGCCGGCAGTGTCGATTATCGCCAGAGCGGCTGCCGGTCAGATCCACGGCATCAGGCCCGAGTTGGTCGGGACCAATGGGGATGCCGTCAAAGCGCTGGCACTGGTGATGAAGGGTTCGAACGTCGACGACAATGTGAGGGTGCTGACGCAGCTGGCGACTTCGCTGGTATCGGTTCTGGCAAAGAACGATCTGCTCACGGAAAATCCTTTCGCGCTTGCGCAGCAGATCACGACAGTCATCACCGCATTGCTGGTGAAGCCGCCTGTTCTTGCAATCCATTGAGCGGCATCGTTTGCTGATTACCAAGCGGTGACGCCGAACATGTTTTGCATGTACTGTTATTGGCCCATGTCATGCCGGCGTTGATGCTGGCGGAAAATGATCCATTGGACAGCAGCGCTGCAGCGTTGCTCGCTGCACCACGCCAATGGTAAACCTTCCCCGAAATCGCTTTACTTCGGCATCACTTCAATCGTGAGTTCCTTGCTGGCGATGTAATACGGCACATGATTATGATCCGCAAACAGCAGGCGCAAGGTGTGCTTGCCTGGCGGGAGATCAAGCACCGCTTCGGTCTCGCCCTTGCCGAAATGCTTGTAACGCTGGTTGTGGTATTCGTCCGCCTTGTCAAACGGAATCGGCTTCTTGATATCTACCGGAAGCCGCATGTTGATCAGAATATGGTGATGCCCCGTGCCTTCTATCTTGCCGGCCTTGACTGGCGACACGCCCATTCCCGTCACCGAAAAAGCCACCCGAAATGGCGAACGTACCTTATCTCCGTCCTTGATGTTGACGAAGTAAGCGACCTTTTCGCCGACCGGAAAAGGTCGGGTGCGATCTACTGCGCGGATGCTGCTGATGACCGACTGTGTGTCGACTGCAGGCTCGGCGAATTTGCGGGTCGGCGAAGCCTTGGCCGGTTCGTTGGCTTGCACGACCGAATTTGAAAAGAACAATGTCGCTGCCAGAACGAAAAATCGGCCGAATGCCGTCGAGCTGCTTGAGTTCAAGATACCATCTTCCTGTCTTTAAAAAAATCGGCAAATGATACGCGAATATTAAAAATTTGCCAATGAAATAACACGCCGCACCATGAGTCATTAAATTGACAGATATTCGTCGCTGTAATGGGACCGGTCGAAACGGGTAATAGCGGCCACCATCGAGAGAAATCGAATAATCGTGTATGCCAGCAACTGGCGACCGTCTTGCATTGCCAATCGGTGGCGTATTCGAATGGCAAGCCAGCCGGTTGCGCAGAAACGGCATCACCCGCTTGCAGAATGCGGTCGTTCTTCGCAACACAACCTGACTGCCGACATCAGAGATGTCGGCAGCTTTAAATTGGCGGGCGTTAGAATCTGGCGCGCACACCGACAATCAGGCTGCGTCCGGGCTGCGGTGCAGTTTCCTTCAACAGCGATGTCGACAGGCGAATATCTTCGTTCAAGAGATTTTTTGCCAATGCAAACCATGTCACCTGGGTGGCACCATATCGCTGGGTGTACGACAGGTTGGCATCGAGTCGCGTATAGGCCGGCGTTTCAAGCGTTTCGAACGAGGCCAGTCGATCCTGTTTTTGTGCACGCAACACGTTTACGCCGGAACGCCACGCACCGTGTTTGTAACCGACGTCCATGCCAAATCGGGTTGCCGGCTGCAATGGCAAATTGCCTGCATTGTCGAGCTCGCCGCGCGACCGGTCGGCGAAGCCGCGCAGGGACAGGCCTTCGCCACGCAGGTTGTAGCTGATTTCGGCTTCCACACCGCGAATCCTGGCGTCGGCCTGCGCGAAAACGCGTTCCGACAGTTCTTCGCCGTCATCGTCGATCGCATTGCCTGTGATCTCGCCGTAGATGAAGTTTTTTACCCGATTATGAAAGAGATTGGTTTTCCAGTGCACCAGTCCCGTGGTTTTTTGCAGCGTCAATTCAATATTGCGCGACGTTTCCTTGCGCAGCGCTGGATCGCCAATGTCATAGGTTTCCGTCGCATGATGCGGGCCGCTGGAATACAGTTCTTCAGTGGAGGGTGCACGCTGCGCGAGTGACAGCGTGGTGCCGAATCCATATCCCGGAGCGAATTCCCACAGGCCACCGGCCGAGTAGGATGCGACAGTGAATGAGCGATCTTCGCCTGTGGACGGTTTTCTCTTCACCGACTCCAGCCGCACGCCGGCATTCATGCGTACCGGACCGAAATCCTTTTCTTCAACAAGAAATCCTGCATACGACGTCGACTTGGTATCGGGAACGGTAGGGGAGCCGTCGTCTTCAGTACTGAGTGCCGCGAAGCGCGATGCTTCGGTTTGCATGCCGAACGTGCCGCGCCAGCCCGCCAGCGGTTTGTGCGCCAGTTCCAGTCGTGTCTCGAACGCTTTGTTCGAAAATTCCACTTCGGGCACGTTGTCGAGGTCAAGCTCCGTATGTTCGTAATCGGTATAGCCCAGCTTGGCCTTGATCGTTTCGATGCCGCCAAGCGGCTGCTTGAACAATGCTTCGACGTCGTATCGCATCTGCTCAAGGTCAACTTGTGCGCCTTCTTCGCTTGGAATGCCGTAGCGATTATTGAAGGTGCTGATCGACGCGCCGACATGGCCCCAATTGTCGATCAGGGAGGCGCCAATGCCAACGCTGTTATGTCGCGTGCGGGAATGCGGCAGTCTGCCGGATGCAGAGTCCGGATCATCCAGAACAGCGAATTCCGGGATCCGGTAATCGCGGGCATTGAATACGCCCGCATCGACGTGCAGGCCGATCCGGCCGGCAGCGCCGTCTGCGGACAGCGACAACGCGCGCGATTTGTCCGCTGTGCCGTAGCGGGCTTCGATTTCGCCGGTCGGGGTTTCCTCAAGCGTGGTCGGAATGCGATCGTTGACGATGTTCACCAGTCCGCCGATGGCACCGGAGCCGAACAGCAATGCGGCTGGACCACGCAGAATTTCAATCTGGCGTGCCGTGAAGGCGTCACCGCCAACGGCGTGATCTTCGGAAACGGTGGAGACGTCGGATATGCCCATGCCGTTTTGCAGAACTTTCACGCGCGGGCCGCCGAGGCCGCGTATGATCGGGCGCGATGCAGCAGCGCCAAAGCCGGTGGTAGACACGCCCAGTTCATTCATCAAGGTGTCGCCAAGAGAGCTTCCCAGTTTGTTGCGCAACTCATCGCCGCCCAGCACTTTGGCTGGCGTCAGGATCTGGGACGTTTCATCGGTGCCGAATGCCGTGGCCGTGACAACGACTGTCGGTGTGGTTTGGGTATTGTCTTGCGCATGGACGGCAATTGACATGGCGGACAGGGCGGACGTGACCGCGCATGCCAACAGGGTGCGTTGGATGTTCATTGTGATTCCTTGAAATTCGAATGCAAATATGAGCCAGCCTCATCGCATGAAGCGGCGGCTGGCTCAGACTACGGGAAAGAGAGCGTTGCTGCGGTCACGCAGCGGGAGGGGCGCGAGAGGAGAAGTGGCAGACAAGTGTTGCCTGCCAGGAGATGAATGCAGCTGAAGGTAATGGCAAGCCGGCAAGCGGCAAGCCGGGAAGGAAAAGCGGCGCCGTCTGCAGTGCGGTGCCTAGCGCGGCGGCGTCAAAGGCTTCGCACGAGTGAAAGTAATTCTTGTTACGCGCCTCTTGCGACGCGTCAAGCGACGAAGCACCATCTGCCTGCAACGTGTGCACATCCGCATGTTCGATGCGATGACTAAAACCGGCCCATTGCGAAACAAGCAGGCATAGAACCAGCAACGCGGCGAAAAACGTATTCGCCTGTTTTGCGAGTTGTCGTGGCTGTTGCATAGGTTAGGTCAGGAAGCGGGGAGCTGGTTTGCCAATCGATAGTGCAACTGGTCGCGTCGGCAATCTGCTTCGATAATACGCGTTGACCAGGCCGGTTGCGAGGCGCGGTAAAAAGTCGCATTATCTTTTGACGCATCCCGGCACATGCTGAAAGGCGCACATCATATCACTTGTCGTTTGTGAATGGACCGGTTGATCCGGCAAGTACTGTTGGTAAGATACCGGGCGGCGCGCGTATGCCAGACATATGCCAGACAACACAGGGCGGCAAGACTTTACGATTTTTTTCACAATGACAACGATCAAAAAATCATCGGTTCTTTTCATTTGCATGGGCAATATCTGCCGCTCACCGACCGCCGAAGGCGTATTTCGAAAAAAAGTGGAAGCGAGTGGTTTGGCCGACGCCATCAATATCGATTCCGCCGGTACGCATGCGTATCACATCGGCAAGCCGCCGGATGTGCGCTCGCAGCAATACGCTGAGAGGCGCGGCTATGATTTATCGTCGCAACGCGCACGCAAGGTGACGGCTGCGGATTTTGCGACATTTGATTATCTGCTTGCGATGGATCACGAAAATATCGAACTGTTGCAAGCCGCATGTCCGCCGCAGTATCAACACAAGCTTGGTCTGTTCATGCAATACGCAAAAAATGCCGAGTCAGATGTCGTGCCGGATCCGTATTACGGCGGCGGCACAGGTTTCGACGTCGTACTCGATTACATTGAAGCGGCATCGGACGGATTGATCGAAGTTCTGCAACGTAAATGCGCCTCCGACGTCTGATGATTCAACCGCGCGCGTACAGGTATTTCAACTCAAGAAACTAACTCAATGCCACCAAGTATTCCACCCGCCAGAAACGTATTCGGCGAACCACTGGTTCCCTGTTCCTTCGATCCAATCACCGGCTTCTTTCGTGACGGCTGCTGCAAGACCAATAACGATGATGTCGGTACGCATGTGGTTTGTGCAGTGATGACAGAAGAATTTCTTGAATTTTGCTGCAGTCACGGCAACGACTTGATGACGGCGCATCCGGATGTCGGATTTCCAGGACTGAAGCCGGGTGACCAATGGTGTGTATGTGCAGTCTGGTGGAACGAGGCATATCTGGCTGGGGCCGCACCGCCGGTTGTCCTGGAAAGTACGAATTACAGCGTACTTGACCATACGCCGATCGAAGCACTTGAACGGTTCAGTCACCGCAACTGAATGAGGTCTGGGTTATCAGACTGTGCGACGGATGGTTTATCCCTTTGTTGGCGACAAGCCGTACTTCACCACCAAGGGTTCAATGACGGTCGGTGCGCTGCCGCTCCGATCGAACCGTGATTGCCGTTCGATGAATACCGAGTCGCCGAATTCATGTGTGCGGTACGCGCCGGCTTCGAGCGCGTTGTTTGCTCGGCACAGCGTGGCATCGTCGGCAAATGCACGCAGCAATTCGTAGTGACTGGTATCTGTCTCATGCGTACCGGACAGAATGGCGTCGACTACACGCAGTACGCTGGCTGCACCCAGCCGTTGTGTCATCGGTCGTCCATGCCGTGCCAGACCGGACCACACGACATCGGACGGGCCGTGAAAGCGCAGCGATACCAGCCGCGGATGATCGAGCAGACGTTCAATGATCGCAGTCAGCGGACCGAGTTCCAAAGTGTCGCCGGCAGACAGTGGCGGCGGCGGTGGCCGTGCTTCAGTGCGTGTGCGATAGCGAGTTCTCCTGCGCGTGCAATGGCGCGTTGTCGTGCAAGTGTGTCGCAGATTGCCGTGATCAATTCGCATGCTGCCTGTTGCGGATGCTTCAATGTCGTGCAATCGGCATCGGGAACCGCAAGCGCATGCAATGGCGTATCCATGTCGCCCGGATCGATCGACAGGATTCGGATGCCATCGTTTGCCAGTTCGGCATCCCAGATCCGGCTTGCATGATGCAATGCCGCCTTGCCGACCGAAGTGTTCGTGACACATGTGAATTTGAATGGAGGAACTATTTATCTTGCGCAATAATGTGACCTGTCGCCTGCGATATCTCGTTCGGGCGGTGACGATAGGAGCCGTTATTGTGCTGAGTCAGAAAATTATTGAAAGCTTGGTAAGCCGGTTGTATGAAGATCCGGCCTCTGCGGACGCGCGTGCGTATCGCGAAACACTGGTGAGCCTGGTGCGTGCGGCGAAAGCGGAGCAGCGCGTTGTACTCGCAGAGCAGCGTGCCTTGCAATCGCAGTTTCAGGAAAACGTATTCTCAATCGAGTCGTTTCGTTAACCCGACATCTCTACGATCATGGCAACCAGTCATGCTGACCACAGCTGACGGACGACACTGTTCGAATCGATTCCACAATGCCATGCCGGAAGACGTGCATTGGATGACTTGAGGAAAAGATATTGGGGTCGACAGGATTTCGGAAAATCGACACGGCCCTGTCTGATTGACGCGTTCTAATGCGACGTATGGTATGCACGCTGGATCATGGTCAGCGCGACCGGCAATGCATCGTGCGCTTGCAGATCCGCCGGCTCATTTACTCGTGGTACCGATCCCCAGCGCGTTGAGCGCACCATGCGAATGTACTCGATATCGAGATCGCCAGCGCGCTCCAGAGTTTGCAGCGCTTCCATTTCAATATCGTGCACCAGTCGCCACGTCAGCACCTTGCCGTCAGTGCGATGACGTTCAACAATTCTGTTCACCGCAAGTGCCAGTCGTTCCTTGACCGCGTGGAGCTTGTAACCTTCATAAACCTTCATCACATCCTCTGCTTGCCGTGCTTGTTACATGGGGCACAGTATACCGAACCGGGTTCGGTGCGAGAGTGCATCAGAGAAGTTTTTTCCTTGCTTGCGGCGAGAATGCGTGACAGCCAAAATACATGTAAAGACTTGGTGGTTTATGTGGTCTGTATTTTATTTTCGCAATGTTGAACCAACACAACTGACTCCTGTCTTTATAGCTCTGAAGATTTGCAACATGGAGTTCAACATGGAAATCCTGCTTTCCGTTATCGGCGTCGTTCTGACCGTGGGTGCATGCGCCCTGCGTCGCCTACATAAGTTGCGTAGTTATAACGCCATTCGCAAGATGAATGCGCGGTCCGATATGCGCCGTGACCTGAAACGAAGTAGCTGACATCATTCCGTATCAAATTCATTTCGATTGCGAACAGCAATCGGCATCGTTGCGCATCGTCGAGATGTTTCTATCCAATGCGTCCCTTGTTTGCGGTCAATGCACATATATTGTGGTGCGCCCTGTTGTCATCACGGCCTTGTCTTGAAATTGGTCAGTGAATGAACAGGATCAGTTGAAAGTTCACCTTGTCTGTTTTCTAATCTGGAACGACACGCCGTTGCGCGTGGCGTAATCATTGAACGAAAATCAGAAAGGTGCATTCATGTATCGTCCACGCATCGACAGTAAATTGAAA
>LLBZ010004930.1_pt2 | contig 15289 bp, 10 predicted proteins | sample 1489421 | NCBI WGS metagenome assembly LLBZ01 (sample SAMN04092657, study PRJNA295927) | soil metagenome | biome: Soil prokaryotic community; feature: Bulk soil; isolation source: soil from tomato rhizosphere | host: tomato cultivar Moneymaker | place: South Korea | collected 2011-11-01 | reverse complement strand
ACGTAGTCCATGCGCATGGCGAGCAACGCGCGCAGCACGCGACCGCCATCCATGGGGAAGGCCGGAAGCAGGTTGAACACGACAAGCGAAATATTGACGAGCATCAGGCGCATCAGAAACGAGCCAGAAGCAATCGTCAAGTCTGACAGCTCAGCCAGGCCGCCGCTGAGATAGAGGTACACAAAGAGGATGGCGGCGATCACCACATTGACGGCAGGGCCCATCAGGGCAACCCACAACTCCTCGATTGGTTTTTCGGGCATACGCTCGAGACGCGCCACTCCACCAATGGGATACAGGGTAATATCACGGGTTTTGATCCCATACTTGCGCGCCGTCAAGGCATGTCCATACTCATGCAGAACAACCGATAAGAAGAGCGCCAGGATGAAAAGGATTCCCTCCACCACCTTGGCGATCGTCCCGTATTGCAGCCAGTGACTGTAACCGATCCAGCCGATCAGAAGCAGAAAGGTCGCATGGACAAACACATCGATCCCAGCAAATGTCCCTAATTTCCACTGCCATTTCATAGGTAAACTCCTTTTCCGTTGGAGGCATTGTACATAGAATTTGTAAGAAAATTGTTATAAAAATCCTCTCGCGCAGGATGATTTCACCCATCACCAGACAGGTTAACAAACTTAACGAAAAAAAGAGCAGGCTGTTGCCTGCTCCCATGTGAGCTTTATAAACGAGCAAAAATTTACTTGATCACACCCAACTTTTTGCCTGCCTCACCGATGACGTTCATGGCTCGCTCGATCTCGCTCGGTTCATGGGCAGCAGTGACTGTGGCGCGCAGGCGGGCCAGTCCCTCTGGCACGGCAGGCGAAACGACCGGGAGCACGAACACATCGTTGTACTGGGCCTCGCGCGTCATGGCGAAGGCAGTGTCGTCATCCCCGCACAGGACGGGGACAATTGCCGTCTCTGTCAGCATAGTATCGAAGCCCATGCTCTTGAGACCGCCGATAAACTGTTTCGTATTCTGGTTGAGGCGTTCCACCCGCCAGGGCTCATCCAGAATGACCTTGAAGGCTTCATTCGCCGCAGCAGCCTGGGCAGGTGGCAGCGCCGCGGAGAAGATATAGGCGCGGCTGGCGTGACGCAGATAGGTGATAATGTCCTTCTTAGCGGCCACATAGCCTCCCACCGAGGGGATGGTCTTGCTCAGCGTACCCATCTTAATATCGATGACGTCGCCGAGACCGAAATACTCCTCGATGCCCGTCCCTTTTTCGCCAAGCACACCCAGCGAATGGGCTTCGTCGATCATCAGCCAGGCGTTGTATTGCCGGCATAGCTCCAGCATCTTTGGCAGGTCTATGATGTCACCGTCCATGCTGAAGACCGAGTCGGCAATCACCAGTTTGGCGACATCCACAGGCGCGTTCCTGAGCAAGCCTTCCAGGTGCGCCATGTCATTGTGACGGAAGCGCCGGAACTCCGCGCCAGACATCAGACAGCCATCGACAATGGATGCATGATTCAATTTATCTGAGAACACATAATCGCCGCGCCCCATCAGGGTCGAGATCACCGTCAGGTTCGTGGCATATCCGGAGGAATATGTGATCGCAGCCTCGGTATGCTTGAAATTCGCGATGGTCTCTTCCAGCTCGTCATGGAGGGTCAGTGTGCCAGCCAGCGTACGGACGCCATTCGTGCCTGTGCCGAATTCATCAATGGCCCTTTTCGCCGCCTCGTTGATCCGCGGATGCCCGACTAAGCCCAGATAACTGTAGGAAGCATACATCCCCATCACCCGCCCGTTCACACGCACTTTGGAATCCCCCAGAATTTCCTCTACAGCCTGGTTATAAAAATAAAGATCGTGCTCCTTGAGAGCTGCGACACGGTCGGTCATGGCCTTGATACGACGCGTGACAGCGTCATTGGTTTTGAGTAAATCCATGCATGCCTCCGGAAGAGAATGATGCAAGTTTACCAGAAGTTGCAGAAAGCCTTACAATCGTTTTTTGGGGCGTGGCTAAGAGAATGGGTAAGATCCGTTCACCACTGAGAACACGGACTGCGCAAGCGCACGAAGATTTTTAAGAGGTTTTCTTCGTGTTCTCAGTGCGCTCCGTGGTTAAATTGTTTAGCAAGCTCACACAATTCTCCACTCTTTTTTGGGGAAGCTTTACCAGGTTAAGCCAGTTGAATCGGCTTTCCGACCCTCGCCGACTCTACGAAAGCCGAAAGGATAGCCACGTTCCCGCGGCTGTCGTCCAGAGAAATCCGCGGTGGCTGCCCGAGCAGAACGGCGTCTGCCATATCCTCCACTTCGCCGATGTAAAGTTCCTGCCCTTTGATCTTAATGGTCTCCGTCTTGTCGTCACGGGTCAGGTAGATCTTCTCGTCGGTTGCGGGCTTGAAGGGCCGGGGTATGTTCAGTGTCGCTTCACTACCGACAATCTCCATAAAGGTATGGAAAGGCGTGGCGAAGCTGGAGTCAAACTGCGCAAGAATATCGTTCTCGAATTTCATCTGGCCGACAAAGGTCTCGTCGATCCCGGTCGGACCCGTGACCTGCCAGCCAAACACCTCCAGCGGATTCTCCTCAACCAGCGTGCGCGCATAGCTGATGGGATAACAGCCCACGTCCCAGATGCTTCCACCGCCCATGGCAGGGTCAAGGCGCACATCCGCTTCCCGCGAGAGAACATAGGTAAAGGAACCGCGGATCAGCTTGATGGTTCCGATCGAGCCATTCTTCACCATTTCCTGCACCCGCAGAGTCTGCGGATGATGGCGATACATGAACGCCTCAGTCACAACGCGCCCATGCTTGCGCGCCGCGGACTGGATCGCATCGACTTCCTCCACGTTCAAGGCAAGCGGCTTTTCACACAACACGTGTTTTCCCGCTTCGACGGCTTTGATCGTCCACTCGGCATGGAGATGATTCGGCAACGGATTGTAGACCACGTCAATTTCAGGATCGGCCAACAACGCCTCGTATGAGCCATGCGCGCTGGCGATCTTCCACTCGCGCGCGTATCGATCGGCGGACTCCTGAGTCCGCGAAGCCACGGCCGCGAGTTGGTTCCGACTGGAGGCGCGCAGCGGCGGGATGAGGGCGCGATTGATGCGCGCTGTGGAGAGTAAGCCCCACTTGAGAACTTTATTTGGCATTGGGTTGTCCTTTTTCGAAAATAGCCCTGCAAGGGTCATTGGCATGCAGGGCTATTTTACTATTTCAACGTATTTGCTCAGCAAAACTGACAGCCGCGCCGCTCTGCCTCGATAATAGCCTGGTCGCTGGACCAGAAGAAGTTCTCCTCGCCGATCGACTTCACCAACCCGCCGCGTTCCATCATATTGCGGGCGTTATCATGGATACCTGCGACCATCAGTGTGCCGCCCTGTTCATGCAGGCGTTCCTGCAGGCGGTGGACTGCCTCGATCCCGGCGGTATCGATCAAGGGCACACCGCGCATCGACAGGACCAAGGCATGGGTATCTCCCAGGTCCGCGAACGCTTCATTGAATTGGCCGGTCGCCGCGAAGAAAAGCGGACCCGTGAGAAATGCGACGCGAACGTGGTTGCAATGGCCCGCCGTTTCAATTCCCTTTTGTTTGAGGCGCTCGATGTCCACTTCCTGCACATCGACGTCGATACTGGCGATCTTGTTCAGGAAGACCGCGCCCGCCAGGAACGAGCCGATCAGAATCGCCTGCGTCAGGTCGAGGACGATCGTCGCCAGCATGGTGATCGTGAACGCGATCATATCGGTTTTGAAACGCTTGCCGAAGATGAACCGGATCGCGTCCCACTCATTCATGCGGGCTGCCGTGACCATCAAGACGCCTGCCAGCGCCGCCAGTGGGATGCGCTCCATGAACCGTGTGAACAGGAACATGGACAACAAAATCCCGACCGCGTGGACGGGACTCACCAAGCGGGTCTGCCCACCAGACTTGATCCCCACGCTGGAACGCGCAATCGCCGCCGTTGCAGGCACGCCGCCAAAGAACGGGATGATCATATTCCCCACTCCCTGGGCGATCAGCTCCTGATTGGCCTGCAAGCGGATACCGGTCATGTTGGAACCGACGGCGCCGCACAGCAAGGATTCGACAGCACCCAAGGCCGTAATCGTTAGAGTGGGTGCGATAAACTCACTGAGATCTGACCAGGGGATATTCGCGAGACTCAGCCGAGCCTGGAGAACGAGAGACTGAGGAATCGTCCCTATCACAGGCGTGGACCAATTCAGAATCCAGTTCACGACGGTGGCCAGGATGATGCCAAGCAGCGAAGAAGGAAAGCGTGCGTTCCACCTGGCGGGCCAGAATAACATAGCACCGATGACGACGAGCCCGAGGAGAGCTGTGCGGAAGTCCGGCGCGAATCCGCTGCTGAAATATCCCAGGAGCTTCTGCGCGGCGGTTTCCGTGGCAGGCGTTTGGATGCCCAGGAAATTGTCGATCTGACCGATGAAAATAATCAGGGCAATGCCCGACGTGAACCCACTGATGACGGGCGCGGGGATGAAGGCGATGAAGCGGCCGAGGCGCAGAAGTCCAATGAGGAGCAGGAGCGCGCCGGAGAGCAACCCCGCGACCCAGATTCCCTCCAGCCCGTAGCGCGAGACGAGCACGATCAGCACGGCAGACATGGCGCCGGTTGGCCCGCTGATCTGGAAGGGGGCGCCGGTGAACAAGCCCATGATGACTCCGGCGAGGATCGCGGTGACCAGGCCCGCGGCGGCTGAGGCGCCGGAGGCGACGCCGAAGGCCAGAGCAAGCGGCAGCGCGACCGCCGCGACAGTCAGGCCTGCAAGCAGGTCCTGTTGGAATTTGGCAAGTGAATATCCGGTGAACTCGTCCCTGTAAAGACGAGCGAGGCTGCGACGTGGCATAATTTATTTTCTCCAGAGCAAAAAGATTTACAAAGGCTCACTGCTCCCCCAAGGCGTCCTTCGTTTAGCGGCGGTATTTTATCACAAGAAATCCTGATCTTATTTTGTGTTTGTGAAAACTATGTATTCTGTAAACTCCACCGGGGCAATGAGATTGTGGTGGAGAATACGGGTATGAGCCACGGCTAGAATACCACCCCGCAGTCATAGGGGAGGATATTTTCCTCTTGAATATCAATGATCGTATGCGGCTGTTCGCGACTAATGGTATACGTCTGTCGATAAAATCCACCCCATTTAGTAAAGGTGACGATCTCTACTTCCGCGACATCCCCGGTTAAACGGACGACTGGTTGGATGTTCCTCAAGGTACGAGCTTTCGCTTGTCCGGCGGGATCCAGCGCAGCGCCAAATTCGCCAGAACTGATTTGCTCGACAATATCATATAGCTGCTGGCGATTACAGACAATTTGCGTATCGTTGTAATTGGCGTGCCAGTACAGATAGAACTGACTCGCCATAAGATCCATGACAACATACTCGAAATAGCCTTGTTCCGTGTCGTCCACTTCCAGATATTCCCGGAAATCCGGCCAGTCTATGTTCTCCGGGATAGCCGAGCTCGAAACATACGGTGCCTGGTCGACGGGGCGGGGATATAACAAGGGATATCCGCCAAGGCTGTCGATTTGATAGACATAGTCCAGGGTAAAGCCTTCAAGCATGGAGATATGAGTCAATGTATCGAAATACTGGTTTACGTCTAGCTCATCTCCTCCCTTTCTTCCTGTCGTCCAGAGAGACTCAGGAATCGTCCCCGCCTGGAGATTACTGATCTCGAAAATGATGGACGAGCAGGCGGAGATAGGCGTCCCCGGCCGGGAGGGCGCTAAAAATCGACATGCCGACGCGGAGATCAGGGCTGCAACCAGAAGAAAAAAGCCTTGCTTTTTCATAAAATTCTTCCCTAAGATTGTCCAAACCATTCAAACAGATACTTTATATCGTGCTCAATTTCAAATCTTCTGATCCACCAGTTTCTTTAGCTCATCCTCGCCGATGATCTTCACGCCCAGGGATTTTGCCTTTTCATACTTCGAACCCGGGGCTTCGCCAAGCACGAGGTAGCTTGTCTTTTTGCTCACGCTGTCGGTGACCTTTCCGCCGTGAGACTCGATGAATTCCTTCGCGTCGTCACGGGAGAAGGTAGGCAGCGTGCCGGTGATGACAAATGTCTTTCCGTCGAAAGTGTTGGATGCGCGGTTTTTGGCATTCGCCCTTGCACCACCCTGCGGCCACACACCCGCCGCTTTCAATTTCTTGATCACGTCTTTATTGGCAGGGCGCGAGAACCATTCCGCCACGGATTCGGCAACGCTGGGTCCGATGCCTGCAATCTGCTGCAGGTCGTCCGCGCTAGCTTTAGAGAGCGCATCCAGGTCGGTGAAGTGGCTCGCCAGATCGGTCGCGCTGACCTCACCCGCACCGCGGATCCCTAGCGCGGTGATCAAGCGCGCCAGCGAACGCGTCTTCGAAGCTTCGATGGAGGCAAGCAGGTTCTCGGCGATCTTGCCGGGTGGCTCCTTCTCCGTCTTTCGATCTTTCTTTGTCACCGCTTCGAGGATGTCGGCGCGTTTCAAATAATACATATCGGCAACGTCCTTCACCTTGCCCGTCTCGATCAACTTCTCGACGATGCGGGTTCCCATCCCTACAATATCCATCGCGCCGCGCGAGACGAAGTGCTCCACATTCCGCACGAGCTGAGCCGGGCAGGCCGCATTGACACAGTAAAAGGCAACCTCATCTTCCAGTCGCTCCACGGGCTGCCCGCAGGATGGGCAGGTCCTAGGCAGCTTATATTTTTTCTCTTTACCGGTGCGCGCATCCAGCACGGGACCGATCACATACGGAATCACCTCCCCCGCCCGCTTGACCAGCACCCGGTCCCCGATGCGAATATCCTTTTCGGTGATGTAGTCGAAGTTATGCAGCGTCGCGCGCACGACCACAACGCCGCCAATTTCAACGGGTTCGAGGACCGCATTGGGAATCAACACACCGGTGCGTCCGACGTTGATCTTGATATCCTGGAGAGTCGTCGTCACTTCGCGCGCAGGGAATTTGAAAGCGATGGCGCCGCGCGGGTCCTTTCCCACAAAGCCCAGATCTTTCGCGAGATTCAAATCATCGATCTTGATGACCATGCCATCGGCTTCATACTCCAGTTCGTCCCGTTTTTTATCCCAGGATTCGGTGTAGGCCAGGGCCTCCTCAAACTCGTCAAAGCGCCGGGCGATATCGGTAACCGGAAAGCCCAGGGCCTTGAGATATTCCAAAACCTCCCATTGTGAAGTGGGCACTTTCCCACCCTCAAAGTGGATGATCTGATACACGAGCAGAGTGAGTGGACGCGAAGCCGTCAGCGCGGGATCGAGCTGGCGCAGCGAACCCGCCGCCGTGTTCCGCGGGTTGAGATACGTCCTCTGCCCCGCCTCCTGCAGCTTGCGATTGAGCTCTTCAAAATCCTTGACCGGCATAAATGCTTCGCCGCGGACGACGAGCACCTTCGGTGGCTTCGGTCCTTTTTCGTCGACCGGGATGCGCAGCGGGATGCTCTTCACCGTCCGCAGGTTGGCGGTGATATCCTCCCCGATCTCCCCATTTCCGCGCGTGGCGCCCTGGACGAAGACGCCGTCGTGGTAATGCAGGACCACGGACAGGCCGTCGATCTTCGGCTCGACGACAAACCTGGCACGTTCCGCCCGGTCATCGATGCGGCTGACGCGCTCGAACCAGCCGCGCGCGTCGTCCGCGCCGAAGGCGTTCCCCAGCGACAGGATGGGAGCGGGGTGCTGGACCTTAACGAAACGGTCAGCCGGCTTTGCTCCCGCGCGCAGGGTTGGCGAATCCCCTGTGATCCAATCCGGATGATCGGCTTCGATCTGTTTCAGCTCGTTCAGCAGCCGGTCGAACTCCAGATCGCTGATGACCGGCGCATCCAGCACGTGATAGCGGTAATTGTGCTCGTGGATCTGTTGTTTGAGGTCTTCGTAACGGGATGGGAGAGATTTTTTGGCCATATCCAAATTATAGTCGAATCAAATGGGTTGGTTTCCTGAGACAATGGTGCGTCCTACTTTTGTTTCATCCAAGCAACAGCCATTGGATATTTTGAGTCGTATAATATTAACGGATCTTAAACTCTGTCACTTGAGTCTGTACTGAGCACATTTTAGATTGTCCGTTGCTTCAGTCCTTTGCGTGATGGACTCAGATCAGTAGAGAACGCTTAAATCAGGGATTGTTACATTGTAGGTCTGCGCAGGAGAGCGTCCAGTGCAATTTCAAGCCACACCTTATATTCTTCTGCTTGTCATTTCATCCATTGTCACTTGCTTTGTGGCGTTATACGTTTGGGAGCGGCGCGCCATCGCGAGCGGAGGCAAGGCACTTGCCTTCTTAGCCCTTGCCTGCGCGGAATGGTCGCTGGGGTACGCGCTGGAGATCGCGGTCGCGGATCCGCCTGGCAAGGTCTTCTGGGGTAAAAGTCAATATATTGGCATTGTGACGGTGCCGCTCTTATGGGTGATTTTCGCCTATACTTATTCCACCAAAGGCACAAGGATGACGCGCCGCACGGTGAGCCTATTATCCATCGTACCGCTGATTACTCTTATCCTTGCTTTTACGACCGAATTGCATGGGCTCATCTGGAAAGACATTCAAATTCGTACAATAGGCACATTTTCGGCGCTTGAGTTAACGTACGGTTTCTGGTTTTGGATCCATTTGGGCTATTCCTATATTCTCCTTCTCGTAGGAACGATCTTTATTCTTCGGTCATTCAATCGAACGAGAGGCTTGTTTCGCAGGCAGAATGTGATCCTGCTCATTGCGGTCTTAACGCCCTGGTTTGGAAATCTGCTCTATATATTGGAGTTATCTCCTATTCCCAATCTCGATTTCACGCCATTCGCTTTTGCGATCAGCATTGGTGTTTTTGCCTGGGGGATCTTTAACTACAAGTTGGGCTACATTGCGCCCCTGGCGCGTGACCTTGTACTCGAGAAAATGCCGGACGGAATGATTGTACTGGACGCACAAAACAACGTTGTAGATCTCAACCCTGCCTTGCAAAAGGCCCTGGGAGTATCGCCTTCGCAAGCAATCGGTCAAAGATCAAAAGATCTGTTTAGCGCCTGGCCTTCCTTGGTGGAGCGATATGAACACACCCTGGAGGCACAGGATGAAATCGTTATTGAAGAAGCGGAGTCGCGGACCTGGCTCGAACTTCGTATGTCGCCTCTATTCGACCGCCGCGATCGCTTGCTCGGACGCGTTGTGACGGTGCGAGACGTCAGCGAACGCAAGCAGATGGAGGAGGCGCTTCGCCGGAGCGAGGAGCGATACCGCCAAATTTATGAGAACGTGGCAGACGTCATTTACGAAACGGATAATCAGGGTCATCTCATATCCATCAGTCCCTCCATCGAAAAACGATCAGGCTATCTGCCGGAGGAACTGCTTGGGCGCAGCGTCACGGAGTTTTTTGTCTTTCCGGAACAGTATGCCGCTTTGGATGCACAAATCATCGCAAAAGGATCGGTCAATGACTTCGAAGCTCTTCTCCAAAAGAAGGATGGAAGCCCGATATGGGCCTCCATTACATCACACATTATCTTTGATGCAGATGGACAAGGTGTGGCCACGGAGGGTGTATTACGCGATATTACCGAACGAAAACAGGCGGAAGAGCATATCAAGCAGATGAACGTTGAGCTGGAGCGCCGTGTGCTCGAGCGCACGAGCCAGCTTCAGGAAAGCAACACCTTCCTCACCACCTTAATTGAAACCTCCATTGCGCTAAATGAGAGTCTGGACCTGAATGCAATCCTGGATCGTATCCTTGTGCAGGCTCATAAACTGGTTCCCGCACGCGCGCTAAACGTCATGTTTATTGACGGGGAGTATGCCTACATCATCCGCCGCATTGGTTACCAGGGACTTGAAAAGATCGAACATAACTTAATGGAGTTTCGCTTCCCCATTTCCTGGCCCACATTCCATCAAATGTCTACCACCCACAGAAGTATCTACATTGCCGACACAGCCAAGGAGAGCAAGTGGCAGAATATTCAGGGGTTAGAATGGGTGCGGTCCTGTATCGGCGTTCCCCTGGTGATAGGCGATGAGACCATTGGTTTTCTGAACGCCAGCCACAGCGAGCCAAATTTCTTTGACGAACAGCACCGTATCCAGTTGGAGTCCCTGGCGCATCATGCTTCGGTCGCCATTCAAAACGCGCGACTGCTGGATGAATTAAAAAAGGCTTTGGAAAAAGAACAGGGAATGCGAAACCAGCTGGTTCAGGCAGATAAGCTGGCCGCCCTGGGGAAAATGGTGTCGGTCATCGCGCATGAGATTAATAATCCGATCCAGACGGTCAAGAATACGTTTTATCTTTTGGAGGATCAAATCCTCCCTGATAGCCCTGCGATGGAATACCTGAAAATGGCTGCAACCGAGGCGAATCGCATCTCGGGGCTGGTAGAACAATTACGAGGGACGTATGCCTCCGGATCCAAAGCCATGGAGCGCGTGAATGTGCTCGCGTTGCTGAGAGAAGTGCAGGAGCTTTTGGCCCCACAATTGAAAAAAACCCAGGTGGAATGGTGTCAGAGGGATGGACTTCAGCCCTATACGGTTTCGGCTGTTCGTGACAAGTTAAAGCAGGTTTTCATCAACCTATGCCTGAACGCTATCGAAGCTATGGAGGCAGAACAAAACGGAAAGATCACCGTAAACCTGTATGCCAGCCCGGATGGTCGCCGCGTGGGCATTGATTTCCATAATACGGGGCATCTCATAGCCAAGGAAGATCTGTCACATATTTTCGATCCATTTTTTACCACAAAGCAAAAGGGTACGGGGCTTGGACTATCCATCAGTTACGATATCATCCGTCAGCATCAGGGTGAGATCCTCGTGGAAAGTGAGCCAGGAAAGGGTGTGATGTTTACCGTCTGGCTCCCCCTTGCAACGGGCGATGAAGTTGGAGAATCGGCATGACGCGGCAAGATACCATCCTGATTGTTGACGATGATGAACCTTTGCGCCTGAGTCTGTCCCTGATCCTCGAGAAGGAAAAGTATCGTGTGGAAACGGCAGCGAACGCAACGGCCGCGCTGGAGTGCCTGCAGTCGCACGGGTATGATCTCATGTTCCTGGACTTGAATATGCCAGGAATGAACGGGATCGATTTACTGCTTAAGATACACAAACAATTTCCCCAAATGCCCGTTCTTATCCTTACGGCCCACGCGGCACTTGAATCAGCCATTCAAGCAGTTCGTCTAGGGGCGCGCGACTATCTGGTCAAGCCTGTAGAGCCTGTCGAGATTCTCACCCGTGTGGCGGAAATTCTGGCAGAACATGAACAGCCTGCTCGCAAAAAGGAAATTGTAGGCGAGATTCAAGCCCTCCTGTCTGAGCTACAGAAAATAGATGGAGAGGATGCAAGCTCTTCCGGCATACCACCCGCTCTTCCCCCTACCGGCCCTGACCGTGTTCTGCAAAAGGGGATATTCGAACTGGATTTGCATGCACGCCATGTCACGTTGAAAGGCAAATATATTCCAGTGACCGGAGTCTATTTCGATTACCTGAGAACCCTGCTTCGTCACGCGCCGAAAGCGGTAGACTCCAAAACCCTCGTGAAGGAATCCCAGGGATATGATGTGGATTTTGACGAGGCGAGAGACATGGCCCGTTGGAGAATCCACGAATTGCGTAAGGTAATCGAGATGGATCCTGAGAACCCCCAATATATACGGACCGTGCGAGGAATAGGCTATCGACTGGAAATTTGAAATAAATAATTGACGCTTCCACAAAGTTCCTCGAAAACCCTCATGCTTTCAAGCCATCGGTTCGTTAAACTGAGAGCGTGATCTGGCGACATAAAGCAAATAGGGAGGATGACCAAAGACATATATGGGCAGATTGAATGTGCTGCTCGTCGACGATGATCGAAATCTTGTGACTACCCTTTCCTATGGGCTCCGCAAGGCCCTGGGAGAAGCGAGTTCGGTAGCTTTCTGTTTTAGTGGCTCTGAGGCGCTTTCAATGCTTGCAACCCAAGAATTCGACGTAGTCGTTAGCGACTTCAATATGCCCAGCCTATCGGGTCTTGAGTTCCTTGGCAGGGTCAGACAAGATCATCCTGAGATGATCCTTGTTTTAGTCACTGCCTATGGGACAGATGCTCTTGAAGAGGGGGTGCACCAGCTTGGGGGGGATTACATCAACAAGCCCTTCGAGCCAGCATTCCTGGTGCAAACGATCAAGCGCTTGCTCCAAGACAAAGAGGCCAAGGGGAAAATCGAACATGTGTCGCGCCTTATGGATAAGTTGGGGAAACCCGCCGGATCCTCTAAGAATATACGCCTGGAAAGCACAGATCCTTCAACTTCCTAAAATTGGAACTGGATTGATCGCACGGATGAGAGGGCTCCCGCTCAAGTCGGGAGCGATACCTTCGGAGGCGAAGCCTTAATTCCCGGCCCTTTCCGGACTCAGATGCGAAATCACCCGTCTTCGTACTTTCGTGAATTATCTATTTATGAATCGCCGAACGTCAACCGCAAGGGGGTTGAGCGTGAGCCTTGAAACTTCCTTTGATGGGAAAGTACGATCCCTTCCCCACAAACCACAAGCCTGTCCCAAATTTCAAATCATCCAGTTGATGGACTCACCACTCCCTCCGAGGGAGGGTTTTCTCGCGCCTTATCCCAACTTCGAGGACCAGGGACCGATAGCGGATGAAGCGCCTTACAGATTTCCCCTGTGCTTACAGCTTATTGGTGAGGAATCTTAAATACATTGTTACTCTTTGCCTTTTTTCTCGTCTTGTGTAAGCACTTTCCCTATTGCAGCCTCAACAGTCACGCATTCACAACCCCTTTGCAATGGCGAAGAGTATAGTTCAGGTTGTATAATCAAAAAGGATATTGGTCAATCATGGCAACTCCAGCAACAAAGGGCCTAATTATGAAGCAGGTGGAGAACATAGAGGCGACACAAGTTACCAAGGTATTTGTGGTCTGTGACAGGAGCGATACAGCACCTGTCTGGGGATACATTCTCAAGCAGCAAGGGCTCACTGTTACTCTTGAAACTTCCCTGGATAAGGCCGTGGATCGGTGGACGACCGAGAATCCGGATCTTGTAGTGATCGACGTTGACGTTCTGCATGATGATCGTATGGAGCTCTACCAGAGATTTCGAGCTGTTAGTGTGGCTCCCATACTTCTCTTCCTACCCGCTTACCATGAAACAGAGATCCTCGAAGCTTATGCAGCAGGGGTGGACGAAGTGGTGATCAAGCCGATCAGTCCCGCAATCTTTCTGGCAAAGATCATGGTGTGGATGCGCCGCAGCTGGACCGTGCCAACCGCGGAATTAACACAGGTAAAGGCCGGGAAACACAGGCTGGAACCTGCCCGCCGCTGCTTGATCAAACCAGATGGTATGGAAATCAAGCTGACCAACCTTGAATTTAGGCTCTTGCATTTGCTCATGAGCCGCCCGGGACATACCTTTAGCGCCGAGGATATTATCCAGGCGATCTGGGGCGGATATGGGAACGGGGATCAGGTCCTTCTCAAAAACGTCGTGTACCGCTTGCGCCGGAAGATCGAAGCCGATCCGAGCCGTCCTGAGTTCCTGCAAACCTGGCAGGGAGGGTATTCGTTCCGAGAATAGGCAGGCATCGTGACATATTACCATCCTAAAATTGCGACCGGTTGTGACCGCTTTTGTGACCAGATTTCCATCTATTTGTGTTAACATATAGGTGGAAACAAATAAGATCTATTTTAGTTTGCTCAGACAAGGCGGCAATAACCCAAGGATCCTTAACTGGTCGCTTGTGACATGCAAGTGTCACGGGGCCTTGGCGAGCCAATAGCGAAACCGGCCTTCATAAAAAGGCCGCTTTTTATTTAAGTGCCTGCTAAGAAACAACGCTTTATTATTTGCAGTTTCATCGATAAGTTTTATTTCTTACAAAAAGGAGGGCGTTATCAGTTCCTATTATGGGACTTCAAGGATCCATTCCTTGCCTGAAGATACAATCGTATCTTCAGGCATTGTCGCGTGTATCGCAAATTGCGATTGGCGCTATTGGATCACTGTTAATTTGCTTAAACTTCCTCTTAATCAATGGAACTGATGCACCCGATTGGTTCCATTTTTTGTTCCTTGGAATGATCATCCGTACCACAAAAGAAAAAGGAGGTGACCGCGGGCTTGCTGAGTAAAGTGCATCGGAAACCCATCCGCTTTACTGATGACCCGCCAGAAATCCAGCTCGTTCCTGACCGAACATGATCCACAATACATATGTATCTTGAAGAAGAAGAACATTGATAAATAGAGAGATTATGGGAAATTCATGTCCAATAACTTTGATTCATTTCATATAGGTCTATCTTTCAGAGGAGAAATAGTATGACCAACAGTTTTTTCAAAACCATAACTGCCCGGCCTGTCAGTAATACCTTCAGGGTCTTACAGGTCCTGTTCCTGGTTCTGGCACAGGTCGGAGCAGCAGCTCTTTATAGTGTCCCGCCGGTGTCCGCCAGTGACGCGTTCGTCTACGTCAACGACGACGGCGGCGTAAATCAGATCGACAACAATGCGGGGGGCCAGCAGAGCGACCTGACTCGTTTCGGTATCGATAATACTCACTTGGCCGATGGGTTCCTGTGGATCCAGTGGAATTGGGACCGGGTGAACTTCACTTCGCAGACGGGTGATGCTTGCGCAATCTTCGACACGGACGGCGATGGCTTTGCCAACTACTCGATCTGTGTGCAAGTCTCCAACACACCGATTGGGGGCACGATCGATCCAAACAATTCATACACGACGACCGTTGATCCGTACTTCTTCGAGTGCACGGCCGACAGCAAAACAGATCGATGTGGGAACCCGGATCCGAGGACACTGACCACAACTGACCTTCTCACCTTCGCCCTGGACACCAACACCGGGACGTCAACCCTGGTGACGAACACAGATCCCTTCCCAACCGGCGAAGCGAGCCCTAAGGACACAACGGTTGTATTGAAGATAGCGACCGCAGATCTTCCGCCAACTGCCGAGCTGCTCAACGTCTGCAGCTATCCCTCTGCAGGTGCCGGCGGCAACAACGCCCCCGGCGACTGCGTTGTCTCTCCTGGCGCCGGCTTCCTTACGATCATCAAGACCACCACCCAGGCCACCAGCGCCACGTTCAGCTTCACGCTCAATCCGGCAGCCACCGACGGGCAGACCGTGTTCTCGCGTAATGGGGCCGGTACGGTTGTTGACCGCAAGGCCGTGGCGCCCGGTACGAGCTACTCTCTGACCGA
>LLBZ010006271.1_pt1 | contig 15357 bp, 8 predicted proteins | sample 1489421 | NCBI WGS metagenome assembly LLBZ01 (sample SAMN04092657, study PRJNA295927) | soil metagenome | biome: Soil prokaryotic community; feature: Bulk soil; isolation source: soil from tomato rhizosphere | host: tomato cultivar Moneymaker | place: South Korea | collected 2011-11-01 | reverse complement strand
TCATTTGTATGAGTGGATGAATACCGGTCCAGGAGCAGACATGAGCGGTAGAGCTGATTGGGCTGGCTTAAGAGCCATGGCAAATCAAGCCGAAGCTGATTTATATGAGCCGGAAATAGTATTGGCAGGATCTGATAACTGGAATCCTACAGCTGTATCTACTACTATTAATGCATACGCTACCATAGAAGCAGAAAGCTATACCAGCCAGTCTGGCATAGCCACAGAACCTTCAGGAGAAGGTGGTGAAAATGTAGGCTTTATTCAGAATGGTGATTGGATAGCTTTTTCTAATGTAGATTTTGGCAGTATTGGAGCGGCAAGCTTTTCTGCTAGGGCGGCTACGACGGCTTCCGGTACCATCAAAATAATGTTGGACGGTGTATCTGGCACTCAAGTGGGAACTTGCTCCATAACGAACACTGGGGGCTGGCAAACGTATGCCAATTTCACTAGCAGTGTAAGTAGTGTATCAGGCATACATGACGTATATCTTGTTTTTGAAGGAGGTAGCGGTTATTTGTTCAATCTGAACTATTTTAGCTTCACGGAAGCTGCCGCAGCTGCGTCACTCATCAAGCATGGTGCTGGCTCTTCAAGCCAGACAGTAGGAATAAATGAAAATATTGTTGATTTTTATTATAATTGGACAAATGCCACAACGGTAAATGTGACAGGAGTTCCTTCTGGAATCAATGTTAACATCGATAATACAAACAAGGCTGTCTCTTTTAGTGGTGCTCCTACCGTTAGCGGTACTTTTAATTATAGTATTACCACCGTTGGAGGATCACCCAATGCTACCAAATCAGGAACTTTTACAGTAAATGCAGCCACAGCCACAGCTCCGGCATTCCCTGGAGCTGAAGGGTTTGGTCGTTACACTACAGGAGGTAGAGGCGGTCAGGTTATTTACGTTACCAACTTGAACGATTCTGGTGCAGGAAGCTTGAGAGCGGCCGTCAGCGCTAGTGGCCCAAGAATTGTGATGTTCAAAGTATCAGGTGTCATTGCACTTCAATCCGATTTAAAGATTACCAACGGCGACATTACTATTGCTGGTCAAACAGCACCAGGGGATGGAATTTGTTTAAAGAATTATTCGTTATATGTAAGCGCAAGCAATGTTATCATCAGGTATATCCGTTCGCGCATGGGTGATGAGGCTGGTAACCAGAACGATGCCATGTGGGGAAGGAATCAATCCAATATTATTCTTGATCATTGCTCTTTGAGCTGGTCTATTGATGAAACCGGATCATTTTATGACAATTCTAATTTTACCATGCAGTGGTGTATCGTGTCAGAGAGCTTAAAAAACTCCGTGCATGATAAAGGCGCCCACGGCTATGGCGGCGTTTGGGGAGGACAAAAAGCTAGTTTCCACCACAACCTTCTTGCCCATCATGATAGTAGAAACCCTAGATTATTAGGAGCCAAGTTTACCAATGAACCAGAAGCGGTATTGCTTGATTACAGGAATAATGTGGTTTACAATTGGGGGTCAAATAGCACGTATGGAGGTGAAGGAGGCAGTTTCAATCTTGTCAATAATTATTACAAACCAGGGCCGGCTACCAAATCAGGGGTAAGTACAAGAATTTTTTCGCCAAACCCACAAGCTGCCGGAGCAGCATTGCCTGAAGGCACATGGGGAATGTTTTACATTAATGGAAACTACATGAATGGAAGTGCCACTGTAACCAATGATAACTGGTCTGGGGTTTTTCCAAATCCTTCAACCAAAGACAAAGAGGAATTGAAATCAACCTCGGTCTATACTTTTGGGGATATTACGACACATTCAGCAACGGATGCATTCACTCAGGTTTTAGCACATGCAGGTGCAAGTTTAAGTCGTGATGCAATCGATACGCGAATTGTAACAGAAACTCAAAACGGTACTTACACCCATACAGGATCAAACGGAAGTACAAACGGCATCATTGATAGTCAGGGTGATGTAGGAGGATGGCCAACATATAGCTCAACCGTAGCGCCATCCGATTCAGATGGTGATGGCATGCCCAATCAGTGGGAGTTGGACCATGGTTTGAATATGAACGATGCAGCTGATGGTGTAGCATACACCCTGAATTCGATTTATACTAATGTAGAAATCTATTTGAATAGTTTAGTAGTTGCCATTACCAGCAATCAGAACCAAAATGGAGCTCCCAACTATACAGATCCTGATGGTGGTGCGGCTACCCTTGGGAAACGTGGTGCAGGGTCGTCCATCCAAACAGTGGATGTGAATACTGCCATCGCTGATTTCTATTATACTTGGACAAATGCCACTTCTGCTACGGCATCAGGTTTACCTACAGGAGTGAATGCAATAGTGGATCAAACAGCTCAGACTATTTCCATAAGTGGGACTCCTACAGTAGCAGGCACATTCAATTTTACAGTAACCACGGTAGGAGGTTCTACGAATGCTTCTCTTTCTGGCAAAATTACAGTAAATGCTACCAGTGCTACTACCTATTATCAAATACAAAATCGAGGAACAGGTTTAGTGATGGACGGTTATGGTAGAACAGGTAATGGTGATGCCTGTAGTCAATACGCCAATTCTACGACACATGATAATTCATATTGGGAAATGGTAGATGTTGGTAGTGGTTATGTACAGTTTGTAAATCGTGGCACAGGGATGATTCTTGATGGCATGGGAAGGACTGCTAATGGATCTGATTGTGGACAGTGGGCTAATACAACTAGTAATAATTCACATTGGTCTGTGCAACAATATAGCGGGGATTATTACAGAATTCAAAACCGTGCTACAGGATTGTTTTTAGATGGCATGGGAAGGACTGCTAACGGATCAAATGTCGGACAATATGCAAATACTACTCATGTAAATGCACAGTGGCTTTTAGTGAGCGACCCAGCCAATGCTAGTAAAGCAGCTTCATCTAAAAATACCCTTGGCTTAACTGTTAATGATGTTAAGGCTGAAGTGAAAATATATCCAGTGCCATTTAAAAATGAATTTTATATAGATTTAGCTAAGGCAGGGAAGGTTAAGCAAATTTCGGTATTCAATATGCTTGGACAACAAATCCATTTAATAAACGGAAACGAGATTAGAAATCAAATCGCAAAAGTGACTGTTAACACTGGTGCAGGTATGTTTGCAATTAAAATAATTACAGAAAATGGTGTTATAAATAAAACCATAGTTAAAGAATAAGTCTTTTTATATGAAGCCCTCTCAGAAACCTAGTTTCTGAGAGGGTTTTTTAATAGGATATTTCTAAAAATTATATTACAGCCAGCCACTTGAAGCTGTAAAAGAGAAGCCTCAAAATTTGATAGACAAAAAATATGAATGTTCAAAAAGAATTTTTAACTTTATATACTATTCCTAAAATAATTTAAATACGATAGACTTATGCATATTATGTATAAGTACTAACACTAAATAGTAGTGTCTTTTAATTATTATTTTAAGCTTAATTACAGCTATGAAAATCGCTATGGACAAGAAGTTTACTTATAATTTTTAAATAACTGAACACTTAAGAAAATAAAGTTTAGTGAAGTAAACCCCAATGAAGATAAATAATTCCAAATAACCTAAAAAAACAAATAATTATCTACTTATGAAAAAACTTTTATTATTAACCATTCCTCTGTTTTTTTGTGCTTTTTTAAACAAAGAAAAAGCAAATGATTTAGCGGTCGACAAAAATCAATCAAAAAATTATTATTTTTTGGAAGATATACCTGCTTTTCCTGGCGCTGAAGGCTTTGGAAAATTAGCTACTGGAGGTAGAGGAGGCCAAGTTATGTATGTAACCAATTTAAATGATTCTGGTACAGGAAGCTTGCGAGCGGCGGTTGAAGCCAGTGGCGCAAGAATAGTTGTGTTTAAAGTCTCTGGAATTATTACGCTTACCAAAGATTTAAAAATCACAAATGGAAATATTACCATAGCAGGTCAGTCTGCTCCTGGTGATGGTATATGCTTAAAGGATTATTCAGTAACTATTGACGCAGATAATGTTATTATCCGTTTTATGAGATTTAGAATGGGAGATGAAGCAGAACATGAAGGAGATGCACTAGGTGGTAGATTTCACAATAATATTATTATAGACCATTGCTCTATGAGTTGGTCTACAGATGAATGTGTGTCTTTTTATAATAATCAAAACTCAACCGTACAATGGTGTATTATTTCAGAAAGTCTTCGTAATTCTGTTCATGGAAAAGGAGCTCATGGTTATGGTGGTATATGGGGAGGTAAAAATGCTTCTTTTCATCACAATTTATTAGCACATCACGATAGTCGTAATGCAAGATTAGGAGAAGAAGCTGGATCAGATTTTGCTCGTACCGACTTAGTGGACATTAGAAACAATGTTATTTATAATTGGGGAAATAATAGTACCTATGGAGGTGAAGCCATGAATGTAAACATGGTTAATAATTATTATAAACTAGGTCCTGCAACATTAGCTAATAATGGAACTACAAAAGAAGGACGGATTTTATCAATAGACAAAAATAAAGTGAAAGGTACTGAAGTCTATGATATTTGGGGTAAGTTTTATATTGATGGCAATTATGTAGATGGCAATACCAACTCTACAAATGATAATTGGAACTATGGTGTTTATAATCAATTCCATAGTTCATATTCTTCTTACTCAGGTGTTACTTGTAAAGATAGTAATGGGAATACAATACCATGTGAATATACAATTCCAGTTTCAGAGTCCGATAAAATAGCTATGAAGTTAAATACCCCTCTCGATGTACAAAATAATGTAACAACACATTCAGCAATAGAGGCTTATAACAAAGTACTTGCTTATGGAGGCGCTTCATTTGTACGTGATGTAATTGACTCACGCATAGTTTCTGAAACAGAAAACCGTTCTTTTACATACACTGGATCCAATGGTAGTACCAATGGTATTATTGATACACAAAGTGATGTTGGCGGATGGCCTGCATACAACTCAACTACAGCGCCTACTGATACTGATGGTGATGGTATGCCAGATGCATGGGAGGATACAAATGGACTTGATAAAAATAATGCTTCCGATGGAGTATCGACCTCTTTAGATGGTGGTTATACGAATGTGGAAGTGTATTTGAATAGTCTTGTGGCTTCAATAATAAGTAGTCAAAATGAAAATTCTTTATCAGTACAAAATAATAACATTGATAGTTCAGTAATAAAAATATACCCTATACCATTTAAAAATGATTTTTATATAGATTTAGATAAGGCAGGAAAGGTTAAGCAAATTTCGGTATTCAATATGCTTGGACAACAAATCCGTTTAATAAATGCCAACGAAATCACAAATAAAACCACAAAAGTGACTATTAACGATGGTACCGGTGTGTTTGTAATTAAGATAATTACAGAAAATGGTGTTATAAATAAGACCATTGTTAAAGAATAAGGAATAGTATCATTGTTTTATAAATTAAACCCTATCAGAAATTAAAAACTCTCTGATAGGGTTTTTTTATTGACGTTTCTAAAGGTTATTTGAAAATAGTATCTTCCTAAAATATGGCTACAGGTTATAATTGTTTTATATTTTATAAACCATACTGTTGGGACGCTTTCATAACAATGGTTTTCCTAGGTTGTTATAATTAATATCTATCTTTTTTATTTTGAGTATTTGTGTGTTAATAGTTTAAGTGAATTTTGTCATAAGCTGATTAACAATTGTTTGCGATAAATGGATTTCTCCAGATTTTTTGTTTAAGTTTATTTGTTAAAAGACATTACTTTGGTATTATTCCTAATAATGGGTTTTAAAAAAGTATCTTTGTCAATAGTATTGTTTTATTTATCTGTTGATATTAATTAAACGAATTCATTATCCCTTCGCACATCTTTAGCGAATTGTTAAGACTTCTTTTTAAGTTCTTATTTTGATTAACGAAACGCTAGTGGCCAACTTAATGCCTGATTGCTAGTAAGTAACTATTTAATAGTGATTTTAATCTTACGCTTTGCTAATGTCATTAGTCTGCAATTCGTTTTAATTCAAAAGACATATGGGTTTTTTAAAAATGGGAGTTATTGGAACTTCAAAAAAAGAAGATGAAAGGCGGGTACCTATTCATCCAGAACATTTAAATAGACTTCCGGAACAGATTAGAAAACAACTTATTTTTGAAAAAGGGTATGGTAAACCTTTTAATATAAGTGACGAAGAAATTAATGGCTTAACAGGTGGAATTGCATCACGAAGTGACATATTATCAGATATTGGTTCCGCCATTATAGCCAAACCTATTTTGTCTGATTTGGAAGAGTTAAAAGATGGTGGTATTATTTGGGGGTATCCTCATTGTGCCCAACAAATGCAAATAACACAAACAGCTATAGACAAAAAATTAACCTTAATCGCTTTTGAAGATATGTATGTGTGTTATCCTAGCGGGCAAATGGGAAGACATACGTTTTATAAAAACAATGAAATGGCTGGATATAGTGCGGTTATACATGCACTTCAACTCAAGGGGATAGATGGTCATTATGGAAATCAACGAAAAGTCATCATTTTTAGTTTTGGAGCAGTAAGTAGGGGTGCTATTTATGCTTTAAAAGCACATGGTTTTAGAGATATTACTATTTGTATTCAAAGACCCGATCATGAAGTTAGGGAAGAAGTATTAGATGTAAATTATACCAGACTTAGAAAAGGAAATGAAAACGAGCCTCGATTGATTGTTGTAGAACATGATGGTTCAGAACGATCTCTATTGGATTTGATAAATGAATCTGAAATAATAGTTAATGGAACGTATCAAGACACAGACGACCCCATTGACTATGTAAAAGAGGATGAAAAAACGATGCTTAAACCTGGAGCACTCATTATAGATGTGAGTTGTGATGAAGGTATGGGGTTTTATTTTGCTAAACCCACTACTTTTAAAAATCCACTTATAGCTATTGATAATATTGATTACTATGCGGTAGATCATACACCCAGTTATTTTTGGGAAAGCGCTTCTAGATCTATTTCTGCAGCATTAATTACGCATTTACCATCCGTAGTATCAGGTAGAGAAAGTTGGAATGATAATAAAACCATCAAAAATGCCATAAATATTGATGAAGGTGTTATTGTGAAAGACACGATTCTTAGATTCCAGAATCGCCATTCAAACTATCCACATAAAGTTCATGAGCTTGTGAGCTAATGGCGCTTTTTAATTTCACCAATCACCTAAACGGGAAGGATCTACACGATAAAATAGATGCTTTCTTCACAACATATAATAAAACCATTGATGATTACAGGTATTAACGTAAACAAGCCGGAACCTATTGTATCTGGAAAACAATTAGAGTTGTTTAACAGTGCTACAGATGTAAAACGAACCATTAAAGCACTAGAAGCAGGAAAACCTGTATTGATAACAGCTTTCTATAGTAATGGATTGTTGCTTTTAAAGGAGTTACACATACATCTAAATAAAAAGTTGCCAAACAAGTCCTTTCAAGAACAACGAGAATATCGGTCAGCATATCATAAGCTATCAAATCTTATTTTGATAGAAATTGTAGCTCATAAATTAATTGTGAAAAAATCACCTTCCATTGGCTGGTTAGAAAAACTGTATCCAGAAACAAGTGATTTTTTATTGACGTTTCCTCAAGTTCAAGGATTAAACAGTGCTTGGCAGTGGTATATAAACGGAATTTCCATTCCTGTATTGCGAAATAAAGTGCATCCATATTACGGTACTTACTTCCCTACGCGTTTTGATCATTTAATCCTTTTTGATAATTGGATGAAACGTTATAAAGGACTTAAAAAGTCTGCAATGGATATTGGAATTGGAAGTGGCGTACTTTCTTTTCTAATGATAAAGCATGGTTTTCAGGAGGTTTTTGGTACAGATACCAATCCTAACGCGATTGTTGGTCTAACCGAATTTATGGGTGACACCAAATTGTCTAGAAAGATAAGATTGGATTTTGGACATCTTTTTGGGATTTGGGAAAAGCAGACCGAGTTGATTGTTTTTAATCCGCCATGGCTGCCGGAATCTAATAATACAGATATATTTGATGAAGCTATGTATTATAATAAAAATCTATTTCCTGATTTTTTCACTGAAGCAAAAAAAAGACTATTGCCTGAAGGGAAGCTCATAATTATATTCTCAAATTTAGCTCAAATAACGCATGTTACAAAAGACCATCCCGTAGAGAAGGAGCTATTGGAAGGTGGGAGATTTCAATTGGAAACATGTTTAAAGAAAACAGTAAAAGCAGCTTCAGATAAAACAAAACGAGATCAACATTGGCGCTCTTCTGAAGAAGTAGAGCTTTGGGTGCTGACAAATAAGTAGGTTTTTGAAGTGTTGAACTTAAAAAAGGCTAGCTCTCCACATTAAAAAATGCCTTATAATAATGCATTTTCTTTTCATCATCATAACCGCGTTCTAAATATTCAGCCGAGGCATCAGGCGCATCAATATCAAGTTTTATTTGTATGTTGGTGTCAAGTTTTATATCGGTTTTGAATTTTTTCTTTTCTTTGTTTACAACGCTTTCGGCAACATCAAATTGGTTTCTTAACACCATGTCTTGTTCGTCTTCAAAGTTTTTTTTGTAATCGTCAAACAGTTTTTTGTGTTTGTCTTCTTCAAAAAGTTCGTCCTTAAAACGTTCTATGTTTACAACTTCGTTTTCTTTAAAAAAGTCGATGGTTTTTGCTAAAAAGGTGTTTTGCTCTTTTGCGCCGTAGGTGGTCTTTAAAATGTCGGTTGAGAAATCTTTACAAAGTGTTATGTATTGTTGCGTATGGTTGTTGGCATCATCAGCATATTTTATGTTTAAAAACTGGTTTATCCAATATTGGGCATCATAACTGTTGTTATCTACACTTAAAATAATGTTGCCTTCGGTATCGGTTTGGTTTAAAATTAGGCAGCCTTTATCTACTTTTTTAGATGAGATTCCTTTTTGTACCAACACGTCGTAGCTGTTATTTTCTAAATAGGTTTGAAAAAAATTCACTTTGCTTTCAATTTTAAATATACCTAGGGCGTTAGTGGTTATGTCATTAAACTCAATACCTTCAAACATAGCTACTAGTACATCGCCTGTTTTTATTTGAGCAGATGTAGATTGCTCATATAAATGGGTTACTATATGTTTTGAAATTTCAATAAAAGCATCATCATCACTAAATATTTGGTTGCTGTAACTGTTTATTTCGTTTAATGAAATATTGGCGTGGTGGTTAAACCGGTAGCTTTGTACCACAGAACTAAAGGGGCGTAATAAAAAAGGGAGCATTAAATCGTAACTAGCTTCGTCAAAATCGACCAGTTTTTCTGAAAAGGCATTTTTAGTGTCGTTGAATTTATTACCAACCTTATGAATGATGAATTTTGAAATAGAGGCATTTTTTCTTGAAATCATGGTTTGTTTATTGAGATTGCAATACTATTAAATTAACTTGGAATAGTCATAAAAAAGAGTGCCAAAGTATTTTGCTTTGGCACTCCAGATTTAGGGACTTTCGATTTGGTTATCGTCATATTTTAATTGTTTTTCTAATGCATATTGCATATATCGTTAACGAAACTTTATCTTTCAATAAAAATTAATGAAATTTTACTAGATACTATAACTCTTAATTAAGTACCCTTTAATTGATTTTTTTGAAATTTGTATTGTAAATAGTTGTTAATAGCAGGTCTAAAGATAAAAATTCCTTTTTCATACACAAAGAGTTGTATGAAAATGCTTCAATGTGCCAAATTGGAAACGAATGGATTGAGGTTTAGTTAATACGGTACAGTAATATGGAATTGTTTTCGCCTTTGGTTACGAATTCCAAGCTGTTATCTTTATCAATATTATCTAATACTATTTCCGAATTGCCATACACAGGAAAGTTAGGCAATAGGTTTCCTTGGCTATCATAGATATAAACTTTTTGAGCTTGTAAATCGGTAATGGTAACATAAATTTTATCCCTAATATAAAACAGTTCGGGTCTAGTGTAAGTACCAAAATCCAACTCCACAGCATTGCTTTTAATGGTTAATTTGTTTCCGGTTAGTGTTACCAATGTTTTACTGCTGGCTTCTATGTTGTGTTTTTCTGAAAGATTTAGGTTTTGGGTTGAAACACCACCTTTAGTATCTACGGAAATTAGTTGTCCGTTTAATGTTGTTGTTGTGAAAGTACTGTTATATAAAAAGACAGGTTGATTTGAAAAATTACTTGATCTTTTTGGTGTAACGCGTGTATTTCCTACTCTGTCTATTATATGAAGCGTATTGTTGGTTTTAAATACAATATAGTCTTTACTGCTTATTCTAAAATGTTTTGGTTGACTAATAATAGCTTCTTTTGCCGATTTAAAATTGAAACCGTTAACCGTTTTGGCATTAACATCGTACATTAATAAGTTTTTGCCTTGGGTAACTAACAGGCGGTAATTTTTATTTCTATCGTAATCAAAAACAGATAATGGCTGGGTAATCTTATCATTAAATTTACCCGGAAACGGAGCAACGTCTTTACCATTTCTGTCAATAACATAAACACGGTTTAGGGTTGCAAAAGCTAATTGTAATCGCCCATTTTTAAAAATATCAATTTGTTCAATGGTTCCTAAAACAGCACCTTCAAGTTGTTTTTTCCAAAGAATTTTTCCTTTATTGGAAATTAAATAGAGGTTGTTTTTAATGTCTTGCACCACTATTTCTTTTTCTTTAGTAAGATGATTGATTACAAATTGGGGCTTGTTTAAAATATCGGAAGCCAATTTAATGTTTAATTCTTCCGAAACCGAGTTTTGAGCAGCTCTGGTTTTGCTCTTTTTTATAATAGCATTTACATGAGCAAAATTAGAATCATAAATAAATTGTAATGCCGAAGTGCTGTAACTATTAAAAGAATCATCTAAATCGTCTTTAAAGTTTTTACTTATAATGGATTTTAAAGACGTATTATTAACGGCTAGTAATAATGAAGACGCATTGCTTAATTGTTCTTTAACTTTCTTAAAAGTTTCTAACTCACTAAATGTTGTTTTGTTTTGGTAGTTAGCAATGATATTTTGTAATAAATCTGAATGACTGGAAAACACAAAAAAGTTATCTAAAATGCAATATTTATTTGGGCTGATGTCTTTAACTAAAGGTGAAAACGTATTGATAAATAATTCAGGTTGGCTAAAACTGTATATTTCTATGCCTCTATAAGTTTCGATAACAGTTTGTTCGCTAATAAGCGCATCTTCAGTAGCAATAAAATCGGTGGAGTTTAATATAAGGGCACGCTTGTCGGTTTGATAAATAATACCAACTTCTATAATATTATCAAAAATGGGTGAACTACTAGTAATAGAATCTTTCTTTTTAAATGTTTTTAAATTACCTTCAATAGTTTTGAAATTCTTAAAAGTGAAGCTCATAAAGCCATCACTATCATAAGGTGTTATATGTTGGGTTTGATTTTCTTGCGGAATGGTGTTTCTAAATATATTGCTCAGAATTTTAGTAGAATCTGTCGCTTTTGTAATACCATTAATGTATATATCGTTTTGGTTTATATCCACATCAATAGCTATATAATTGGTAAAAGCCTTTAGATTTAAAGATTCTTCAATAAAAAACGATTTTATAAAAGGAGAGTTGGCATTTATAATAATAGAAAACGTTTTATCGTTACTGGTAGAATTGTAAATTTTTACCAATTCTTCATTCATATCGGAATTTGCAAAAGCAGTATTTATAATGTCTTTGGATGATGCTGCAAAAAAAGTGCTGTCTATTACCGTGCTGTAAAAGGTGTTTTTATTATAAGTAGATTTTGTGAGTGTTTGGTTTTCGTAAGTAAGTGTTTCTTCAACATAATTTTTAATAGAATCTCTTTTGAATAGTTGAGGAGTAAATTTTGTTATTATAGTAAATTGAAGACTGTCTTTTTGGTCTTTTGAAAAACAAATAAGTAATTCACCACTTGGTTTTAAAAGCTTTAAATAATCTAGATTGGTTTCTAAATGTTTATAAGCTGAGGTTTTAGTAAACTTATCTAAAAAGTCACTGTTTTTAATACTACTTTTTAAATCTTCAAGATTAGATGTCTTTATGATGATAGATGTGTTTTTTGGAACAAAATCGACAAGATTGGCACGATTTTTTTCAACGTTGGAACAGCTAAAAGCAACAAATAATAAGAGTGTGAAACCAAAGAATCTCATAAAACGAATTAATTTATACAAACCTACATATTTTTGAAATCATAGCTTAAAAAAACAACGTAATCTGCTATTTTTTATTTTTCACCAAAACTCAGTAATCAGTAACTAGTGATCAGTAGTCAGTGATCAGTAGTCAGTAATCAGTAACCAGAACACCTAGAACCCATGACCTAGAACCTAGCCCTCCTCAAATATCTAATTTTAATTGTTCGGGTAATAATCGAAACGATTTTCTATGATATTTAGTGATTCCATATTTTCGTATCGCTTCTCGGTGTTCTTTGGTAGGGTAGCCTTTGTTTTGTTTCCAATTATACATGGGGAATTCTTCATGAATGGTATTCATGTATGCATCCCTATACGTTTTTGCTAAAACCGAAGCTGCAGCAATACTCAAATATTTACCATCACCTTTAATGATGGTTTCAAAAGGAATACCGCCGTAAGGTTTAAATTTGTTGCCATCAACAATTATAAATTCTGGTTTGGAAGTTAATTGTGCGATAGATTGTTGCATGGCCAAAATAGAAGCATTTAAAATATTTATTTGGTCTATCTCATCTTGAAAGACATGTGATATACCAAAAGTTAGGGCTTCCAATTCAATGATAGGCTTTAATAAATCTCTTTTACGTTCACTTAGTTGCTTGGAATCGTTTAAAATGGAATTATTAAAAGTTGAAGATAGCATAACGGCAGCAGCAGTAACCGGACCTGCTAAACAACCACGTCCAGCCTCATCTGTACCACATTCTAAAGCAAAATTTGAATAGTTTTTTAATAACATTTAAATAATAATATGGTCAAATCTATAATTTTATTTTGTCATTCTAAGAGACTGTCTAAGAATGAAAATAATTTAAGATTTCTTTATACAAACTTTTGTGATTATGAAACACCCGTGAGAATGGCATTCGCGCACCCGAGGATGATTATTTAGAGTATTCCATCTGACCAAATTAAAATAATAAATATAAACAGATGAAAATATAAACTATTTATTAAATAATTTTTCCATTTTATAACGTTATCATATTTTGTATTTACATTTGCATCGTTAAAAATGATTATACATTTCTAATCATTTAACTTAGTATCGAAACGTATTACTATGACTTTATATTTAGGTTTTAAAGCAATAAAGAACTATCATTTAAAAATAAACTTGGTTTTGGTGTTTTTTTTAATACTACAATGCAGCCAACTTTTTGCTCAAGATAAACCCAAAAGGTCTAATCGATTAGGTAGAGAGTTAGGTATAGTACAGCCTAAGGATTCGCTTGCAAAAGAAAAGCTCCCTAAAATAACAGATTACTTAATTATTTCGCACGTTAACGACACAACCTATGTAGATACAACGTTGTCCATTAAAAAAGAATATAAGTTCAATTACTTAAGAAAAGATAATTTTGGATTGATGCCTTTCTCAAATATGGGGCAAACCTATAACAGTCTTACCTATAACTTTCAAAATACCAGTTTAATGCCAGGTTTTGGTGCGCAAGCAAAGCATTTTTTCTATATGGAAGTTGAAGATATTAACTATTATCGTGTGCCAACCCCTTTTACCGAACTGTTTTTTAAAACCGCTTTTGAGCAAGGGCAACAAACAGATGCATTTTTTACCGTAAACACATCACCGCAATTCAATTTTTCAATAGCATATAAAGGGTTACGCTCTTTGGGTAAATACCAACACATATTAACAAGCAGTGGTAATTTTAGGTTTACATCAAATTATAAATCCAAAAATAATAGATATAATGCAAAAGGGCATATTGTAACACAAGACTTATTAAATCAAGAAAACGGTGGTTTACGAGACGATAATATAGTGTATTTTGAAACTGGCGACCCCGAATTTTTAGACCGATCTATTTTCGAGGTTAATTTCGAAAACGCCGAGAGCCTCCTAATAGCTAAACGTTTTTATTTAGACCATACCTATCATATAATAAGGAAAAGGGATTCATTATCTAAAAATAAACTTAATATAGGGCATATCATAGCTTTTGAAGATAAATACTATCAGTACGATCAATCTTCAGCAAATAGTTTTTTTGGTGATGCTTTTAAAAGTTCAAGATTAAAGGATCGTGCAACGCTCGAAAATTTTTATAATCAATTTCAATTAAATTATAGCAACAATATAATAGGTGATTTACAATTCAACGTAAGCAACAACAATTATAATTATGGTTATAATAAGCTGGTAGTTTTGAATGGAAACACCATAACTAACAGATTAAAGGGCGATGTTTTTTCAACAGGCGGTAAATACCGCAAGCAATACAAAGGTTTTGAACTAAAAGGAGAATTGGGTATAAATATATCTGGAGATTTCGACGGTAACTTTTTAAAAGGCACAGCAACATTCAAATTAAATAATGATATAGCAGCATCCGCATCATTAAATCACAGTTCAAAAGCACCAAATTACAATACCTTATTATATCAAAGTGATTATTTAGCGTATAACTGGCAAAACAATTTCAATAATATCGAAACCCAGCAACTGGCATTTAACTTAAAATATAAAAGCTTAGCCAATATAACGGTCGATCTCAATACCATAAATGATTATGTTTATTTTAAAAAAGATGAAACATCACAACAAGTAAAACCATTTCAAAACAATACGACCATTACCTATTTAAGGGCTAAGTTCGAAAACGAAATAAAAGTAGGGAAGTTTGCCTTAAACAATACCGTGTTGTACCAAAACACGCAAGACAACAACAGCGTTTTAAATGTACCGCAACTAACAATACGAAACACCTTATACTTTTCAAGCCACGTCTTCAAAAAAGCCATGTACCTGCAAACGGGCATAACCTTAAATTACTTCACAAAATATTATATGAATGCCTATAATCCATTATTGGCAGAATTTTATGTACAAACCGATCGTGAATTCGGGGATTTTCCTAGGCTAGATTTCTTTTTAAATGCAAAAATACGTCAGACCAGAGTGTATTTAAAAGCAGAACATTTCAATTCAGCGTTCACAGGATACGATTATTATTCAGCACCCAACAATCCATATCGCGATTTTACAGTGCGTTTTGGTCTCGTTTGGAATTTCTTTTTATAATTTTTTGGCGTTCCCTATCGGGTCGGGCTG
>LLBZ010004601.1_pt3 | contig 15485 bp, 14 predicted proteins | sample 1489421 | NCBI WGS metagenome assembly LLBZ01 (sample SAMN04092657, study PRJNA295927) | soil metagenome | biome: Soil prokaryotic community; feature: Bulk soil; isolation source: soil from tomato rhizosphere | host: tomato cultivar Moneymaker | place: South Korea | collected 2011-11-01 | reverse complement strand
CGTTTCAGGCATTGACTGGAAATACGCCCTCGTCGGTAGCCACCAAACACGGCATCTTTGGGCGAACCTGTGTCATCGCGGTTCAGGTTGGATGGGGCATAGTTTTGCAGGATATGAATTTGGATTAACATGGTTATTCTCCTTGTTGAATGAAATCAATCAGCGAAATATGAACGAGCCCAGCGGCGTTGCACAGAATGGTTTTCAGATGACCACCATAGAAGGTCTTCGAGTAGTTTTTGCCAGTTTATCGTTACCTGTTGAGACTTCAGATAGTGAACTGCCTGGCGCAGACGAAAGGGTAATTGGCTTTCGTCTGAATCAAGCAAGATCTGTACTCGGCGGTCGAGACCTTTGCGATTTTTCGGGTTCTGCGCCAGGCGCAGGGAAGTGCCTAAATCGCGCTCGGCCATGGTACTTTCTGCCATTGCATATAGGGTAGCAATAAGAAAATAAATGTTTTCCTTATACTGTGGCACACCGTTTGGAAGTATGCTGTAAAACAAAGCAGTTTCACGTGCTTCATTCAGCGTTTGCCCAGAGCAACGTTTTAACCGTGCTCGCTCGCCCGTACCAAGTTGGGAAAGCCGTTCAATAAAGAGGGGAACAGGTTGGTAATCACTCATTGAGGAACTCCTTTCGTTTCTTTGATAACTGGATATTCAATTCCTTTTCGGCTCTTGCATGCTGCGCTAGTCGTTCTGCATCATCGCCCAGTGATCGCGCTGCTTGATTGAACACGCCCCGGGCACAGCCTGTAACTTCATCCGCCCAAAAACGTTGTGCGGCATCAAAGTTTTGAGGCGAGTTCATACTAAGGACATATCGGCGAAAAGGTTCTGCCAATCTTTCCCAATAAATTTCGACCATCCGATTAGCAATTACCTCGTGTTGTTTTGACTTTGTGCGCCGAAAATAACCGAGAAAAATTCTGTTAATTTCGTCATTACATACGCCTGCAAAATTGATCGCTGTGCGAATATCAGCACCTGCATTTTCATCTTTTAGTACAGTCGGTGGAATGTCAAAACCTGCCTCTGCCCATGAAAATATTTTTCCCTTGTTGTCAGTCGTAAGGCTTACACAACGAAATGCAAGTGTTTGTTGATCGGACATATTCAGCGAAAGAAACTGTTCGATAACTCTTGGACGAAGCGTTTCATTTTGTTTCTCGTCGCCTTTCCTGTTTTCAAACAGGAAGAGACCTGCAAATTCTCTCCAAATTGCCCACGCCTTGCGGCGATAATTAGGTCGTATCGGAAAGGCCTTGTCACTCTTTGTGGAAGTTTTGCTACCTGTTTTCTTGTTTTGTGCTTTCTTGCTATTAGGAAACATATAGGCAGCAAATGGGTCAAACCACACTTCGGCATTTTCTGGTCGAGTTTCTCCCATTTCCAGGTTTATTGTATTTACCGACAGTTCCGTTTTAGATCCACAGCGGGTACAGATAAGTGTTTTTATTTTCTGTGGGTGGACTCGAATGCGGCGCGCTGGAAAAGTTAGGCTATGACTGTAACCAATTTTTTCTATTTCTTCGTTTGAACCAACAATAGGCTTATGCTCCCACCAAGGAATATCTTTTTTTGAGCGGATCTGAGGCTGGTAGGGAGGACATACAAGAGATGCTACCAAGCTTTCAAACAGGTTCGTTCCACCAGGAATTACATAAATCGGGGGCACACCATTGATAGAAGGTTTTATTCCCGCTCCGCCAGAGCTTGCAAATGCAGGAATTACAACAAGATGCTTTGCTACACATTCAGGACAAAAAACAGAATCCTTTTCACCGCCGTGACGATAGTGAGTAACGTAACCGCCTGACGGAATATCATAAGTGAGACGGGATACATAACTGATCTTGCCCTTCTTGTCTGGCCGGATTGGCAAATCTGCACTTTGCATGAAAGGTTCTTTTTCTGAGAACAAGTCAAAGCGATGAGCATAGTTTTTGCCGAAACCCTCAATCGCATTAACAGGAAATTTGCCCGCATGCCATAGCTTTTTTAGGTCGCCATTTTCTTGTGGATCGAGTGTAAACTGCAGAATAGCGACCAAAAGGCGGTGAATGCCAACTACTACAAGTGGCGATGTCTCATAAATAGCGCGGTAGGACTGAGCATGTTTCAGTGTGTCTTTGATGCTCAATCGCTCTACACCACCTTGTTCTTTTTCGAGCGTGATCCACGGCTCTGTCCATAAATTGAAGGTGATCTTGGTCTCTGTCATATATCAGACTCCTTTCTTGAAATCGATGACCAGTCCTAATTTGGGATCGAGCAGGAACGTAATAATCCCTTTTTCAAACGGAAAGGACGTTTTATTATCCGTCAGGAATAATGGAATCGCTTCTTTCAACAAACTTGCATCTTTGAACACCGACGACAATTCGACCATCTTACTTTTCAATGCCCAGACGCCACGTTGGTTACTTACACGGATGCTCCGTCTCAAGAGTTGTACTTGAAGATCGTGAGATATTTTCTGTTTCAGACTGAATTCGATATCTTCGCCATCGACCGTTGCCTGATAAACATCGCCTTTGCGCTCAAGTGGGATAATCGTAATGCTCTCTTCTCCAAGACGAGTTTTGGCAATCGCCCAGCTTGCCTGGGTTTCACTTTCTTTGAATCTTAATTGGCTGACTGGGCCTGAAAACGAATCGTTGGGATGAGGCGCAGGGACAATTCGTAGTAGTGCCTGTTCAACAGCAGTATTCTGTTCTTTCTGTAACTTATCCCATGCGTTTCTCAGCGGATGATCCATATCAGGTTCTTTCTCATCATAAACAAATTCGATCAATGGGCGATATTCCATTGGCAAATTGATTTCTGACCGATTTTGTAACGCTTCCCAGGTCCGGTGCAAAATATAAGGAGCATATACATAACGGTTTACGCCGAGACTCAGCTCGCCTTTTTCATCCCGCTCGGCATTGACATAGAAACGTGGCTCCGCATGTGCACCGGGTCTTTCGCGTCCAATATGACGGTGCAATCGTCCAGCGCGCTGAAGTAACAAGTCGATTGGCGCAATGTCAGAGACCATCACATCAAAATCAAGATCAAGGCTTTGCTCTAAAACTTGCGTGCCGATCACAATACTTGGCTTACGATCTTTGGATAACGGACCAAATTTTTCTGTGATTTCTTTTTCTCGTTTCTGGCGTTCATCCAAAGGCAGTTGCGCATGGAGTAAAAATCGCTCAGTCGTATTGGGCGCGGCTTTGTCTACTGCATCGAATATCTGTTGCGCCCGTGCTACGGTATTTGTCATCCAGCAGGCACAACCACCACCCGAAATTGCATTCAATAGCCAGTGAGCTTTTTCTTTCAACTGATCGTCACCATAGTTCAAAGATGTATCAAGAAATATTGAGCGATCAGGCTGTTGTACAGCAGGACTCGAATAATGAACATCTGCTTGACTGACAATCCACAAGCTTGGATACGAATCATCTTGACGCATCTCCTCTGTGACTTGTACACCATACGCTTTTGTCAACCTTGCACGCCGTTCTTTTGGCAAGGTCGCAGAAAGCAGAATTACAGATGTGCCAACCTTACCCAACCATTGAAGTAGCATTTCGATAACGGTAGTCATGTATGTGTCATAAGCATGAACTTCATCAATGATTAACACTTTGCCTGCCAAACCGATCAAGCGAAGTGGAACGTGTTTGACATTCAGTGCGGCAAGTTCAGCCTGGTCTACTGTTCCAACACCAAAGGGAGCCAGCAAAGCACGTTTCTTTGGAGCGAACCAGTCTATTGCATCATCTTCATCCTGGTTGCCATTGCTCAAAGGCTGTATGCGTAAATCATCCTGATAAAGAAACGCCTGCCCGTGAATCAAGTTGATTTGTGTGGGAAGATTCAGCCTTTGAAGCAAGTAATCCTGTAATCGTCCAAACATCTGATTGCTTGTAGCGGTTGTGGGAAGTGCGTAATAGAATTCATCCGTTTCATTGAATTGAGCAATGCGATGCGCTAATGCTAGAGAGGCCTCAGTCTTGCCTTCGCCCGTTGGCGCTTCTATGACTGCAAGGCAGGGACTCGATAAAACAGAGGCTGGAATTTCATCAATCGCGACCTGCAACGGCCGGGGTGTAATATCTGAGAACAGATCTTGAAACTTGTTCCCTGTGTCGCTGCGGGATTTTCGAAAGAAGCCTGCACTTTCTACAATAGATTTAGCTCGTTCCATGCTTTCAGGGATGTATTCGGCAAGTGATTTGCGCGGAGTGATTTTGAAGGTTGCACGATCCGATCCTAACCAATCACATAAAATACAGAAGCCTGTTAGCATCATGCCTGCGGCAGAGACATTAACATCATCGATGTTTGGTGGCAATTTTGTGTTCAAAACTTCAAACAACAGCTTAGTTGCTTCACGGCGCAGTTCTTTCCATTCTTCAGGCTCTTTGCGAAGTGCGGCACGCGCATCTATCTGAGTTTGGGCATCGCTGAACCAACCATGATGTCCACCCGCCAAATCTGCCAGCCCAGAAAGCAGTTTTTCTGGAAATGGAAACTCAGCTTCGTGTTTGACGAAGACTTGGCTTATTAAGCCATGTGGAGGATTGTTTTTCCAGCGTCGGTTTCCTAAATCAAATCCATTAGCAATCAATCGCGACTTCTGCAAATCATTCTGTTCCTGAAATGGCACAGAAATCTTTCCAATATCATGTAGCGCTACCAACCATGGAAGCCAATCATGAAGACTAACAGGGTCTAAGCCAAGTACGTTTCCAAGTGACTTTCTCCAACGAGGTGAAGCATCATTTCCAAGCAAAGCTCTAGCAACAAAAGCTACATCGAGCATATGAAATAAGACAGGATGGTATTCGTTTGGGTCGAGGCTTCCTTTTTGAGTTTTCCCCCAAAGAAGCAAAATTCGATCTTGAATTGAATGGCTGCTGTTGGCTAATGGATTATCTTTCATTCCATAACGTTGTGCCAATCTTTGTACTTCAAGTTTCATATTATTTTTCAACCCCTCCGGCTCCAGCACTTCGCAGTCCGCTCCCCAGCTTCTGATCCACGGCAGCAGGTCCAGCGTATCGGCTACCTGCACCTCCCACAGCAGGCAGCCGGCCTTTTCCGTATCCTCGCGAGTCTGCTGGGAAGGGTGCCAGCGCGTCTCCAGCACGCGGTCTCTCACGCGCGGGCTGAAACGCAGGATCACACGGATAGTCGTTTCGCCCATCACGATGCTCCAGGCATTCCGCAGGATCTCCAGCCCCCGGAAATCGGGCGGCACCGAATAGCTCTCCCGTGTCAGGCGAATGGATTCGATGCGCTCCAGTTTGTAGGCCCGCAGAGCATTTGGCAGGGAGCTGTGCCCGATCAGGTAAGTGGTAAACCCGATGGGCGAGGGTTCGAGCAAATAGGTAGAAAAGGTAGTTGGAAAGGATTTTCCATGCAGTGGATGGTAGACGATCTCCACCTGCTTGCGGTAAATGTAGCCCCGTACCGCGTCGCGGAAGATAGGCTGGTAATCCTTTTGCGCAGGTCGCTGCGCCAGCTCACGCGCGGCTTGCTCGATCTCCACGCCCACGCCCGCATCGGCTTTCAGCACACTTGCCAGCTTCAGCAGAGCGGTCTCGGCAGGCTCGTTGCGCTTGTCCTGCTGCTTGGAAAGCAGGCGAGCGCCTAAATACAGTGTAACGGCCTCTTCGGGCGAAAGGTCAAACGAGCGCAGCCTGGTCTCCTTGAGAGCGAATGGGAACCAGTACAGGCCGTCTTTGAATGCCTTGCCCTGCAGCTCCAGGTCACGCAAATAGTTATTGACAGAGCGGCGCTCCATCCGTATTTCATAGGCGATCTCGCCTTCGGTCAGCCCACGGGCGTTGCGCATCAGGAGCAGGGAGATCCGTTCGAGGCGCTGCTGTCTTGTTTCTTCGTCGATTCTTGGCATATTGTTCACTCCTGGTCGATGGGAGCCGTAGAGTCATCGTTTTTGCCGCCCTGCTGCATAGGAACACCTCTACGGTCCCTCTTCATTCTAGGGCGCAGTTGGAAAATTACGAAGGGTTTTCTACCAGCATAAGACCCTAAAGGTTTCCTTTGTTATTGCTCGTTGATCGTTCCAAAGAATTTTTCTTGGAACATGTCTGCCTGGTTTGCCTGTAAAACTTTTAGGGTCTACTTGGCAAACCACGAACGGCCTTCCCTCTCTGCCTTGTCTGCGTCCTTCAGCTTGCGCAGGTAATTATTGGCGGTGCGCCTTTGCCAGCCCAATTCCTCGGCGATCTCTGATTCTCGCACGCCAAAACGCAGTCTCCTCAGCAAGCGATGCAGCAATTTCTCTCTGTCTTCACGTTCCCCTTTTTGTAACCGGGCCATATCGTGCCTCCTGAAAGTAGTCTTGTTACTTTCAGGATAAAGATGGCTTGGAAATTATTCTTCCAGATTTCAAAGCTGGTTACATCAGGTTTTCTTATCCTCCGTTAGTTTAGAACTCCCGAATTTGTCCCCCGGGTCTAAAATATCTCGGGCTCTTCAAATATAACTTTTCCTCCGGTCAGGCTAAATAATTCTTTGGTTGCAATATGCATACTGAGTATTCTTGAGCGCGATTTGAGAAAAGACCAGACTTCCAACTCTGCTACACCGGCCCATTCAAGAATGCTTTTAAAGCGCTTTCCGCTTTGTTCCGCCTGCTCCCGGCGCTGTGCCAGTTGCAGGCTCAGTAATTCAGGGTTCTTTTCTTTGGACGTAATTTCCATGGCTAGATCAACATCACTGACTTCCGGCGCATCGCTCAGGTAGCTGCCAAACAGGATCACCTTTGTTACCTTGTAAAGGTAATAAGGATCAGAGTTTACTTTTTGAACCCTTTCCATGAATTCTGCCAGGGCTTTCTCGGCAGTTTTTCTTTTGTATGGTTTTGCAGCAGATGCCCCACCGAGAGCGTTACCATGTATGGTATTGTGCCAGTATTGCTCCCCATAATTAAGCTCATCTTTTTCGATATATCCCTTGCTCTCCAACTCTGCCAACAGGTCCAAAGCTTGCTTCTCATTCAATTGAAATGCTGAAGAGGCAAAATCTGCGCGCCATTTTGGAGACTGTCCGCTTTTTCTCAGAAAGTCTCTAACTTTTACGATGTTCACGCCGGCTATGGTGTCACTGGGATTTATGCGCATATCTTTCAATCCATTTTGCCTGGGTGTGCTTCGGTTGTACGGCCGGCGAAGCCGTCAGGTGGAACGCTCTCCTTGCAATGACAGGTCGCCCGTGGGGCAGAACAAAGGCTTTTTCATGAATAGCATAGCATAACTAAGGTGCGGCTTTCAAAGCATTTTCGTTATCAGTTTTGTCAGGCCGACCGTCGTTCTCCAGGTGGTTATCCTTCGTTTGTGAAACATCCCCGTGGGACCGCACCGAACACACAGCTTTCCACCCTTCCCACTCCACAAATCTCCAGTCTCTAGTCTCTAACCCTCCAGTCCCCAGTCTCCAATCTCTAACTACCAACAAAAACTCTCCCCGGGCGATGACCCGGGGAGAGCATGCAGGAGTGTAACGGAGGGAAAGAAGCGGTTTTTGAAAACGATATTCAGCCGACTCGTACTGGCTTAGTTCAACGAGATCGAGGTTGCCCCAAAATTGCCGGGCATGTCATGGGCGCTCACGTCCATCTGCAGGCCGGGGGTGCCTGTCAGGTCGGTGGTCGTGACGTAGGTCCACAGCAGGCCATCCGTCTCGGATGGCGAGGCTTCCCCTGCTTCGAGCACATTCCCATCCTGGTGGATGGTCACGCGCACGCTGGTTACCCGGGTGTCATCCTGCGCCCGGATGCTGATCGTATGCCCGATGCCGCCAGCCCAACCGTCGGTGTTGACGTTCAGGATCTCTGGCTTGCCGAACCAGTCGGCCATTGCCAGGTTGTAGGCGGTGGCATCGGTCCCCTTTGCCAGCTCTACATACAGCGGCTGGGTCTTGGCGCCCTTGGCATAGCCGGTGGCCTGTTTGAAGGCGTCCTGCTGCGCGAGCTGGGCTTCGCTAAACTCCCGGTCCTCGTCGAACACGGGTTTGTTGGCGATGATGGTCTTTCCGGAACGGGTCTTGCGGATCACGAATTGGTCCCCCACGGAGCCGGTGAGCCCCCGGACAAATATGTTGTTATGTACACGTGCCATAGTACTATACCTTGCTTACTCTACCTTTCTTCTTCGATGCTTATGTTGATGTGTTGCATTGCTTCTTCCTTCGTTACCTCATAGTGCCTGGCTGAGAAGTCATCCTTCGTTCATCCTTCGATGATCCTTCGCCCATCCTTCGATGATCCTTCGTTAAGATATTCCTTCGATGACCTTCTTGCCTCGGCATGAGACGCATTGTACAGGCAGAATCCTAAAAATTCCTTTTCAGGATTGGAGGGCTGCTCTACAATTGTGGAATCGCACACCGCACGGCACCCACTTACAATAATTAATTTTTCCCAATCTCTAATCTCTAGTGACCAATCTCCAACCCCCAATCTCAGGTCTTCCCCATGTAGCAAAATGGAACTGACCCTTACGCAAACGTCTGCCCGGATGACAGCTCCTCCACCAGCGGGCGTAACGATGCGGGCATGGTCGAATCGTTCGTCCGGACGGTGTGATAGATCACACCCGCATCGACGGTGATGGTGTATTGGTATTCGTCCGGGTTGAATTTCACGATCAGGTTTTCCGGGATACTGAAAAATCCAGATTGATCGATGAGGCGCACCCAGGCGCGGGCGTCTTCCTTTGGCAGCTCATCCAGGCGCAGCTCAAATCGCATCCCCTTACCGACGAACCCCCCGCAGCGTTTGAAAGTAATCGTAGTCATAATTGCCCTATCCTTTCCATTCACGGATCACGAATTTTATGTGAACGGACCATGGCATACGGCCCAGCCGTTACGCCGCCTGCGACCACCTGTACAGTTAAAAACGATTCTTTCGCCGGTTTATTACTATCCCGCTTGTTCTCGGTGCGTTGCCGGTAACTCAATTATATCCAGAAATCCATGCTGTTGTATGTACCTTTTGGGGGAGTTTCTTTTTCATCATAAAAGACGACCGTTCGCGATTTGATGATTTTGCCAACTCAATTGGATTTCTTTCTTGACATGAGCCCTCCGAAAGACTACAATTTTTCGAAGTTATTCATACACAGTAGATCACGAAACAAGCAAAGCCCGAAAACAGGGGTGCGGGCCCCTGCACAGCCCCCGCACCCCTATTTTCGGATACCCTCTAAAATCTTTTTCGTGAAGTACTGATACCCTGTCTGTTTGAGGGAACAGACCAACCAAAAGGAGAGGAACCATGGCTTTTGAATTACCCAAACTTCCCTACGCGGAGGACGCGCTCGAACCCTATATCGATGCACAGACGATGAACATTCATCACACGAAGCATCATCAGGCCTATATCAACAATCTTAACGTGGCACTTGAAAAGCACCCCGACCTGGCCGGCAAATCTCTCGAAGAGCTGCTCTCGGATCTGAACGCCGTGCCGGAGGATATCCGCACAGCCGTCCGCAATAACGGCGGCGGCACGTACAACCACAATCTCTTCTGGGAGATCATGGGCCCGAAGATGGGCGGCTCCCCAACCGGCGCGATGACCAAGGTGCTCGAGTCCTCCTTCGGCTCCTTCGACGCTTTCAAGGAGGAGTTCGCCAAAGCGGCCACTACGCGCTTCGGCTCGGGTTGGGCCTGGCTTGTGACAAAAGGCGAGGGCCTGGCAATCATCTCCACCCCGAACCAGGATACGCCGCTTTCCGAAGGCATGACGCCCATCTTCGGGCTGGACGTCTGGGAACATGCGTATTATCTGAAGTATCAGAACCGTCGCCCGGAATATATCTCCAACTGGTGGAATGTCGTCAACTGGGATGAGGTCTCCAGGCGCTACGACGGCCTGAAGAAATGAGCATGAGGAAAAGATGGGAAGGTGTGACGTACGGATTGAATGCTTCCCGGAAATGACAGAGACTACCGAAGTCCCTGTAAGCAAGATATAATAACGAGTATCGTATGTACCTTCCCATCAAGGAGAGTTTCAATGACACATATCATCACCAGCTTATGCGTTCGTGACCGCGGTTGTATTGATGTTTGTCCTGTCGAATGTATGATCGCCGGTCAGCCTATCAATGAATGGCCCTGGATCTATATCGATCCGGATACCTGTATCGACTGTGGGGCGTGTGTGCCTGAATGTCCGTATGCGGCGATCTTCCCGGAGGACGAAGTGCCTTCTGCCTATACGGCGAAGGGCGGCGAATACATCAGCAACGTCGGCCTGACGGGTCACTTCGAGGGGACCAATCATCACGGGGGCCCGATCGTGTTGGATACGGTCAGGCAGCTGGAGGCGGGCGAAGTGGTCGATTTCACCCCTGATATCCAGCCCAACTACGATTTCTTCAAGACCGGCCCCGGCTACGGCGCCAAAGACATCGATAACGGCATGTAGTCCAGCCATAGATGCGAAAAGAACCAGGTTGAGCCTGGTTCTTTTTGTTTAATGTTGGCCGGATGTATCGCGAGAATGTTAAGCGGGATCTTCCTTTACTGTGGATTCATTGCGGCGGTCAACAACTCAGGCCCAATCTCTTCTGCCAGTGGAACATTATCGTCTTCCAACACGACTACGACGACCAGGGGAGAGGCCTGCCAGTTGGGAGGCGTCCCTCCGATGAACCAGGTGACGGGCGACTCGTCACTCTCGGCTTCGCCGACATAGCTCCAGTACGATCCTCCCTCTCCGGTTAAAGAGCGCGCGATTCCATCCGCAGTCTCACCGGGGATCGCTTCGAAAGGCTCGCCCAGCGCGGGAAGCACCACCCAGCCGTCGTTCGGAGTGTTTACGGCTGTGGCAATCCGCGGCGCCGGAGCACTGCCATGGTTGCTCAATGCGGCCGAAGCCAGCGCCACCTGCAACGGCGAGACGTGCAAATCCTGCCTGTCGGCATCCAGCACGGGCTCGGCTGCCGGTAGACGGATCGACGGCGTGCGGGTAAAGCCAAAAATTTCGTAGACCGCTGGCAGTTCTACCTGCGTGACCGATTGACCTTCCTGCTCCGCGACAGCGCGGGCAAAAGGCTGGGTCAGCGTCCCCAACGGATAGAGCCCCTGTGCGGCGCGGTTGATCAGAGGCTTATCGGGATCTTTGTTGAGCTGCATCCCGAGTTCGTTGAGCTGTCCCGGATCAAACGTGGGGTGAGAGGACATCACAAAGATCTCGCCGCTCTGGGCGTTTAACAGCACAACAGCGCCGCGCTGTCCCTGCATCAGAGCGTCGGCGCGCGCTTGCAGGACAAGGTCGAGGCTCAGGCGCACATCCAGCCCATCGGGCGACATGCCGTACAGCAAGTGATTCCACCAGATCGTAGAGGCGGGATTTCCGCGCAGGCCGCGAAGATACTCGTCGAGCGATGCCTCCAGTCCGCCCTGGCCGTAAATGGGATGGTTGTATCCCGCGACAGAGGCGAGGTCAGGGTAGTTGTAGACGCGTGCATAGCTTCCGGTCGTTCCTTCCGTGCCGTTGATCACGGTATTCGAGCGGTCGAGCAGCTCCCCGCGCGGCACATAACGATCTTCGATGATACGGCGTGGGTTATCGTGACGCGTGAGCAGGTCTGGCCCGCGCACGATGGCCCACCAGCCGTTCGCCAAAGCGGCGGTGAGAAATCCCAGCGAGAGGAAGACGCCCAGCGCGTAATACGGCTGCGGCTTGGGGAGAGGAGCGGGCTCTTCATCCAGATGATTGCTGATGAGCAGGAGAATTAATAGCGCAACAAACGACGTCAGCAGCGACGAGCCTCCATAGGATATGAACGGCAGGGTGACGCCCGTCAATGGCAGGAGACGCAGGTTTCCGCTGATGATAAGCAGCGCCTGCACGCCCAGGTAGGCCGTCACGCCCGCGGCCAGCAGGCGGCGAAAAATATCCGGCGCGCAGATCGCCGTCCGTAAGCCACGGATGAGCAGTATGGCGAAGATCGTGGTCAGGCCAACCGTCCCGATCAGACCCGTCTCTTCGGCGATGGCGGCGTAGATGAAATCGGAGATCGCTACTGGTACCAGCGCCGGGCTGCCGAGACCGGGTCCGCGCCCGTCGAGCCCGCCGTTGGCAATCGCCAGAAGGGATTGGATGATCTGGTAAGAGCTTCCTTCCGGGTCGGTCCATGGGTTTGCCCACGAGTCGATGCGGGCGCGGATAATGTCTACGAGGTAATAGCCGGCAACGCCCATAAAAACCAGGATCAACGTGCTGATCAAGATCGTCCGGCGACGGCCTGTTGCCAGATAAATAATGATCGTATACAGCGCGATGAAAATGGAGGCCGTGCCCAGGTCGCGTTGAAAGAGCAGGAGCAGGATGGCGATGCCGCTGAGCAAAAGCGTGGGATAAAGGAGGGGGATCGCGTTCAGCCGGATGGGGATGCGGTCCGAAAGATAGGCGGCCAGGTATGCCACCAGCAAAAGCTTGAGAGGCTCGGAGGGTTGGAAATATAAACCGCAGCAGCCCAGCCACAGGCGCGGACCATACCCGATGGGATTGGTGCCAAAGATCAATGTGAGGGCAGTCAGAAGCAGGCCGCCACTAAGAAGTACGTACTTGTACTTGCGCAGGAAGTCCAGCGTGGAGGGCAGCCCTAACCCGAAGAGAAAAACCAGCAGGCTGACGATCAGCCAGATGGCCTGGCGCGTGCCGAACGCGGGGTCCAGCCTCCAGACCGTGAGCAACCCCCATCCCGTGAGGAATGCGGTCATCGGGAAGAGATAAGGGTCGGAATCGGGGAGCTGCCGGACGATGGATTGGTGTGCGCGCAAAACGAAAAGCCCCCAGACAAAAAACGCCATCCAGTGCGACCAGCGCAAATCGACGTCCCAGCTGCGCGCCCGCACGGCGGGAGCCAGTGTGATGATCAGTGCCTGCAAAAGGAGAAAGACAGCCGCCAGCTTGAGCAGGTTGCCTTGTGTGACGCGGTTCATTTAGAGATATTTGTTGACGAGCAGATCCAGCTTTTGACGTGTGGCCGCAGGGATCGCATCCCTGTGCGTGATCAGAGCTCTGGCAAGCGCGTGCCCGCAGTCGCAATTTCGCTCAAGAGCGAGGCCTCCTGTCAGGATGCGCACTGCCTCCTGCGCAATGGCGGTATTCTTGTTCAGGGTCTGGATGACCATCTCCACGGTCACGGGCGCTTCGCTCACATGCCAGACATCGTAATCGGTGACATGGGCCATGGTTGCATAGCAAATCTCCGCTTCACGTGCCAGAAAGGCCTCCGGGGAGGCCGTCATACCGACGATCGACATGCCCCAGGACCGGTACGTATTCGATTCGGCTTTTGTGGAGAAGCGCGGCCCTTCGATGGTGATGAATGAGCCGCCGCGATGGGTAACGCCTCCTGCCGCGCGGACGGCTGACTCCAGTTGGCCGGAGAGGTCAGGGCAGAAGGGCTCAGCCACGGAAATGTGAGCAACAAAGCCCTCTCCAAAAAAGGAACGAGCCCGCCCATGCGTGTTGTCGTAAATCTGGTCGGGGATGACGACGTGCCCGGGCGCGTACTCTTCCTGCAGGGAGCCACAGGCGCTGATGCTGACAATGCGCTGCACACCGAGGGTTTTCAACGCATAGATATTCGCCCGGTAAGGGACTTCGCTCGGCATGATGTGATGCCCGATCCCATGCCGCGCCAGAAAGGCGACGCGCTGTCCTTCCAGCGTGCCGACGATGATCGGCGCGCTCGTTTTTCCGAACGGTGTGTCGAGGTGTTGTTCTCGGGTATCGCTCAGGCCTGCCATGGAATACAAGCCTGAACCGCCGATAATTGCAAGGGTGACGTGTTCGGTCATACTTGACCTCCGATTTACAAAGTGCCGCAGTAACGAGCAAATTTGAAATGCATTTCAGCTTACAAACGGTTGAAGCAGTTCATGTATTCCTGAGATGAGCGGTAGACTTAGCTCGTGATGGAGAATCCGTCGCTATCTTCGACTTCAATGCTGAAGAGCGTATTCCCACATTTGAAATGATCGCCGGTGATCACAACGGCGGCGGTGGTGAGCTTTTCGCGATTCAGAAAGGTCCCATTTGTGGAATTAAGGTCTTCGAGCCACCATTGACCGTGGTGGTGGGTCAGGCGGGCGTGGTGCGCGGATAAAGCCTCATCCATAATGGCGACGTCACACTTGGTGTCACGCCCGATCATGATCTGAGGCTGCATGAATTGTCGTTTGCTTTCCTGGCCTTGTTCTGTCTTGATGCCTAGGGTAATGCCTGGTTTTTTTCGGTTTGCCAGCCTATCGCCTTGCTGCTTGAACTCACGCAAAAGATTCCAGAGCGCCCACCCGAGAAATGCGTACAATGCAATTGCCAGGATGAGTCTGAGCAGCAGAACAAGGGTCGCGATCATGTCCCAGCTTTGCTATCCCTGAATTTCCCGCTTTTGCTGAGATCCACCGTGTTATGCTCGATCGTTGCCGTGGGCCGCTCGCTGGTCCCGGGGTCGGGGTTGAGAGGCGAGGTGCCTGCCAGGTCCGGGCGGGGCGGGGGATTGTCCTGACCGAAGATCAGAGCAACCCCGGCCAGGGAAATCACATCGCCCGGGTAGAGAACCGTCTGGCTCGTTCGCTGCCCATTGACGAACGTTCCACCCGTGGAATTCAGATCGAAGAGGACGAAACGTCCCTTGATGGCGCGCAGCTGCGCATGATTGCGCGAGACGCGCGGATCGTCGATCACGAGCTGGTTTTCCAACCGACGCCCGATATTGACAACCGATTCTGTGAGAGGGTGGACCTTTACGCCCTCGACGATCAGGAACGCGTTTTCAGGAATGTTATCGGCTTCTTCACTTTCTTCATTTCCCGTGGATGTTTGCATGCCTTGTGTATCTCCAACCGGCTCCAGCTTGTGGGAGGCGATCACCTTGATTTCGTCCGCCGAAAATGTGTCATCGGTGGTGATGTTGATGGTGGGCTGCGTGACGAACTTTAGCCCGACATCCCTGCTGGCGGTCGTGATGATATTCTTCAGGGCCTCGATGGTGCTCTGCTCCTTCCACATGGGAGAGGTATCTGTTGCGACGATCAGAGTGAATTCGTTCGGAGCGATGGCCCGGTCGTCCTTTTGCTGAACAATATTCTCTTTCACTGCGGTCGCCAACCTTTGGATGACCCGATCCTCCAGCTTTAAACCTGGCAGTATCCCCGCTAATTGATCTTCAACTAATTTCTGGATTCTTGCTTCCAATTGATCAAGTTTTAGTATCATGGAAAGCCCTCACTCCGGTGGGACAACACGGGTATTATAGAAGGGAGATGAAAAATCTGCAAGCCAGCCCGGATTGCAGATTAATATAACATATCCTGCGATATGGATGCAGTTAATTTAACTTTGCATTGCAGTTAGGACAAATCGTCTCCGCGAGAGTCACCACAAAACCGCAGCGGGAGCAGGTCGTGGGGTGTGCATCGCCGAGCGGCCCG
>LLBZ010008434.1_pt6 | contig 15490 bp, 14 predicted proteins | sample 1489421 | NCBI WGS metagenome assembly LLBZ01 (sample SAMN04092657, study PRJNA295927) | soil metagenome | biome: Soil prokaryotic community; feature: Bulk soil; isolation source: soil from tomato rhizosphere | host: tomato cultivar Moneymaker | place: South Korea | collected 2011-11-01 | reverse complement strand
CGGATGTATATTCCGGGCTTCTGGCGATAGACAGTAGATGTGGTCTCGATACACTTCGTTCCCCAGCAGTTGAACTGCCGGGGAACGAAGCACTCGACCACCGTTTGGATTGAGGATTATTTATGAAAATTGCAATTACCGGTGGAACCGGTTTTATTGGAAGACATCTGGCGCGTGAGCTGACTTCACGCGGGCATGAAGTCATTGTGATCGCCCGCGGACAGTACAAACGCAACATGCAGCCCATCGAAGGCGCGAGTCTGATGACTCTGGACATAAACGACACAGAGAATCTCACAAAAGCCTTCCAGGGATGTGACGCGGTCGTTCATTGCGCGGGGACGAGTGTAGAAGACGCCAAACAGACTTTCTATCGTTTGCATGTGGAAGGCACACGCTCGGCGGTCACTGCCGCCGAGGATGCCCGAGTGAAAAAGTTCATATTGGTCAGTTACCTCAACGTGCGCCCGAATGTGAAATCGGAGTATCACACCACAAAGTGGCAGGGCGAGGAGATCGTCCGCGCCTCAAAGTTGAATTTCACGATCCTCAAAGCGGGGCTCGTCTACGGTCCGGGCGACCATCTGCTCAATAACCTGAGCAATCTTTTTCGCAGGATGCCCGTCTTTGCCGCAGTTGGACTTCGCGAGAAAACGGTGCGGCTCGTGGCAGTCGAAGATCTGGTGCAGGTCATCCGCGCCTCGCTAGACGAAGACCGTTTTTCACGCCAGACCGTTGCTGTGCTTGGACCCGAGGAATTCCCCTTTAGCCAGGCCGCGCGGCGAATCGCAAAAGCGATGGGAAAGGGTTCCCTCATTGTTCTGCCTTTCCCCGTTTTTTTTCATCGCAGCCTGGCTTTTATCTCTGAGCGATTTATGCCGAAACCGCTGATCACAAAGTCGCAGGTGCAGATGCTCGCCGATGGAATCAGCCAGCCGACGCGAGAAAGCATCCCGTTACCGGATGATCTGAAGCCAAAGACCAGATTTACAGAAGAACAGATACGAAGGGGACTGCCACAATAAAGCGTGTAAGGTCCAGCGGTTGCTGGCCTCCACAAGATCATAAATTTACCGGCAGCGATTTCAATCCCCGAAAAATCGGATGCTCCTGCCATTCCAGGGTTTCTGTCCCCAGGCTGATTCGGGGGAAACGGCGCAGAATGGTCTCAAAGACAATTTCTGCTTCGAGCCGGACAAGCGGCGCGCCGATACAAAAGTGGATGCCTAGCCCAAACCCGAGGTGACGTCCCTCGTTACGAGTGACATCGAAACAATCCGGATTGGAGAAGCGCTGTGGATCGCGATTTGCAGATCCAATAATGCTGTTCACCAGATCGCCTTTGCGGATCAGTTTTCCATGGATATTCGCGTCTTCCAGGGCAGAACGGTAGGTGATTTGGACGGGGTTATCGTAACGGAGCATTTCTTCAATCGCGGGCTCCAGCAAGGATGGCTGGGACTGCAACCGCTCCATTTGGTCCGGGTGATGTAACAGAGCAAGCAGGCCATTTCCGATCAGGTGCGTTGTCGTTTCGTGCCCGGTGCTGAGCAGGATATTGATGTTGGAGACCAGCTCTTCTTCCGTCAGAATGGAGGAGGCGTGAGCCGAGGCGGGGCTATGCGGGTGTGGACAATCTAGATCCTCCTCTGCAGTGACCGATAGCAGAGCGGTTAGTAGGTCATCCTCCGGCGTTTCGCGGCGTTTGTGGCTCAGGTCCTTTACGTACTCTGTCATCTCACTCAGGCTCTGGGCTGCACGTTCCAACAGGTCAGTCGTCTTGTGGCGTACGGTGCCCAAAATCGCAAATAGATCGTCAGACCATCTCTTGAATCGATCACGATCACTCGCCGGAAGTCCCAATAATTCAGAGATCACCATGACCGGCAAAGGATAGGCCAGATCGCGAATTACATCGACCACCCCCCCATTGCTCTGTGCCTCATCAAGTAATTCATCTACAGTGGCTTGAATATAAGAGCGCAATCGCTCCACGCGGCGCGGCGTGAAGGCATGATTCATCAATCCACGCAAATGCGTATGATAAGGGGGATCGGCATAGAAGACTGTTTTCGAAAAGGAATGATAGACAGGTTGGACGAGTTTCCGCTCGGGCGCAGGTAGCCGTTGAAAGCCGCGCATCAGTCCCTGGGCGCGAGAGAATCGCTCGTCGGTATAAAGTGACTCGATCTCTGCATAGCGGGTGAGAACCCAAAAGCCCAGTTCCTCATCCCAATGGACAGGGTCCTGAGTACGAAGCTGTTCGTAGAATGGATAGGGATTGGTACGGATTTCTTCGCGCTGTAAATTCAACAGACTGAAAGCATCGTGCGTAGACACTGGAATTCAACTACTCCTCTGAGCCGAGGAGATTATACTACTTATTTGTGAAATTGGATACAAATAATCCGGATTGTTTGGCATCAAAATGAAAAGGCAGGAACGCCGTGTGGCGTTCCTGCTCCTCCACGCGGCGAATGAGCTAGCTCCAAAAGGTCTGAATGAGCCTTGCGCTAAACGGCATCACGCGCAGGAATACATCGATGAGCAAACCAAACATAAAGAGCGAGCCAAATTTACGATTATTGAAGAACGCGTATCCTACGAAATAGAGCGGCCAGCCAATCTGACCTTCCGGCCGCGTCTCTGGCTTGGGAGATAAAAACCTGGGATAGACCTGCAAGAAGGTAGGAATCGCCAGGAACACGATCAACATCACAGGTGTGAAAAACTTTACAGCGATCAAATATAGCGTAAAAAGATAGGGCGCGACCATCATCGCCAGCACGGCGTAACGAGAGGCCTTTTCACCAATGACCACAGGCAGGGTATGGATGCCTTTATTCTTGTCCATCTCCAGCTTGTCGATATGCTTACCGAAAATGACGGTTGTCACGCCCAGCACATAAGGAAGGCTCGCCAACACAACATTCCAATTCCACTGGTGAGTGAGCACGTAATATCCACCGCCGATCATCAAGGGGCCCCAAACGATCAGCACTGCGATCTCTCCCAGTGCCATGCCCTTCAGGGGCCAGGTATAGAATAAGAGGAAGAAGGCGCCCAGGCCGAGTAATAGCCAGGTAGTAGTACTAAAATTTGTATAAGAGGCTAGATAAATCCCCAACACCAGTGCGATGAAAGCGGTCACCGCAAAATAGGTCAGGTGCTGGCGCTGGGTCATCAAACCACTTGCGATAGGCTGGGCCCCGTACAGGTTGCGGTAATAGTTATCCTTGTCCACACCGCGTACAAAATCGGTATAGTCATTAAAAATATTATTCGAGGCATGAGCCAAAATCAGAGCGAATGTGAGCGCCAGCCAGGGGAGTAAACTGAATGAGTTGTCACGCCAGGCAAAAAGTCCCGCAAGGGCAGCAGAAATAAAGGTCATGATGAGAACGGCTGCGCGGGTGGAGATCAGCCACCGGGAGATCACATCCAGTTGGTCCCACTCTGTCTTGGAAACTTCAGGAAGTACTTTAAGGGCTTTTCGCCACATTGCAAAATTCATGTCATCGCTCCTTATCAAATTGCCGCTATTCCATGCACGGCAGGATTTGGATAAATTATATCCAAATTAAGGATGGCAGGCGTTTTTCGTCTGCCTGTGAATCGAGAAAATTGTAAGGAAGCTAGGCGGATGTTTCTGGCTGAGGGAGACTGAAGTAAAATGTGGCACCCTTTCCAGGCTCCGATTCAAACCAGATCCTGCCCCCATGAAATTCTACGATTCGCTTCACAAGCGCGAGCCCAATACCGGTTCCTTCGGTGCGAGAGTCTAGTTTATCGAACAGGCCAAAGATACGATCCTTGAATCTCGGATCGATCCCCATTCCGTTATCGCGCACAAAGAAGATCGGCAGCTCAGCTTTCGAACTGGGCACATGACCAATCTCAATGTGAGGTTTAGGTTGATCCCCCATAAACTTGGCCGCATTGTCGATCAGGTTTTGCCAGACCTCCATCAAACGCGGTCCATCTGCATAGATGGCCGGGAGATCCTCCTGCACGGTGACGCGGATGGGTACGCTGCCGCCCGTGAGACGTCCGTGCAATAGCTCAAGGATATCTGAGATCATACAGTTCAGGTCCACACGTTCGGAGGCATTGACCAGACGTCCGATCCGTGAGAGCTCTAACAGGTCGTTCAATAATCGGTGCATTTTATCCGCCGCGTCGCCGATACGCTGAATATCGGACTCGAGGCGCTTCAGATTTCCACGCTGGGCGTCTTCCCGCAAAAAACCGAGAAAACCCTTGATCGTGATCAGTGGAGATTTTAGATCGTGCGAGACGGTATAGGTGAAGCGTTCGAGTTCAGCATTCTTGAGCTCGAGCTCGGTGATCAGTTTTTCTCGTTCCCCTATAATCCATTTCTGCAGGGAAACCTCGCGCACGATCGCTAAGACCGTACCCGTACCAAGCGGCGTAATACGCGCCTCAAACGTTTTATTCTCATTATTCTGCAGCAGCTGATACTCAAACGCATGGACATGTCCGGAATCCAGCACGCGTTCGATGGCAAACATGGTTTGATCTGCGACAGAGGCAGGGAGTACATCCATGATCTTTTTTCCCAGAAACTGTTCGGGCGGTACAAGGGGCCTGTTGGTTACAGAGGAAATGAATTGCAGAATGGTGCCATCCCGCTGGAATTCAAAGATCATATCGGGGATGGCATCCAACAGGGCCCGCGTACGGGACTCGCTGTGACGCAAGGCATCTTCCGTATTTTTGAGCACCGTAATGTCAAGCTGAGTGCCCCACAGGCCGGTCAAACAATCGTTCTCAATGACGCCTATCGCATTGTTTAGAAAATAAACGGTCCTCCCATCAAGGGTCTGCTCCTTCGTTTCGCGATTTGCAGAGCGATAGCCTTCTCTCACCAGCTTCAATGTTGCCCGGTAGTTAAACTCTGAGAGTTCTCCTTCCGCCTGCAAGTCCATCAAACGGACTCCCTTAATCTCGTCGCTTGAGCTGTACCCATACATTTGAGCCAAAACATCATTGGACTCAGCAACATACCCATATCGATACATCAAATCTACCTGTTGTTCCGGCGGCAAGTTAGTTGGGATCGGATGGTCGAACGCTACGAACCAGATGCCCTCCATGCTTTGCTCGATAAAACTTCGGTATTTCTGTTCGCTGGCTTCCAGGGCCCGTTGGGAGTTCTTTTGTTCTGTGACGTCATAGAACATGGTCAGAACGGCTGGTTTTCCCTCGAACTCAATTAACTCATAAAAGGCAAGCGTGGTGCGTTCTTCTCCCGAAGTTCTCTGGAACGCATGAGCCGGGATGTGCAATGATTTGCGTTGCTTCAGGTTATTTACAAATTTTTCACGTTCCGTGCCGCTGCTCCAATGTCCAAGCTCAAGTGTCGTTTTACCAAGCGCAAAATTGGGGTCAAGACCTGTGAGCATCCAATACGCCTGGTTCGCGTCCATCAATCGTCCTTCTTCGAGAGAGACAATCGCAATCGCCACAGGGCTCACGTTAAATATTCTGCGGAATTTCTGCTCCCCTTCACGAACCGCATGGAACGAATCCCGGATGGTATTGATGATGAGATAAATGAGCAGCAAAAGAATAATGAAGATAGCTGTCAGATCCCTCGCGATATTGAGAGGGGAATCCATATGAGGGACTCTCCATCCCTGTACTTCTGCGATCGCAAGCACCCAGATGGAAACGATGCTTAAGATGGATAGAAGTATGGAAACCCGCCAGCTCGTGAGAAGGGCAGCAATAAAAATAATAACGATATAGACATAGATTGCCACATCTCGAACCCCATCTGCATTCCAGGCCTGATACGTAATCGTGATCCAAACGAGTCCCACCAGGGCCAGTGAGGCCTTGTCCACATATCCACGCATCACCGCGAAAAGCAAAACCCCTTGCAGTATAAATAGGACAGCTAATATGGCCAGGGTTCTACTGTTAGAGAATGTGGCCCCACTGAATAAGCGGAGTAAAATCATCGTCAGATCGACGACCATTCCGCTGAACAGGATAGCATACAGGAATCGGGTGGTCATTTCCCGGCGGTCCAACCCAAAGAGGGGTTGTAATGCCTTGCGAACAAATTCAAACTTCATCGGCTTGTCCTGGCGAGGAGAGTATATCACCGGACAAACAAGGCCGCGTTTCAGGTTGGTTAAGGGAAGGATCGTTCGTAGGCTGTAATGATCCGATCCCAGAGGGCGTCCATCTCGTGATCGATCGTTTGGAATCCGGGATGAGACTCGAACCATGCCAGCGAGCGCCGCAGCCCTTCCACCCACTTGACCTCACAGGAAAAATCCGGCACGAAGCGCTTGATTTTGCTGTTGTCGAATACCACACTATTGGCTTTATCTCCGACCAGGCTTCCCAGGGAAGGAGTATCGTACATTGCAATGAGATCTGATGGGATGTGGATCAGGTTCGGTTTCAAGCCGAGGGCTCGATAGGCTTCGAGGTGAATCTGATCCCAGGTGAGGACCTCATCCGATGTGATCTGGAATGCCTCGCCGATGGCTTTTTGGTGTCCTAACAAGCCCAACAGGCCTTTTGCGAAATCCTCGTTCCAGGTCAGCACCCAGAGTGATGTGCCATCCCCTGGCACAATGACTTTTTGCCCGCGCTTCATGCGATCCACTACCGTCCACGGGTGCATCCAGCTCGAAACGCCAAATGGGATCTGCGTCTGTCCATAGGTGTGCGAGGGGCGAACGAGCGTGACCGGAAAACCCTCCTCTCGATGAGCATACATCAGTCTCTCCTCGCAGGCGATCTTGTTGCGCGAGTACTCCCAATACGGGTTTTCCAGGGGGGTCTCTTCGGTGATGAGGTAGTTTCTGACCGGCTTCTGATAGGCCGAGGCGGAACTGATGAAGACAAACTGATCCGTCCTGCCGCGGAAGAGACGCAGATCGCGCTCGATATCGTTGGGGTGATATGCGAGGTAATCCACGACGGCATCGAAGTAGTGATCTGCCAATAGCTCTGCAAGACGCGCTTCCTCGGTGTAAACATCCGCTTGGAGAACTGTGGCGCCGCCGGGGATCGGAGCCTTCTTCGAGATCGAACGGTTCACAAGAAACAGCTCGTGCCCGCGCGCGACGGCAAGATTGGAACAGGCAGAGCTGATGATCCCCGTTCCACCGATAAAAAGAATTTTCATTAGCCTTCTCCTAGCTCCGGAATGGGTTGGACCGATATACGATTGGCAAGATAGTTTTCCACCCAGAAGATAAGCAGCGCAAGCCACACCAGGCTAAAGCCGAACAGACGGGATTGATCGAAGGGCTCATGATAGAGAAACACACCGATGATGAATTGCAGGGTGGGAGCCATGTATTGCAAAACACCGATCATCGTCAAGGGGATTTGACGCGCCGCCGAAGCAAACATGAGCAGCGGGATGCTGGTCACAATCCCTGTGGCTATCAGAAGAAGATCTGTCAGCGCGCCCTGATGCAGGAACGCGGCTGTGCCCGCGGATTGTACAAACACGAGATAGATCAACGCCAGCGGGAAGACGAGCGCGGTCTCGAGCGTCAGACCGTAGAGCGAACCTAGCGGAGCCAGCTTCTTGACCAACCCGTAAATGCCAAATGACAACGCCAGGGAGAGCGCGATCCAGGGCGGACGTCCATAGGTCAGGGTGAGATAGATCACACCTGCCGCAGCCAACCCAACCGCGATCCACTGCATGACACGCAGGCGCTCGCGCAAAAAGAGCACCCCCAGGAGCACGCTCACCAATGGGTTGATGAAATAACCAAGGCTCGTCTCGACGATAAATCCTGAATTGACACCCCAGACATAAATTAGCCAGTTAACACTTAGGAGAACACCTGCGATGGCATAGATACCGATGACTTTCGGCGCCAGCGCGGCCGAGCGAAATTCCTGCCACTGTCTGTTGAGAAGGATCACGCCAACCAGTAGAAGGAATGACCAGCTGATACGGTGTCCGATCACCTGCAAAGCAGAAACCTCCTGCAAGAGCTTCCAATAAATCGGGAAAAATCCCCAGAGGATGTACGCGCCCAGACCATTCCAGATGCCTTTATTCATTCTTCTCCTTTAATTTTATGGAGACCCTAAGGGTTTTATCGATGCGCGTTTCCTGGTTGTTCGGACACGAAAGAAATCATGCCTTTTAGAGGGAAGAACCTTTAGGGTCTAATGAGTCTAAAAGCTTTCTATGGGCTGTCTGCCTGCATACCCCGCTTCGACCTCATGCCAGAAGGCGATCTCACCTTCTCCATATTGCCAACATAGATATACCTCTCGCCCATCTTTCAAGGCCGGGAAGTCCAAAAGTCCCAGGTTGATATCCTTGACCAACACACCCATATCCTGAATTTGATGGACAAGGGTATCCAGCTTTTCGAAATCCTTGACCATATCACTTAAGGCGCGGTTTCCGCCATTTCCCGCGGATTTTTCGATGGCCGGCCAGGCCTCTGGCTGGTTCCTCAGAATAGTCTCGCGGATCTCCTGGATCTCGTCCGCCAGTGGACGGATAATATTTAACGTCTCGTTCGCTTCTGGAAGGGTAAAGTAATGGGGCATAAAAAGAGTATACAGTGAAAAAAGGCTGCTGGAAAGTCACTGCCGAGCCGCGGACACTGAGCTGTCATTTATCGTCTGAGTGAGGCCTTGAGCCAAAAGGTATCCGACGAGGCAGACTAGACAGGCACAGCCTGGTAGCCTTTCTTCTTCACGGCTGCAATGATCTGTTCAGTGGTGAGCCTGGTCTCGTCATATTCGACTGTCATCTGGAGTTTGTGATAGCTGGCATGGATCTCTTTCACGCCGTCGAGCGTGTCTTCGAGCGATTCCAGTTTCATCGCACAATTTGTACAGGACATATCAGGGACTTTGAAGGTTTTTTTGATCATAGGTATCCAAGCAAGACCTGACAGGTTCTGCACAGCACTTGCAACTTCGTCGTAACGGGAGCCTGTCAGGTCTGAAGCTTATCTGAATAGGATCTGCCCGGTATACATACCCATCGAGCAGGTGAAGTACAATGTGCTTCCCTTTGCCTGGGCGGGGATATTGACTTTCACGGTGCCAGTATCGGGAAGCAATTCGTAGTAATTAAGAGCGGGGATCACAAAGTCGCGTGAGCAGGAATAGGTTTGGTTGGTGACAAGGTTTAGCGTCAAATCCTTGCCCGCAGGCGCGCGTAGTGTCTGCGGAAAATACCCTTCATTTTGAACATACAAAACCACCTCGCCCTCTGCCGTAACAGGTTGTGACGCCTGGGCCGACGGGAACAAGTTGCGAGTCAGATTCTGAAAGGAAAGAGGGGAGCCCAGAATATTCAGTCCGCTGTTTACAGTTACAAGCCCCAAAATCAGAACCACGCCGGCCACAAAGCGCATAAAGAATTTTTCGAGGCGTGTGCCCAATTCAGTCGCTAAATAGGCCACAACGAAGAAGACAGGGCTCGTCCCAAGCGTGAATGCGAACATGAGCGCCGCGCCCATCGCCAGACTGCCTGTCCCCAGCGCGGCGGCCATCATTGCCTGGGTGACCCCGCAAGGGATAAACACGGTCAGCGCGCCGAGAAAGAGCGGCGTGAAGGTATCCGTCCCTTTGGCGGTGCGGCGAATATAGCGCGTGATAAATTTCGGCGGCTCGACAGAAAAGAAGCGGAAGATCGGATGGACATTGAACATGCGCAGCGCGTTGCCGAGCATAAACAATCCGATCAGGATCATCAAGGCCGCGCGGATCATCGGACTCAGAGTAAGGTAGGAACCAAGCCATCCAAGCAAAGCTCCCAGCAAAGTATAGGCGACAAGTTTTGCACCCAGGAACAGCAAAACAGGCACTGCTGTGTTCGAACGCGGCTGCGCCTGAATCGCTTTACTGCGCTGCTTTTTTCGCGGCATCGTAGCAGCCTGCTGTAGATAATCCTGTTCGATTTGGTGAGCTAGCGAGCTTGCCAGCAAGCCACCCTGCACGGCAAGACAGCTGAGTCCCCCGGTGGTGAGTCCGGTTACAAACGCGACGATCAGCTGACTCAGCGTGCCGGAATTATTTGCGAAATTTATCGTTCTGGAGCCAGATTGAAAAACGATCATGACAACTGAGATCGTGACGAGCACGATACCAAGTGTAATGAGGATGACGGGATCGATGGAGGGCTTGTGGTTTCTGGACATTTTGTCTCAAGATCGATCAACGATAGATTGTTAGATCTGCTGTCGGCGTAATCGAAGGCTGTTCGTCACGACGAAGACGCTGCTAAAGGCCATCGCTCCGGCTGCCAGCATCGGGTTTAGATATCCAAGCGCAGCGGCCGGGATCAGGATCACATTGTAAAAGAAGGCCCAGAACAGATTTTGCTTGATCGTACCGAGGGTCTTGCGGGAGAGTGAGACCGCTCGCGCGACACCTCGCAGATCGCCGCTCATTAACGTCACGGGCGCGGCCGCCATGGCGACATCGGTACCGGTGCCGATTGCGATGCCCACGTCTGCTTGCGCGAGGGCGGGCGCATCGTTCACGCCATCCCCCACCATCGCCACCACAGTACCATTCGCCTGCAGCTTCTTGACCTCAGCAGCTTTTCCCTCCGGCAATACTTCTGCCAGCACCTGGTCGATGCCAACCTGCTTTGCAATGGCTTCAGCCGTCTTCTGGTTATCTCCTGTGATCATCGCAACTTTCAAACGCATGCGATGTAATTCAGCAATGGCTTCTTTCGAGCCATCTTTGATGGTATCCGCGACGGCGACAACCCCGGCGACTTCATTGTCCACCGCGATCAGCATGGCCGTCTTGGCTTCACTTTGGAGTCGTGTCACCTCGGAGGCGAGGCCGTTCAGAGAGAGACCGCGCATCTCCATCATTCTCACGTTACCGACCGTGACGTTCCTGCCCTCGACATCTGCCTGCACACCATGACCCGGCTCCGCCTTGAACCCGGCAGGCTCGGCTAATGACAGGCCGCGCGTAGTTGCCTCGGCCCAGATGGCTTCACCGAGAGGATGCTCACTGCCTTTTTCAACAGAGGCCGCGAGACGCAGTAACTCATCATGGGTGATCTGTAGTTGTTTGCTCGTAATAATGTTCGTTACAGCGGGTTGACCTTTCGTGATCGTGCCGGTCTTATCGAGCACAACGACGTTGACTTTACCCGCGCGTTCGAGGGCTTCGCTGTTGCGGAACAGGATTCCCGCCTCGGCCCCTTTACCTGTCCCGACCATGACAGCGGTGGGTGTGGCGAGCCCCATCGCACACGGACAGGCGATGACCAGCACGGCGACCATGTTGATCAGGGCACGCGTGAATGCATCAATATCTGCGTTGGCCGGCAAAGATGGTCCAAGGAAATACCAGCCCGCAAACGTCAGCGCGGCGATGCCGATGACGATCGGCACAAAGATGGCAGAGACCTGATCGGCCAGTTTTTGAATCGGCGCCTTGCTGCCCTGGGCGTCTTCCACGAGCTTGATGATCTGCGCCAGAGCCGTTTCCTTGCCGACCTTGGTCGCTTCGAATTTCAGCATGCCAAGCTTGTTCAGCGTCGCGCCGATGACGGGGTCACCCGGCTTCTTTTCGACAGGCAGTGACTCGCCGGTCAGCATCGACTCGTCGATGGCGCTACGCCCCTCGACGATCACACCATCGACAGGGATCGTCTCACCCGGCTTGGCCAGGACGACGTCGCCCACACGCACATCGTCCACAGCGACTTCGGTCTCACGTCCATCGCGAACGACGCGCGCGGTCTTGGCCCGCAATCCCATTAATTTCTTGATCGCCTCAGATGTGCGTCCCTTGGCGCGCGCTTCCAGGAATTTTCCGAGCTTGATCAGGGTAATGATGACCGCGGCAGTCTCGTAATAGACGTGACCTTCCAACCAGCCAAACGTAATCGGCAAGGAATAGAAGAACGCCGCAGAGGCGCCCATGACAATCAGCACATCCATGTTCGCGGACTTATTGCGCAAAGCCTTGAACGCGCCCACGTAATATTGCCAGCCTACATAGAACTGCACAGGCAGGGCAAGCGCCAGCATTACCCAATTTGTCCATGGAGCGGGCGCAGCATTCATCCCTTCCATCGACGCCATTTCATAGAATGAAGCAGGCAGCAGGTTGAAGTCACGCGCCATCGCAAAGAAGAACAACGGTACCGTAAAGATCAAACCGATGATCAGCAGGCGGCGCTGTTCTTTGATCTCCTGTTCGCGAGCTTTGGCTTCGACATCCTCTGCCTCCCCACCCAATTCCACAGCTTCGAAGCCCGCTGCCGCAATCCCGCGGCGCAGCTCGGCCTGTGTGACGATGGTCGGCACGTATTTGACACGCGCCTTTTCGGTTGTGTAATTGACCTGTGCTTCGAGCACTCCATCCAGGCTGGTCAATGCCTTCTCGAGCCGGCGAGCATCACTGTCATCCGAGAGGCGCTTGATTACGAGGTCCGCTTCGCCCGTCGCGACACCGTACCCCGCGCGCTGAACACGCGCGATGACGTCGCTCAGCTTTAACTTCTCAGGTTCAAAATCCACGGTGGCGCGCTCTGAAGAGAGATTCACGACTGCACTCTGCACGCCCTCCAGCTTCTTGAGATTGCGCTCCACAGTTGCAACGCAGTTGGCACAGGTCATGCCCGTGATGGGGAGAGTTAATTGTTTAATATTGCTCATGTCACGCTTCATCTAAGCCTTGCGAAGGTTTTTCGTGGGTTCATCAGATCTGCCCAAGTGGAAACCTTCGCAAGGCTCAATATTACAAACTGATCAAACCTTCCGCGGGATAGTTAATCTCTGCTAAAAGAGCCTTGATCTTTTCTTCGCTGGCGGGTACATCAAATGTGATTTGGACTTTCTTCGTGCCCTGGTCCGCCTTCACGGACTGTACACCCTGCAATTCGCCGACTTCCATTTCGATGGTGTGGGTGCAGTGTCCACAATGTATGGCGGGAACGGTATAGGTTACTGTAGTCATGGTTGGAATGCTCCTTGTATGGGATTTTTGTATGTTATTCTGAATGAATCGCTATCGAGTGAACGAACAACGGTCAAACCTTCGTCGACATTTCGAAGACTTCGGTAATTTCCTTGAGCACGCGTTCGCGCTCCTTCCGGTCATTTCCCTGGATTGCGGTGATGACGCAGGAGTTGAGGTGATCTTCCAGGATCCGAGAGCTAACTTTGCCCAGCGCCGCCTCGACTGCCTGGATCTGACGGATGACATCGATGCAATAGGCATCTTCCTCCACCATTCGAATCACGCCTCGCAGATGACCTTCTATGGTCTTTAAACGTCGGATTGTGCTATCGTTTTCCATAGTTTCCTCATCGTTTACAGATAAAACTTGTACCCGATATCTTACCCCCCCCAGGGGGGTTGGGTACCAGTGAATGATAACATACGCGATTTTCACAGGTCAAGCAATCTTTGCTGTAAAATGTCATAAGAAACAGGTGAAAATTGTCCCATTAAGAGTAGAATTGTCTCTATGAAAATTAATCCCTCTGATCTGCGGCAGGTAAGCGTCTTCCGAGAAGCTACAGACGAGGACCTGAAATTATTTGCCCAAAAAGGGATTCTGCGGTCCGTGGAGGAAGGCGAGTTTTTCTTCTTCCAGGGCGACCCTGCCAAGTATTTTTACATCCTGGTCACAGGACGAGCAAAGCTGATCCAAACCAATCAGGTAGGACAACAGGTCAATTTGCGCACACTCACGGCATGGGATTTATTCGGTGCGCTGGGGGCCGTTCGTGAAAATGCAATCTATCCCGCCACTGCCCAGGCACTCGAGTCCAGTACTGCCCTTGCTATTGAGAGTGAATTTCTGAAGGAAATGATGAGGACCCGCCCGCATCTGAACGTCAACCTGATGCAATTGATGACAGGCTACATCATGGAAATGCAGGAGCGCTACCGGGAGCTTGCCACCGAGCGGGTCGAGCGCCGTATCGCGCTCACTGTTCTGCGATTAGCCAGGCAGATCGGAAAACGCCTGGACGGAAAGGATGTGGCGGTGGAGCTGCCACTCTCCCGGCAGGATGTGGCTGAAGCTTCCGGAACAACCATCTTCACCGTCAGTCGTGTGCTTGCAGACTGGGAACGCCGCGGATTAGTGGAGGCAGGTCGCGAGCGGGTGGTGATCCGGAATCCACATGGACTGGTACAAATCTCAGAGGGGCAGGATCAGTAGCTGACCTTGCGGAAATGTAAAGGCTGGGCTCTCAAAAGCACGCAAATTGCGTGCTTTTTTGTTCCTGTTATTTGCGCCAGCGCAAAGAGGGATTTTTCACAATCGGTTATCTTTGGGCACATGGATGAAAGAATGATCGATCTTCAATGGACAGTTGAAAAGGTCTTCGAGACATGGCCGCAAGCCTTCTCCGTCTTTATGAAACATAAGACCAAATGCCCGGGTTGTTTTATGCAATCCTTCTGCACCTTGAAGGATGTGGCAGAAATCCATCAACTTTCCCTGGAGGACTTGATCGATGAACTCAAGAATTTGTCCGCTGAAGGAAACTAACCAAAGGAGTATCCGATGAAACATTTATATAAGCTCTTCGTTTTGCTGTTGACGCTCTCCGTCCTGCTCTCGGCTTGTGGCGGCGGCGCCAAGACCGAAACCACTTCGACCACTGCAGGTTTGCCGGAAGGGAAACTGGTGGAATATTCGCTGATGAGCACCATGGCGGATGGTCACATGATGTTCATAGGCATGGGCGGCGGTATCGACGGCGCGCAAAACCCAACGCTGAGTGCGAGCGTCGGGGACACGGTGCGAGTCACCATCACCGGTGGCGATGCGGTGGAACATGACGTGCTCTTCCCGGATTTCAACGCCCAGTCTGAGCATATTTCAGGGAAAGGCTCGACCTCCACGTTTGAATTTGTGGCCGATAAACCCGGCTCATTCACCTACAATTGCTCGCTGGCAGGTCATAAGGAAGCCGGCATGATCGGGAAGTTCGAAGTAACCGGCGAGGCACCCAGCAACACAACCTCTTCCTCCGCACCCGTAAGCGGCGCAGCCGTGGTCACCGGACCCGTTGTCGTGACCAACGATCCCACCACAGGCGCGGATATCGTACGCGATCCGACCGAAATCCCTGCCCAGACTCAGACGGGCCTGCGCGAACCGCAAACAGTCCGCATTGATCTGGAAACTGTCGAGATCGAGGGGCAGCTGGCCGATGGAACAACCTACAAGTACTGGACGTTCAACGGAAAAGTACCCGGACCGTTCTACCGCGTGCGCGTCGGCGACACCATCGAAGTTCACCTGCGCAACCTGACCAATAGCACGATGGCGCACTCTGTCGACTTCCATGCTGTGACCGGCCCTGGCGGCGGCGCAACCATGACCCAAACCGCCCCCGGCGAAGAGACAATGTTCACCGCCAAGGCGCTGAATCCCGGTCTGTTTGTCTACCACTGCGCCACACCGATGGTCGCCGAGCACATTGCCAATGGCATGTATGGCCTGATCCTGGTCGAG
>LLBZ010000586.1_pt2 | contig 15529 bp, 8 predicted proteins | sample 1489421 | NCBI WGS metagenome assembly LLBZ01 (sample SAMN04092657, study PRJNA295927) | soil metagenome | biome: Soil prokaryotic community; feature: Bulk soil; isolation source: soil from tomato rhizosphere | host: tomato cultivar Moneymaker | place: South Korea | collected 2011-11-01 | reverse complement strand
CAAGACACCGATTTTAAAGGCTACCAGTTAGTAAGTGAAAAGTATTCAAAAAAACACGCGTTACAAATAACATTACATACAAAACAAACACATAGTATTTCTATTTGGGAAGATGGTTTAAACGACCAAATTTCCAACTACAAAAAAAATCATAAGCTTTCTGTTTTATGGTGGAACAACTTTTGGAACCGTAGTTTTATTTATACTGAAACGAGCCATTCAATACAAAAAGATTCAGTCTATCAAATGGGTCAAAATTACCAGCTTTTTAGGTATATGTTAGGTTGTAATGCATACGGAAAGTACCCCACAAAATTTAATGGGGGATTGTTTACTTACGATCCTGTTTATACCAATTCAGAGTTGCCCTTTACTCCAGATTTTAGAAATTGGGGAGGTGGCACCATGACCCAACAAAATCAGCGATTGGTATATTTTCCGATGCTAAAAAGTGGCGATTTTGATATGATGGTATCACAACTTGACTATTATTTGACTTTGCAAAAAAATGCCGAACTCCGAAGCAAAGTCTATTGGAATCATAATGGCGCAGCTTTTACCGAGCAATTAGAAAATTTTGGATTGCCAAATCCTGCTGAATACGAATGGAAACGACCAGCAGATTATGATCCGGGTATGCAATACAATGCATGGTTAGAATACCAATGGGATACGGTGTTCGAGTTCTGTAAGATGATGTTGGAACAAAACGAATATGCCCATATTGAGGTAAAAAAATACAATCCGTTTATAATAAGTTGCCTTCGTTTTTTTGATGAACATTACCAATATTTAGCCAAAAAAAGAGGAAGAAAAGCTTTAGATGCCAACGGGCATTTAGTACTGTATCCCGGTTCGGCGGTCGAAACTTATAAAATGGCAAACAATGCCAATAGTACCATTTCAGCATTAAAAGTCATCACGGAAAAATTATTGAAAGTATCGCAAAATGACTTAACTGAAGAAGAAGTGGCTTATCTAACGGACTTCCAAAGTCGAATTCCACCATTAAATTTTAGGGAAATCAATGATAAAAAAGTATTAGCTCCAGCAAAGTCTTGGGAACGTATTAACAATACCGAAGCTGCCCAATTGTACCCTGTGTTTCCGTGGAAATTATACGGCGTAGGGTTGCCCGATTTAGAAGTGGCTCAAAACACGTATTATCTAGATGAGGATTTACTGAAATTTAGAAGTCATGTAGGTTGGAAACAAGATAATATTATGGCTGCTAGATTGGGTTTAACCAACGAAGCTGCTAAATACAGTTTGATGAAAATGGCAAATTCAGGCAGACGATTTCCCGCATTTTGGGGACCAGGTTTCGATTGGGTGCCAGATCATAATTGGGGTGGTTCGGGTATGATTGGTATGCAAGAGATGCTGTTACAGGAAGTTCATGGTAAAATAGTATTATTTCCTGCGTGGCCAAAAGACTGGAATGTGCATTTTAAATTGCATGCCACCCAAAACACCACCGTCGAAGCGAAGTTAGAAAATGGAAAAGTAAATATCATAAAAGTAACTCCTCAATCTAGGAGGAAGGACATTCAAAACATATTAGAGTACACCATAAAAGAAAAAATAAATTTAAAATAAATGAGACTTATAAAACATATTTCGGGTTCTTTGTTACTAGCAGCATTCGCATTATTAAATGTACAATGTCAAAGCAACAGCAAAACAGAAAAGCAAATAGTAAAAGTAGATTTTGATTTCTCAGGAAGAAGATTGTCTGAAGTTCATGATCCTTTATACCAATCGTGGGTTATAAACGAAGCTGACAAAGATGAAAAGTCTTTTGGAAACATAAAAGTGACGTTAAAGGGGCAATTTTCATCTAAATGGTTTAAATTAGGGATGAGTGCACCATACTATGCACAATTGGTTAGCGACGGCTTGGAAGCAAACAATACGCTGGAATTTAGTATCAGTGGGCTAAACCCAGGAAAACACTCATTACTTACTTTTCATAATACGTTCGATAAATTAGGTGACAAGCAGCTTTCGCCTATCAATATTTATGTAAACAATACGCTTGTAGAAACCGTTTCACCTAGTAACAGGGCGTTTTCAAAAATTGAAACTGCAACCGCATATTTTGTGTTTCATGCAGAACAAGGAAAAGATGTGGTAATCAGATTTGAAACAGCTTCAAAAGACCTCATGCCAGAATTTATAATTAATGGTTTTGAAATAGATACACCAGATATTAAAAAACAAGCCCATACACCACAACCAAATAATGCAGACGAACATGTGGCAGTTGATGGTGATTTAAGCTTAGAATGGCAATCACCTAAAGGAACGATAGCACATCATTTATATTTTGGCGAAGATGAAGAAGCAGTGAAAAAAGCTGATGAAACGACTTCAGAATACCAAGGAGAATTAAAAGAAAATGCGTTTAAAGTAAACGATTTGTACAGTATGAATACCTATTACTGGCGTGTCGATGCGGTTGATGCTGAAGGTGAAATTACTGAAGGAAATGTGTGGTCGTTCAGGCCAGCACAATTGGCATTTCCAGGAGCCCAAGGTTACGGACGTTTTGCCATTGGAGGTCGAGGTGGAAAAGTAGTAGAAGTTACTAATTTAAATGATGACGGTCCAGGGAGTTTGCGTGATGCCGTAAATCAAGATATTGGACCAAGAACCATTGTGTTTAACGTGTCTGGGAATATCCAATTAAAATCAAGATTGGTTGTGAGTCAACCCTATATTACCATAGCAGGACAAACGGCTCCAGGTGATGGTATCACTATTAGTAGAGCACCTGTTGGTCTTACGGGCGATGATGGTATTGTTCAATTTTTAAGAGTTAGGATTGGTTCTGGCACTACGTTTGATGGGATGGGACTTACAGGAGCCGATCATAGTATTATAGACCATTGTTCTATCAGCTGGACGATTGATGAGTCCTTTAGTTCACGTGGAGCACACAATATTACGTTACAACGAACATTAATTTTCGAAGCCTTAAATGTTGCGGGACACGATAAATACGAAGCAGGAAAAATGCATGGTTATGCAGCAACTATTGGTGGCGATATAGGAAGTTTTCATCACAATTTATTGGCGCACAATTACGGACGGAACTGGAGTATGGGCGGTGGATTAAATGGAGATGGTTATTACTCAGGTCGTTTGGATATTCGAAACAATGTGGTTTATAATTGGGGACATCGCACAACGGACGGTGGCGCCAATGAAGTGAATTTTGTGAATAATTATTATAAACCTGGAGCATCAACAGATATCTTTTTTGCTTTAACAGCAGACCACGAAGGCGTTGGAAAAGGGAGTCAGCGATATTTCTTTGAAGGAAATGTAATGCCAGGTCATTTTGATGAAAGTAATCAGGAAAAAGGAAGACGTTCTAAGAATAATGAGATTGTCGATTATGAAACCTTTGTAGATGAGCCTTTTTTTGAGTCTTTCGTGGAAACACAAACAGCAATAGCAGCATACAAGAATGTATTGTCCGATGTGGGAGCCAATCAACCAGCAATGGACAAACATGACACCCGTATTATTAATGAAACATTAAAAGGAACTTATACATTTAAAGGAAGTAAAAGCGGATTGCCAGGAATGATAGATACTGAAGAAGATGCAGGTGGATTTCCAAAATATGCCAATGAAACCCGTTCTAAGGATTGGGATACCGATCATGATGGTTTACCAAATTGGTGGGAAGAAGCACATGGTTTAAATGTGCAATCGGCGTCCAATGATTTTTCAGATGCTAACAGTGACCAAGATAAAAATGGTTACACGCAATTAGAAGAATATTTACATTGGATGGGGCAACCACATTATTTTGTTACCTTAGAAGAACCATTGGAATTTTCAATAGTTAACTATTTTAAAGGTTACGAGAAAAGTCCAGTTTATGGTTTTTCAGAAGTAAAAAATGGAGAAGTATCAATGAAAGACGGAATGGTCAAATTTAAAGCCACTCAAAAAGGATTGGCGTCTTTCAATATCACTGTAAAAGATGCCGAGGGAGACACCATGACTCGCGCAATAAACGTATACATTAAATAACTTACAAAATGATAAAAAATAAAATTTTAGTACTTGCTATATTGGTTTCTGGAGGTTTTGTTTTTGGGCAAAATAAAGGCTTAGTAGCAAATGCTGACAGCCCCTATACAAAATTACAAAGCTTGGATTTACAAGATGTAGCATGGACAAATGGATTCTGGAAAGAACAATTTGATATAGAAACCAAAAACACATTGCCCTATATGTGGAATTTGTATCATAACGATTCCATAACCCATGCTTATGCAAATTTTGAAATTGCTGCAGGATTAATGAAAGGGAAACATGCGGGACCTTCGTTTCATGATGGCGATTTTTATAAAATATTGGAAGGGATGGCGGCGGCTTATGCCATTACTAAAAACCCTGAGTTAGATAAACAAATGGATGAAGCTATCGCCATGTTTACCAAAGTTCAAAGAGCCGACGGTTATATTAATACTCCTGTTTTGATTGAAGAACGTTGGGGAACTTTAGGTCCAGAGGAGCTTAAAAAGCAATTAGGATTTGAGAAGTATAACATGGGACATTTAATGACTTCAGCCTGTATTCATTACAGAGCAACAGGTAAAACCAGCTTTTTAGAAGTTGCAAAAGGTGTTGCGAATTTTTTATATGATTTTTATAAGAAAGCATCACCAGAATTGGCACGAAATGCTATTTGTCCGTCGCATTACATGGGTATTGTTGAAATGTACCGCACGCTTAAAGATCCACGTTATTTAGAATTAGCTAATAATTTAATTGATATCAGAGGCACTACTAATGATGGAACCGATGATAACCAAGATAGAATCCCGTTTAGAGAACAAACGACAGCTATGGGGCATGCCGTAAGAGCCAATTATTTATATGCTGGTATTGCCGATTTATATGCCGAAACAGGTGAGGAAAAGTTAATGGAAAATCTTAAATCTATATGGGAAGATGTGGTTTACAGAAAAATGTATATCACAGGCGCTTGTGGAGCTTTATATGATGGTGTGTCACCAGACGGAACCTCTTATGACCCTACCGAAGTGCAAAAAATACATCAGGCTTATGGGAGACCCTATCAATTACCAAATGCCACAGCACATACTGAAACTTGCGCCAACATTGGGAATGTCTTATGGAACTGGAGGATGTTGCAGCTAACAGGAGATGCCAAATATACCGATGTTATGGAGTTGGCACTATATAACAGTGTGCTGTCTGGAGTAAGCATCGAAGGAACAGAATTCTGTTATAATAACCCTTTAAATGTTTCAGAAAAGTTACCATTTAAGCAACGTTGGGGTCATGAGCGTGAAGGGTACATTACATGGTCTAACTGTTGCGCGCCAAATGTAACGCGTACATTGGCTCAGGTGAGCAATTATGCTTACAATCTTTCAAAAGAAGGTCTGTATGTTAATTTATATGGCAGCAATCATTTAAAATCATTAACTTTAAATGGTGAGAAAATAGAAATCGAGCAACAAACCAATTATCCATGGGATGGTAAAATTGTTTTAAAAATTGTAAAAGCACCAAAAGGCATGTACCCTATTTTCTTAAGAATACCAGGTTGGAGCAAAAACACATCAATTTCTATAAATCAAAACATGTTTTCTGAAGAAATAGTTTCCGGTACTTATGTGAAGTTAGCAAATAATTGGAAAAAGGGAGACATCATAGAATTAGATATTCCTATGCCTGTTGAATTGATGCAAGCAAACCCATTAGTTGAAGAAACCAAAAACCAAGTGGCTGTAAAAAGAGGCCCTATTGTATATTGTATAGAAACTGAAGATATTTCAAAAGAAGCAGATATAAACACCATTATTTTAGATGTGAATTCTAATTTTAGCACTAAAAAATCATCTATAAAAAATAGGGAAATTATTGCAATAACAGGAAAAGGCTTTGTTGAAGCTGAAAACTGGAATAATAAATTGTATAAACCGATGACATCATCAAAAACAAGTGTTGATGTAACATTAGTGCCCTATTTTACTTGGGGAAATAGATTGAAAGGAGAAATGACGGTTTGGATGCCTTATTAAAAATGAAATAAAAACAGTATTTATCAAAAAGGTGTTTATAAAATTGGTCGCCGTACAAAAATAACACTTAATTATTGTTAATTTGGCAATATTAGCAACTTAATTACCATCATCGAGTAATCGATTATTAATTAACATAATAAACTAAACAATTATTAAACTAAACAAATAAGTATGAAAAAAACGTTTACCAATACGTTCATTTTGTTGATTTTCAGTCTGATAAGTATGACTGGTTTTGCGCAAGATGCAAGCAATAAAAAAAATGTCACTGGTACTGTGGTAGATTTTTCAGGAGTGCCTATACCAGGTGTTAATGTTATTGAGAAGGGCACCAATAACGGTGTTGTTACAGATTTTGATGGTAAATACAGCCTTACTGTAAATTCTAAAGGCACCATAGTTTTCTCTTTTATAGGAATGAAAACACTTGAGATGCCTGTAGAAGGGAAGTCGGTTATTAATGCATCATTAAAAGAAGATACCGAATCACTGGATGAAGTCGTGGTGGTAGGTTATGGGACTCAAAAAAGAGAAGCGGTTACAGGTTCTATTGCAACCGTTAATGTTGCGGAGATTGAAGATCTTCCTGTTGGTAATTTAGCGTCTGCACTTGTGGGACGTGTTTTAGGTGTTAATATTACTGGAGGTGAGTCAAGACCAGGGGCACCTGCTCAAATTACTATTCGTAACCCGTTAGGAGGCAATAACATTAGAGCTAAAGATGCGCTTTCTACAGACCCTTTATATGTTATAGATGGCGTAATACAATTAGATCCCAATACAGGTTATAGCGACCCAACATTGTTTAATAATTTAGATGCTTCCGAAGTAGAAAGTATTTCGTTTTTAAAAGATGCTTCAGCAGCTATTTATGGTTCTAGAGCTGCTCAAGGTGTGGTTTTGGTAACTACAAAGCGAGGAAGAAAAGGACCTGCCAAATTTTCTTATAGTGGTAATTTTTCTGTTTCTGATGAAACATACAGAACAAAAATGATGAATGCTTATCAATACGGTAAAACATTTAACATTATGAATAGTATAAATCCAAGCAATGGTATTGGCGATTCTTATGATCCAACAGATCCTGAACCAAATAATTCTGCTTTCTTTTCGCCAGCAGAGTTGGATTTTTTTAAAACATTAAAATACAATGCTTTAGATGAGTATTGGACGTCATCAGGAACTCAAAGGCATAATCTTAATTTAACAGGAGGTAGTGACGACGCAACTTATTTTGGAGGATTATCATATTATACACAGGACGGTAATTTAGGGTCGTTAGATTATGATAGGTGGTCATTCAGAGCTGGCTCCAATGTGAAATTAGCTAAAGGATTTAGTGCTGATTTTCAGGTTTCAGGTTATTTTACAGATGTGAGTAGAACTGCAAGTTCTATTGGAAATCAAAGTACTGAAGATGATTTTAGACAATTACAAAATAGAACTCCTTTTTTACCTATGTATGTAAATGGTTTTCCAGCTGTATTGAATGGGGCAGATGGTGCTGATGAAATTATTGGATTTCATTATGGTGAGTTATTGAGATTGAAAAATTTATCAGAAAATACAGATAATAATGTAAGCGTTAATATAAATGTAGAATATGAAGTGCCTTTTATTAAAGGTTTAAAGTTAAAGGCTAATTACGCACGCCAGGAAACAAGTGGTAGAGGAAACCAAAAAGGAAGTATATATAATCTTTATGAATTTACCGGAGCCGATTTTAGAACCACTATTGGACAAACTTATATTGTATATGAAAATGGTTCAGGACCTTTGGGAACAAACGATTTTAAAAGAGATGATAAAGGCGAAGTTAGTGTTTATCAAGTTATAAATAATGATAGAATGCTTCTTGATAACAGTAGTGGTAGTACCAAGCAATCACGTTTTCAAGCGACTTATGAGCGTGATTTTGGAAAGCACAGCATATCATCTTTGTTTGCTATAGAGCGGTCTGAAAGAACGTTTAATACCGAGCGAATTATTAAATATGGTGTGCCAGATTGGTCCGATGGAATGCTTTGGCAAGCTACAGGTGATTTAGATTCTGAACACACGTTTAATAGACGCGGAGAATCTGGCGATTTAGGCTATATTGGTCGATTTAATTATAATTATGATGGTAGGTATTATGGCGAGTTTTTATTCAGATCGGATGCTTCTGCGAAATTTGCTCCAGAGAATTATTGGGGTAATTTTTACTCTATATCAGGAGGTTGGATTATTTCAAAAGAAAGTTTTTTTAAATCAAATGTTTTTGATTATTTAAAATTTAGAGGTTCTGTAGGGTTTCTAGGTAAGGATGATATAAAACCATGGCAATGGCGACAAAATTTTGATTTTCGTACTGGTGAAGGAGCCGTTTTTGGAGGAAACTTATCGGCATCAGATGGTTTAAGAGATAGCGGACAAGCAAATAGAGATGTTAGATGGGGTAGAGAGCTAAAAACAAATTTTGGTTTTGAAGCTAAGTTTTTAGACAATAGATTATCTGCCTCTGCCGAGACTTTTTACAATATAGGAACAGATTTATTAGTTAATTTGAATGCCGGTGTGCCTTTTTCTGTAGGTGGCGCAACAGCTGCCTCTAATTCAGGTAGAGGAGATACTTGGGGTACAGAGATTGGCTTAGGATGGAATGATAATGTTGGCGAGGATTTTAATTATGGGGTTAATATAAATATAGGTTGGTATAATAATGATATTATTGAAGGAAATTTTGCAAATCCGGACTATTGGTACCCATGGCAACCCAACCAACCTGGACCTTCCGATAGAGGTGCCTGGGGTTACGATTATTTAGGGATGTTTAGAACACAAGATGATATAGATAACTATTTGGCTGAAACAGGAATTACTCAAGTGTTTAATGTAGCTGCGGCTAATTTAAAACCAGGGATGCTATATTATAGAGATGTAAGAGGTGCTTGGGATCCTGAGACAAGAACATTTGCAGAAAAAGATGGAATTATTAATGAGTTTGATCAAATACAGTTAAAGAAACGTGCAAAAGGACCTCAAGGTTTTGCTTCTACCTTTAGAGTTGGTTATAAAGGATTTAGTTTAAATACGGTGTTAAGTGTTAACTGGGGTGGCTACAGAGAAGTTGGTTCAGCTAAAACACCTTTTAGAACAACTGGTATAGGTAGTAATTATGAAAATAGACCTGCTTTTTGGGCCGATATGTTTCATCCAGAATTAAATCCTAATGGAACCATTCCAAACTTATCAGGGTCATCTATTAATGATAATGTAGGTCAAAGTGAAGGAGGAATAAACACTGTAAGTTCTAAGTTTTGGCAAGTAAGTAGTTTTAGTTTAGTTATGAGAAATATAAACTTAAGTTACTCAATACCTAAAAACTTAACTGAAAAAGTAGGTGTTAGTAGCTTTAGGCTGAATTTGGTGGCAATGAATCCATTCATTTTGTTCAATCCTTACAAAGATTATGGCTTAACACCCTACGGATCGTATAATAGTTATCCGGTGTTAAGAACATATTCATTAGGAATTAATGTAGGGTTTTAATTAGATTTAAAATATTTAAAATAATTTAAAATGAAAAATATAAAAATAAATAGTCTGCTAGCACTCCTAATAATGGTGTTTTTAAGTAGTTGTAGTGCAGATTTTATTGAGGAAAAGAAAGATTATTCTAGTGTTAACGTTGGAATATATCAAGATGAATTTTTAGCTAATGGTTATTTGGATTATTTGTATTATATGATGCAACCAGACAATAATCCAAACATGGCGATGTGGTCTAAAGCAGCACGTGAACACAGTAGCCCAGATTTATTTGCTAAATCCTCAGATGAGGTGGCAGGTGAATCAGATTTGAATAAAGAATATACAGAGATTTCAAACGTTAATAATCATTGTTTGAAATCATTAGGGGTACGATTAGGTTCAAGTCCCTTAAATACAACATGGTCTAGAATAAGATATTGTAATTTATATTTAGATAATGTAGATGATTATACAGGTCTTGAGCAAGATTTTAAAAATCAAGTGAAAGGACAGTTTTATTTTTGGAGGGCATGGCAATATTTCGAATTAGTAAGACTATATGGTGGTGTACCATTAGTATTAACAGCGCAACCCGCTAATGTTGATGACCCAAGTGTACAAACACCTAGAAGTTCCTCTTCTGAAGTTATAGAACAAATCGTATCCGATTTGGAAATGTCTCAATCATTACTAGAAAATGCAAGACCTTATACAGCAGCAGAAGCAGGTAGGATTACAGCAGCAGCAGCAGCAGCTTTAAAAGGGCGTGTATTGCTAACTTGGGCAAGTCCGCTATTTAATAGAACTGACGATCAAACTAGATGGCAACGTGCTTATGATGCTAATTTAGAAGCTTATAATGTATGTATTGCTGCAGGGAAAGGACTTGATCCAGATTGGAAAGGTATGTGGTTTAAAGATAATGGCATGGAGTCTATTTTTAGCTTTGGTTTTAATGATTTTGCACCTAATACTTCGGGAGTTCAAAGAAATAATTACACAGAGTATCAATCTAGATCTAGGGATCAAGGAGGTAATGGAGGTATTTCACCTACAAAAAATATAATAGATGCTTTTCCAATGGCAGATGGTACGCCTTATAATCCAAACGGAAATTTGAATCATTTTTATAGAAATAGAGACCCTCGTTTTTATCATACGTTTGCTTATAATGGTAGTATTTGGCCATATGCAGGTAATGCTAATTATAGAAATTGGACATACTATTGGTATCCACTAGCATCTAGTACAACCTTAAAAGTAGCAACCAATACATCCCAAAATGCTACAGGTATTTATTTAAGAAAATTTACAAATAATACATCAAGTAATACAAACGGTTTTAGAAATAATGGTGATGATTATATGGAAATACGTTTTGCTGAGGTGGTATTAAACCTTGCCGAATCTGCAGTAGGTGCAAATAAACTGTCAGAAGGTAAAGGCTATATTAAATCTATTAGAGCAAGAGCTGGTGTAACAAATGGTGACGGTGATTATGGTTTAGCCAGTGTATCGACCCGTGATGGACTATTCGCAGCTTGTATAAATGAAAGAAAAGTTGAGTTTGCTTATGAGAATAAGCGTTTCCATGATTTAAGAAGGTGGTTGCTTTTTAATGATGATAATAATACTTGTACAAGATTAAACCAAACACCTATTGAAGGTTCTAGAAGACAAGGTTATTATACTTTTGCTAAAAGAAATGAATCTACATTGTATATAGGTATTCCAGATCCTTTTAAAGGAGCCAGTGCGCCAGTTATTAGTAGAGAAGCAACAACTTATCCAAGCGGTATTACTAGTTATGAACAATATGTAGATTATTTGTATGATAATCATTTTGAAGTACAAGTAAGAGATGATGTCGATTCTGCTAATTTTTCCTTTAAATGGTATAACGAGTATTATTTCTTTGGAATTTATCAGCAATTATTAGAAACGGCACCCTATTTGCAACAAACACAAGGTTGGGGAGGTTCATTTAATCCACTTAACTAATTTGGAGTAATTAATATAGATTAATTATTTAAAATGAAAATACCTGTATTTGTTTTAAATACAGGTATTTTTTTTAAAACTAAAAAGTTTGCCATGTAAATGGTAATACAAATAATGAGCTTGTCTTGACTTTTTTGTTTTTTAGGAAATAGAAAAAGTCAAGATGAGTTCCATAAAAAAAAGATGATGAGAAAGAGTAATTTTATTTTATGTATGTTGTTTTTAATAGCAACTAGTACCTATGCACAATACCCACAGCTTACTGCAGAAGATAGAGCAAAAGAAGAAGCCGTTAAAGCTGAGGCTTACAAGAGCTCCGATGAAGCTTGGGAAAAAGCTAAAATAATTGTAGAGCAAGAAGAAAAACAAGGAAAACCATATCTTCCATGGGCGGGAAGACCAACCGATTTACCACAAGCAGATATACCCGCTTTTCCAGGAGCCGAAGGTGGTGGTATGTACACTTTTGGAGGCCGTGGTGGTAACGTTTATACGGTAACAAGTCTTGAAGATAGAGGCCCAGGAACACTTCGTGAAGCTTGTGAGAAAGGTGGCGCTAGAATCATTGTTTTTAATGTTGCTGGTATCATCAAACTTAAAACACCCTTAATCATCCGCGCACCTTACTTAACTATAGCTGGTCAAACAGCACCTGGCGATGGTATCTGTGTTGCTGGAGAATCTGTTTGGATTGATACGCACGATGTTATTATTCGCCATATGCGTTTTCGTAGAGGCGATACCTTTGTGGGTCGTAGGGACGACGCTATTGGTGGAAATCCTGTAGGGAATATCATGATTGACCATGTTTCTGCAACTTGGGGATTAGACGAGAATATGTCTATTTACAGACACATGTACAGTCCTGGAGCCAATTATAAAGATGAAAAGAAACCAACTGTTAATATCACCATTCAAAACAGTTTATTTGGAGAAGCTTTAGATACTTACAACCATGCTTTTGGAAGCACCTTAGGCGGTGAAAATTGTGCTTTTATTAGAAATATGTGGGCAAATAATGCTGGTAGAAATCCATCTATTGGATGGAATGGTATTTTCAATTTCGTAAATAATGTGGTATTCAACTGGAGCAATAGATCGGTAGATGGTGGCGATTACACAGCAACCTACAACATCATAAACAACTATTTTAAACCAGGACCCGTTACTTCAAAAGATGCGCCCATAGGATATAGAATATTAAAACCCGAAGCAGGAAGAAGTGATTTAGATCATATGGTTTTTGGTAGAGCTTATGTAGATGGTAATATTGTAGAGAACAATGATAAAATAACTAACGATAATTGGGCTGGTGGTGTTCAAATAGAAGGAAAAGATGGCGAATTAATGACTTTTGATGAAGCTAAATCATATTTCCCTGCCATGAAAACTAACAAGCCATTTCCGATGCCTTGGTTTAGAAATATCATGACAGCCGATAAAGCTTACGATTTTGTATTGAAAAACGTCGGTGCTACACTGCCAATTAGAGATGCTGTAGACCAAAGAATTGTTAGAACTGTTAAGACTGGAAAACCAGAATATGTTGAGGGTTTAGATCCAGACTCGTTTTACCAATTTAAACACAGACGTTTACCTGCCGATTCTTATAAAAACGGTATCATCACAGATATTGCCCAAGTAGGAGGTTACCCAGAGTACAAAGGAACACCATATTTGGATTCTGATAAAGATGGTATGCCAGATGCTTGGGAAGAAAAATATAGATTAAATCCCAATGATGCTTCCGATGCAAAAGGCGATTTAAATAAAGATGGCTATACCAATATTGAAGATTATATAAACGGGATTAATCCGAAGAAAAAAATTAATTGGAAAGACCTAAAAAACAATAAAGAAACTTTAAATGAGCCACTTTTAAAATAAGGTTCATTTAAAAAAAATAAAAATCATGTTAAGAAAAATAAGTTTAAGTATTCTGCTTTTAGCTTTTGTAAATATTCAGGCACAACAACATTTAGATCCTGAATATATAAAAGTAACAAACGAACGTGCTGCTAAAATTGTAGATGAATTGAAGTTGGAAAACCCTGAAAAAGAACAGGCAGTTACCAATATTATAGCAGAACAATACCGTAACCTAAGTAAGTTACAGGATGAAAGGGATGCTAAAATAGAAGCTTTAAAAAAAGATGATGTATCAAAAGAAAAGCAAAATTCTAAAATAGATAAATTAAAATCCAACACAGATAAATCAATTGCCAAATTACATAAGTCGTATTTAAAAAAATTATCTGCTCAATTAAGTTCAGACAAAGTTGATGAAGTTAAAGACGGTATGACTTATGGTGTGTTACCTAAAACATATGCCGCTTTTTTAGAAATGATACCGAGTTTAACCCAAGAGGAAAAAGATTATATTTATAATAACTTAAAAGAAGCAAGAGAAAAAGCCATAGATGGTGGTTCTTCAAAAGAAAAACATGCTTGGTTTGGTAAATACAAAGGAAGAATCAACAACTATTTATCAGCACGAGGGTACGATTTAGAAAAAGAAAGAGACGGTTGGTATGAGCGTATTGAGGAACGCAAAAAAGCCGAATCCAATCAATAAGTTACCGTTTAACTTTTTAAACATCATAATTTCCGAAAATGAAAACTTCAACAAATAGTATCATAAAACAAGTGTTTATTGTTCTGGTAATTTGTACAGGAGTACAATCGGCATTTGCACAATACCCAGAAATCCCAGAATCACTTCAAGCAAAAACAGATTCTGTTTTAGCTAAAGAAGACAAAAGATTGCAAGACATTTGGGAAAGTAATTATCATATCATTAAAGAAGAATCTAAGCAAGGCCGTCCTTACATTCCTTGGGCAGCGTACCCAGGCGATCTTATTAAGGCAGCCATTCCTGCTTTTCCAGGAGCTGAAGGCGGCGGTGCCTTTACACCTGGTGGTCGTGGAGGTAAAATATTTGTAGTGACCAGTTTAGAAGATAGCGGAAAAGGCACTTTTAGGGAAGCCTGTGAAGCCCTGGGCGCTAGAACTATTGTGTTTAACGTGTCTGGAATCATTCAGTTGAAAAAACCTATTAGTGTGCGTGCACCTTATATTACCATAGCTGGTCAAACTGCGCCAGGCGACGGTATTTGTATTGCCGGTGAATCGTTGTTGTTGGATACGCACGACATCATCATCCGTCACATGCGTTTTCGTAGAGGTGCTACCGATGTCACCAGAAGAGACGATGCTTTAGGCGGCAACGTCATAGGAAACGTTATCATCGATCATTGTTCGGTAAGTTGGGGCTTAGATGAAAATATTTCATTGTACAGACACCAATTTCAAGCCAACGAAAAATCAAAATTAGAAAAATTACCCGCAGTTAACGTTACCATTCAAAATACCATATCATCTGAAGGGTTGGATACCTATAACCATGCTTTTGGCAGTACTATCGGCGGTTTAAATAGTACATTTATTCGTAATTTATGGGCGAATAATATTTCTAGAAACCCTTCAATAGGCATGTATGGGAGTTTTAATTTTGTAAATAATGTGTTGTTTAATTGGTGGAACCGCTCGTTAGATGGTGGCGATTACCGTTCTATGTTTAACATCATCAATAACTATTTCAAACCAGGGCCAATAACGCCGGACGATGAACCAATTCGTTACAGAATACTAAAACCTGAATCGGGTTATATGGTACCAAAAACTTTTGGGAGGGCCTATGTTTCTGGGAATATTGTTGAAGGTGTACCAAGTGTAACAGCAAATAACTGGAATGGTGGGGTGCAAATTGAAGACCGTTCGCTTGAAGAAGCTAAAGAATACTTAGAATTAATTAAACAAGATCAACCATTTGAAATGCCGCATCTTACCATTATGGATACAGAACAGGCTTACGATTTTGTTTTAAATAATGTTGGTGCCACTTTACCTAAACGAGATGCCGTTGATACACGGGT
>LLBZ010000486.1_pt3 | contig 15663 bp, 7 predicted proteins | sample 1489421 | NCBI WGS metagenome assembly LLBZ01 (sample SAMN04092657, study PRJNA295927) | soil metagenome | biome: Soil prokaryotic community; feature: Bulk soil; isolation source: soil from tomato rhizosphere | host: tomato cultivar Moneymaker | place: South Korea | collected 2011-11-01 | reverse complement strand
ACACCCATGAGAATAGCATTCACATATGAGGAGGATGATTAACCACTGATAGTGGTATACTATGCCTATTTTTGCATAAAATCCCGTTAATTTAAAAGTTTTTTAAGCGGTAAGTAAGTGTGAAAACGAAAAAACCCTAAGACTTCAAGAAGTCTTAGGGTTTTAATATTCTAATAAACTAAACTATTACTTATTCTTCTTTGTTCCAAACAAATGGTAAATACCAGTTACTGGTACTCATAAGTTTACTACGTACCTCACCTGCGTTAGGATTACCATCTTTATCTAATTTATTGTAAACTTTATCGGCTAAAAAAGCAGGATCGTTACGACGTAAAGCCACGCGTAATAAATCTCCCCAACGGTTTCCTTCGTAAGCCAGCTCTAAAGCACTTTCTTTAACCAAGTTATTTTCAATAGATGTTAAACTATCTCCTACAATTTCCGCACGCTCAACATAAGCACGTCCACGTAATCCTGTATTACGATACCAGTTTCCTCTAAAAAATGGAAAGTCACCCTGTCTAGCATCAAAATCGTATGGAAATGGTTGATGGGTTTGCTCAATATCGGTTACATCGGTAACACCACCAACGGTATAAGCGTTTTGAATTCCGAAATTAAGAAGTGCATCGGCAATTTTATGCTGATTATCGCGATTGGCTGCTTCTGCATATCTTAAATGTAAAGTAGCTGCACGGTATAAAAACCAATCGCCTCCAGTTTGAAAGACATCAATAGGCAATTGTGTGTCTGAGTCAAGATATTTAAATAAGTACTTCATAATTACAGGTTGCCCACTAATGATGTTGTATGAAAATTTAGGACCACGGGCATCGTAAGGGAACCCATTTCTTTGTACTTGATTATCCCAAAGATCCATGGCTTCCTGCGAAGGTTTTACTAAATAATCTCCTCCCTGATTAGAGAACAACTCAACAAACGGATTTTGAGGTGCAAAATTACTATCGAAAGGTAAAGACCAAATCCACTCTGTATTCCACAAAGCATCTTTTTCCCTGGCAAACATCGAACGCCAACCTTGAGTATTATTATTAACTAAGGCCTGTGCATCTTGTTCTCTGTATCTAATGTAACCAACTGCCAAATCATTGTTACTTGCTATTTCAGCCCATTTAACACGGTAAACATCATAACGTTCAGAATCACTGCCACTACTACTAGCTGTTTCCATTACTGTCTTATAATGTGCTGCTGCTTGCGTATAGTTGTTAGCCCATAAGTTTAAATCCCCTAGTAAACATTCTTTATTAATGAAAAATTTTGCTGTATTATATCCATCTACATCAATCACCAGCGTACTATTGGCGCTATAAGGACTGGTATATGGTAGAGACTCTGTGAAGTCTACCAATTCATTAATAAGAGCTGTTAACGATAGTCTGGGATACAGATTTTCATTTTGAACATCATCAATATTAGCTATCGGCTCCGTAATATAAGGCACCTCACCATAATGTATACCTAATTGCAAATACAACCAGCTACGAAGCGTTCCAATGTCTGAATAACGTTCATTAAACTCGCCCTGATCCATTTTATTTTCCTCGGCCATGATTTTAAAATTCTTAAGGACATCATTACAATTATTGATGATTTCATAAAAATCTTTAGGGTTTGCGTAAGGGTTATCTTTCGTTACTGCATGCTCATTAATTTGTTGCAAATACATATCGGCATTATCTGTCGGACTCATAAGGTCTGCCCTTAGCTCGTTAAGTATAACGTATTTTTTAGCCAGCCCCATAAACTTACCGTAAATACCTACTACAGCAGCATCGGCATCGAAAACATCACGGTATACCTGATCGCTGTTTAATTGGTCTTTAGGTTCTACATCCAGATAATCTTGGCAAGAGGTTAGACCCAAAAGTACAACCAAGACTCCTAATGCGACTTTATTTCTAGTTATTTTTATCATTGTCTTCATGTTTTTCTCTAAAATTAATTTCATTACAATCCTAAGCGTAATCCTAGTTGAACGGTCATAAACTGCGGAATAAGACCAATGTCTGCTCCTTGTCCGAAAATAGAAGACGTCGCACTAAACTCCGGATCGAATCCTAAATAATCGGTTATCGTAAACAAGTTATTACCACTTGCGTATAATTTTAAATACTTCACAAGGTTAGACTCCACAGCAACATCGTAAGACACCATTAATGTTTTTAGTCTTAAATAAGACCCATCTTCAATCCAACGGCTAGAGAATGATGCATTCCCCATAGGATCTCCCCAAGTGGCTTTAGGAATTGAAGTTTCCTGACCTTCAGCAACCCAACGGTTGTTAATCGCAATACTTTGGTTATCGTAAGTGCTCATAGACTCTAAGCTACGACGCACCCCATTGTAAATATCGTTACCCACCGAGAAATTGAATAAGCCAGAAATAGTAAACCTTTTAAGCGTTAGGTTAGCATTAATACTTCCTGTTAAATCCGGATTCGGGTTACCAATAATTTTACGATCGTTTTCATCGATAATTTTATCACCGTTAAGGTCTTCAAAAATGACATCGCCGCCTCCAAATGGTACTAAAGTTCCATTATCTAAACGGCGTGATAAACCATCGGCATTGGCCTGATTTGTAGTACTGTAGACACCATTAGCCTGATAACCATAGAATAAGTTAGCATCCAGACCTTCATGCGTAATATAAGTTGCCCCGCCAAAGTTTGTAATGATACGTTCGTTAGGAATATTTAAAACTTCATTTTCATAAGCACCTAAATTCACACCTAAATCGAACTGTAAATCAGCCGTATTAATAAGTCTGCCGTTAAGTCCTAAGTCAAAACCTTTTGTACGCATACTTCCACTGTTGGTTACCATATAGTCAAAACCAGAAGTTGTATTGGTTGACTGGTAAGTAATCATATCGGTGGTTTTGTTAGAATACACATCGAAAGTAGCGTTAAGGCGTTCTTTAAATAAAGCCACATCTAATCCTAAGTTGAATTTAGTAACCGTCTCGTGTTTAAGATCCGGATTTCCAATATTTCCTCTAACCAAACCTTGCATTCCTAAAAGGTTTTGGGATACGTATAATTGTTGAGCTGTATAGTTTCCTATATCGTCATTACCACTTACACCCGCAGATGCTCTAAGTTTTAAAAAATCGATAGCATTTGCACTTTTCAAGAAGTTTTCTGAAGAAATTAACCAGGCTGCCGAAACTGAACCCATTGGTGCAAAGTGTACCGTTTCACCAAAACGGCTAGACCCGTCGTAAGCCGTATTTAGAGTTATAAAATACTTATTTACGTAGTTGTAATCAAAACTCAAGTAATTGTTAAACCATTTCCAGTCACCTAACTGACCACCTACATACCTTAATAGGTTACTCCCTGACCCTACTGTAGTAAAATCATCGGTTGCTGAGTTATACCCTAAACCTAAATCACTTTCAGATTCGTTAGACTGGGTACGGGACCCAATACGAAAATCGAAATTATGTTTAAAATCTATACTCTTAGTATAAGATAAAGAAGCATCGGTGAATAATGAATAATATCGTTGTACTTCACTACCACTACGATTACCAGCAATCGCTGTTGGTAACATAATATCAGCCACACCAAAATCTGGAATAAAGAAACGCTCGCGCTCTTTATTGTAAGTCAACCCAATAATTAAGTTCGCCTTAAAATTATCATTAATAGCGTAATCGAAATTTAAGTTTCCTGAGAAACGGTAGTTTTTATTAATTCCTATGCCATTTTCTATAATAGCTAAAGGATTCCCTATGTTAAACATATCTACATCAGCTAAATTAGGTGACACATCGCCTTGGGCATCTATCACATTTACCGCAGTAAAAGGCGATTTGGTGAGCGCTAAATGCAAAGGGTTGGTTTTATAAGCAGGTCCTTGATTATAAAGATTTTCTTCATTAAAGATGAACGATAAGTTCGCATTAACAGATAATTTATCTGTTAAACGTAACGCGGCATTTAACCGGGTACTGTAACGTTTTAAATTGGAGTCACCAACAACTCCTTCGTTGTTAAGAAACCCAACAGATATACCGTATTTGGCTATATCGTCTCCCCCTCTAATCTTTAAAAAGTAATTCTGGTTGATACTGCTTTTAAACACTTTATCTTGCCAGTTGGTCACATTATGGTACGGATAATAATTTTCGCTTTGCGGATTATCATTCATCCAGGGCATGTTGGCTATTTGCTGTTGACTATCACCTCGAGATGCCATTAACTGAGATAAATATGGTCTGAACTCCCAAGGACGCATCACAGGTAATTGCTTTGGATCTTCGTTCATTCCGCTATACATGGTAAAGTCTATTTTTGTACTTAACTCCGTTGGGCGAGTTGTTGTAATGAGAATTACACCATTGGCTCCTTTTACTCCGTAAATTGAAGAGCCGTCTTTTAACACGGTAATATCTTCAATATCCTTAACATCAATCATGGACAAAGGCGAAGAACTATTGTACTGAAGAATTCCAGAACCATAATCTTCATCGTCGTATACCATACCATCTACAATAATTAATGGTTTGTTGGTGGCATAAAGCGAATTAAATCCTCTTAAGGTTAAATACGCTCCGGCTCCAGGAACACCCGATTTCCCTACACTGTTAAGTCCAGCGACACGCCCCTGTAAAAAGTTCCCAATAGACTGGTTAACAGGATTTCCCCATTGATCCTTTTTTAAATCTATAACATTGGATGCTTTAGAATTTGTGTACTGTAACTGTTCTTTACCCGGCAACGTAGCGGTTTGATAAAACTGAGAATAATTATCTTCGAAAAGACTAATCTCTAAGCCACTTTCTTTATTGTTTAAAGGCACAACTTTGCTTTGGTACCCTTCCGCACTTAACATCAATAACGCGTTTAAATGAGGAACTTTAATAGAGAAATTTCCTTGATCATCTGAAATGGCTGCAGAAAAATCTTTTACCGCAACATTGATTCCCGGAATTCCTTTACCTGTTTTTGCATTCTTTATAAGGCCTTTGATTTCGATACCTTTACTGGTCTGGGCACTTACAGCCTTAGAATCTGAGTCTTGTGCATACAGATTAACTGAAGTCCCACCAAATAACAGTATACATAGTAGACCGGTTAGTTTAAATATTTTGAGCATAATAGTTGGTTTAAAAGACATTATTTAATAACTGGTACCAGTTTAATATAATCTAAGGTTAATGTATTCACGCCATTACTACCGGAGTTGGCTGCAATTAGCGATATTAGATCTAAGTTCCCAGCTTCTTCTAGTGTAAACTCTCCTACGTAAATTTCATCATAGACATCAGGAGCAACATCGGTATAATCCAAGGTCGCTATTGGATCTACCACTACTCCTAGTTCATTAAACATCCCTCCAAAACGTAAACGCTGCTGGAATGTATTTTCCTGAATATCATTTATCGCTCTCCAGTATACTTTGTAGGTCGTACTGTAAAGATTGCTCGCACCATAATAAATTGAAAATAACGGCACCCCATGGTTCTGTACCATAATATCTTCAAACATAATACCATCCAAATCTTCTTTTTCCCTGTAATAGGTATTTGCTCTTTTGTCTCCCTGACTGAATCCACGAGGGCTTTCTCCTTCAATCTGGGTGGTTAATAATCTGGTTTCTAAAGGCACATCCATACTTCCCATAATGTAAAGCACCCCATTACTTAAAGGAACTTCTTCAACAATATTATCTTTATTTATTGGCACTTTTACTCCAAATCGAGACACTAAAGTATCCGGCAGGTTTTCCTTTGCCACCGACTTATGAAACGCAAAATCCCTGGTATTAAAATAACGCGCGTAGGTTGTTGTGGAATCGGCATTACTTTTGGTTAAGTAAGGCTCTAACTTCCCGACTTCGGTATTAAACGCATCATCTTCCAATAAAAAGAAGGTGTACTTATTACGTTCGTTATTTAAGTTATACACATTTTTAAGGTATGAATTTGATAGGGAATCTGAATATATACCTGGGTTTTCCTCTGCTGTTGCCTTAGCAATACTATCTGATTGATAAATATTGAATTCATCCAACGATAATAAATAGGAACTCATGGCATTACTGCCCTCCATGCTTTTAATGTACTCCCAAATACTTAATCGCGGAATAAGCGCATCGCTTACTATGTGATAAAGCCCATTGGATGTGTACTGATCGGCAGTAACCACCGAAGCGCCATCCATGACCGTACCATTAATAAATTCTAGGTATTTACTGGAAAGCATTTGTACAGTAACAGTATCTTGATTAGAAACCGATCCAAAAGCAGTAAGCGCTAAATGATTACTAACGAAACGTTTTTTGCTTTCTAAACTCCCCAGCTCACTTGCTGGAACGGCAGCCATGGCCTCGTTTGTTGGCGCCCAAACCGTATAGGTTTTGGAATTAGCCAAAACTTTATCGTAACCTGTTTCGGTTAACAGCTTACCAAATTCTGAGGTTTCAGAAATACTGGTAAGACGCTCTGCTAAATTCTGTTTTAAATTCTCGTCTGAGCTCTTGGCATGATCATCCCATGGATCGGAACATGAAACGACTGCTAAAAGAGACAAACTAGCTAATATAGCTTTAGAATATGTGTTTATTGATATCTTCATCCTTATTGGATTAGTTTAATTAATAGTCTTTTTTTTTACTCATAGATAAGTCCATCTCCTCCGGCTTCAAACTTAGGATATAATTGATCCATGTCTACCGGCCTAAACTCCACCACATCAAGCCAACTGTTACCTCCGGCATATGCCAAAGATTGCAGTCTGAATTTATGTCTTCCTGTCGTTTCTACGTTGATAACCCCTAACAATCTACAGTTATATCTAGACGTAAAAGGTGAAATATGACGTTTGTATCCTTGTGACTCTAAAACACGCTCTGGTGTACTACTATCTCCGTATTCGGTCATATTAAATGTTCTTGCAAGCTGCGTGTCATTAAAGTACGCTCTTACTGAATTAGGAGCTCTACCATTTTGACGCCAAGAAATCCATACTTTATATTGCCCTTTAATAATTACAGGGGTATTGAATTCTATGTTGTTAATATAACCATCACGTAAGCGAAGTATGTCTAACACATCGCCATGCCATCCAGGTCTGCTCGAGCTACCTAGGTCGAAACAAGAATAGGTGACACTCGGGGAGCCTTCCCAAGTTACATCGGCTAATTCAGCATTTGAAAGTGATGCCCACATACCTGGCACTCTAAAAACAGAACTTAATTGTCTGAATTCTGGCTGATCGGCTAAGTCAAAATACACGGGTGCCGGTAAACGTTTTTTGATAAAGTAATTTTCTTTAACCAAATGTACGACTCCGTTAGAGGTCGTTTCATCACTCGATGCTCTATCAATTTCAAAACCTTTTTCAAGAACTCCATTAAAGGTTTCCTCGTTAATTAAAAGCGTATCTGCAGCCAGTTTTATACTAATAACCTCTAAAGGCGCTTTAGTCAGTAAGGCTGGAGTAACCGCTAAATCGGCTAAATAATTTAAACCTGGTGACACTCTATAAGCCATAAACAAGTTTAAGCTGTCTTCTGGATTCATAGGGTCGTCTAAATGGCTATAACGTGCTTTTAAATCGTCTAAATTAGAAAAACCTGCTTCTTCAAAAACCGCATTGGTTTGCGCTATAACACTTAAATAAGACGGTACACTATCTACATAAGTAATGGGGCGATCTAGCTCTTCGTACCAACCGGTGGCTTTCATGACCTCTGTAAACAGAGATAAAGAAGGGTCAGCTTCAATAGTCTCGGCTATAGTTTTAGTTGCAACTCTAAGCACCTTATCGATCTCATGTATTACACCATTTCCAACCTCAACATTGGAGGTGGTTATTTTTGCTGATTTATTTACCGTTATACTGGAACCATCGGCACTGTTTACTGCTCCGGTAATTAAAAACTGACCTTGCATACTTGGCGTTGCAATTTTACCATCAGTAAATGAGGTCGTCAAAACTTGTTGTTCAAGGATATGTAGCTTTGCTAATTCCTGTAGATCTTCAAGAGGTACAGCATCTAAAGTACTCACGCCTAAATCGCTCATATAAGCCTCTACCGCTCCATTGGTTGGCAGGAACAAAGTATAGGTTCCGTAGGTATTCATAAAAGATGCGTAATCGGTAATATCTAAAATCTCGAGAAACAGCGAATACCGATCGGTATTGGCTCTTAAAAACTCTGTGATATTCAAGGTCTCGTCGGTTGACTCTTTAAACTTTTCATCTGAACAGTTATATAAAACTGTAACCGTAAAAAGGGCCAAACACACAAACCGTAACACACTAGGTAATTTGAATATATTTTTCATGACACAATTTTTTTATTTATAAAACGGATTTTGCACAAGGGCTTTATTGGTATACAGCTCATACTCGTAAATAGGCAAATAATGGCTGTTAGGATCTTTAAGTTTTGCAACAATACTTTGTTGCTGGTTTGCTGGTGCCGTTTGAATAGCAATCCCTAAGATAATGTCTATATAAGTGTAATTATCTTTTCTGGCATTTCGTAATACATCAAACCATCGTTTGCCTTCGAAAGCCAGTTCTCGGGCTCTTTCGGCTAAAATATACATACGAACCCCGTTTTTATCGGCCCCGCTAACTTCTTCTTTAGTTAAGTCGATTGCTAATCGAGACTCTCGAATTTCTTCTATAATCTCTAAAGCTTCATCGCCGCGATCCAATTCATTAAGGGCTTCAGCTTTCATTAGCAATACATCCGCATAGCGGTATACAAACCAATGCGTGTCTGAGTCTTCATTAGCTTTACGCTGATCTTCATTCAGACCTGTAAACTTATAAATTTCATTGGTTCCCGGTATTAATGAGGCGCGCTCGCCACGAACATCTTTATTTTCCGGGTCTTCAAAATCCAATCCAAAAACATCTTCCAGAACACCTGCATCAGCTAAATACTGTGGACGTTGTAAAAAGATAGAGTAAAAAGGTCCTCTATTTTCCGGTGTATATTGAAATTCAAAAATACTTTCGCTAGAGTTCCCTCTAGCAAATACAGTGGTAAACCATGATGCACTACCTGGAACTAGTTCATAACCTGCTGGTGAATTAATAACGGCATCGGCAGCTATTAAGGCATTGGTATAATCTTCCTGCCATAAGTACACGTCGGCCAACATCGCATTGATCGCGTCTTTGGTGATACGCCCTTTGTTAGACGGGATATCTCCATAATCTTCTACTGCAGTATTTAAAGCCGTTGTTAAATCGGTAACCACCTGATTGAAAATCACCTCCTGAGATGATGTTGGAATTTGAAAATTATCATCATCCGATAAGGTGGCTTCTAATTTTAAAGGCACATCCCTAAAGGTTCTGGCCAGTGTAAAATACAGGTATGCTCTTATCGCCAAGGCTTCAGATAAATATTGGTCTAACTGCTCTTGGGTAAAGGTTGGATCTAAAGCCAGTACATTGGGCGCTAAATCAATTACCGTATTACAATAGTTGATTACCGTATAAAACGTTCCCCAAGAGGCTACGGTATTAGAAGGCAAAATATTAGAGGTTATTATATCTATTTGGTCGTTACTAGAGCCAATGCCAGCGCCTACCATGCCTCCTCTAAGTTCGCCATACATAAAACTGTATTCTGCTATGGTTGTTCCTGACCCCGGTGTGTTTAATAATCCGGAATAGATACCTATAACAGCGGCCTGTACATCTTCTTTCGTTTTCCAGAATTCTTCACGAACCGTTCCGTTTTCTGGCTGTAAATCTAGATAACTGTCGCAAGACTGTAACAGCATTACAACAATTAACACTAGGTTGTATATTATTTTATTTCGCATGTTGAATTAGTTTTTAAAATCTGGTTCTTAATCCTAAAGTGAAACGTCTCGTTGGTGGTGTACGTGAATTATCGATAGCTATTCCAAAGGGATCGCCTCCACGCATATTAACCTCTGGGTCTTGACCACGATATTTGGTAAAAGTATAAATGTTATCGGCCGTGAAATACAGATTTAAATCGTCTAGTTTTAAACTCTTTAAAAAGTTCTTACCAAAATTATAGCTAAAGGTGGCCGATCTAAATCTTAAGAAAGAGGCATCCTCTACATAACGGCTGGACCCTAACCAGTTGTATCCTCCTCTGTAAATAGCGCGAGGCATATCGGTAACATCTCCTGGGTTTCTCCATCTCGATAATACCGCTGTACTTTGATTATCGAAACCGTACATATTCGTGGTAATCATATCTGTACCGTTAATAATATCATAGTCTAAACGATATGTAAAGAATAACTGCAATTTAAATTGCTTGTTATAAGAAAATGAAGGACCAAAACCTCCGGTGAATTTAGGGTTACTGTTTCCTAAGTACACGATATCTCTACTGTCTATATTACCATCTTTATTAATATCCTCGTAAATGGCATCTCCAGGTTGGAATGTATAATCTATGTTAGGATAATTAAATCGCATATAAACTTCTTGACCATTAGGACCTACAATAACATTTCCGTTGGCATCAACAGCTTTGGTAGATTCTAAATCTGAATAAACGCCTTTAAACTTATAGCCGTAAAACGATCCGAATGGGTTATCTACCTGTAAGAAACGTTTGTACTCTCCGTTACGGTCTATGTTTCCGCTTTCGTTTGGATAAAACTCTGAAATTTCACGAATTATGTTTTCGTTTCTTGAAATATTGAAGTTGAAATCTATCATCCACTTATCATTTTTAAACGGGGTCGTATATAAACCTATTTCCCAACCTTGGTTATCTAATACTCCCACGTTTTGGTCTGATAAACGCGGGTAACCTGAAATGGTTGTGATGTCGATATTTTCAAACAAAAGATCTTTGGTTCTGTTTTGATAAAGGTCAATGTCCATCATCACGCGTTTATCAAACAGTTGAATATTGAACCCTAAGTTTTTACCGGTTAAGGTTTCCCAACGTAAGTTGTTTAATTGTATGTTGGCTGGATACACACCATTTGATCCTAAATATTCCGTAGGATAATTGCTGTAATAATTAAAGTAACGGTAATCATAACGTGGCGCACGACCCGATTGCCCTAAACTGGCACGTACACTAAAGTCGTCTACCCAATTTAAGTGCTCCATAAATTTCTCTCCAGATACTCTCCAACGTGTCGAGATAGAAGGAAATAAGGCATAACGGTTATCCGGTCCAAACTTAGAATTACCGTCGGCACGAAGACCAACATTAATTAGATACCTATCGTCGTACCCATATTGTGCATTAATTAAAGCACCCACATTTCTAGACTGGCTATTATTAGTATATAATTGTAAATCTGAATTTTGTGTTCTAGATGGCACCGATGGGTCTGTTAACAATGACGAAGCCGTGTTAGAAGTTAACGCCTGGTGCGATTCGTATCGGAAGTCGTTAGATTGAAGCGATAAAATAGACTGTAAGCTATGTTTTTCACCTAAATGTGGTGTATAAATAAAATTCGTTTTTGTGGTGATACTGGTGGCATCAACATCGGCATCAGACGCACGATTCACCACGGTTTCGGTAAATGGTCTACCTGTTGCATTTTGCGGTAAAAACGATTTAGCTTTTGTACTATTAAAATCATACTGAATATCAAAAGTAGAAATTAAGCGATCGGGTACTAAATCTACTTTTAAATTAAAGTGCGGTACAATACGTTCTCCGACTTGGTTATTGGTCGCAAACTCAGCCATAGCCACCGGATTATAGGTTCCAGAATATTGTCCTTGTATATTTTGTGCCGGAGAAAAATAGTTAGGTGTAATATCTCCTAAATCGTCGTACTCATAAATACTCATGTTTGGCATTTTTACATAAGCAACACTACGAAGTCGGTCTCTATCACGACTCTCACCAAAAGAATTTACATAATTTCTGTCCGTACTAGAGTGCGTATACGAGATATCTGCTTTAAACCGAATACGATCGGACACGACGTAATCTAAATTCAAACGTCCGTTAAGACGCTCATAAGCCGTCCCTTTGGTAACCCCTTTAGAGTTGTAGTACCCTACAGAAGAATAGTAACGAGCGCGTTCACCTCCACCCTGAAGTGAGATATTGTGTTCTCCGGTTAATCCGGTCTGTGTAATGGCATCAACCCAATCGGTATTGTTTCCGTAGTTTTTATAATAATACACTTCCTGTGGATCGTATTGGAATTCCTTAACTGTTAAGGTATTAAGTGGAGTACCGGTACGATTCATATAGGCTTCTGGAATTAATTGCGAATACTGATCACCACTTAACATAGGAATCGTATTTGGCATCTTTTGAACGGTACCTGTAAACGAGTAGCCTATTTTAGGCGCACCTACCGCACCACGTTTGGTGTTAATAATTAAAACCCCACTCGCTGCGCGAGCCCCCCACATGGCGGTTGCGGCTGCATCTTTTAAAATGGTAATACTCTCAATATCGGCTGGTGCCACATTTAAAAGTGCGGCATAGCCTTGCTGATCAGCGGTACCAAAGTTAAAATCTTCTGGAATAGAGGTTTCATAAGGCATTCCGTCTACAACTATTAAAGGATCAGACGACCCTGTGATAGACGATGTACCACGTATACGAATTTGCATTCCTGCTCCCGGATCTCCTGAATTTGCTGTAATATCAACCCCAGGTACACGCCCTTGAAGCGCTTCATCAATCGATGCGGCCTGCGTATTTTGTAAATCGCTGGCTTTAACGGTTACCACACTGGTAGTTAAGTTACGGTTGGCAATGTTCAAAAGTCCGTCATCAGAGCCTTTTGACCCCGTAATTACTATTTCATCTAAACCTTCAATCTTTTCTACCATCTCTACAGCAAAATTTCTTTTACTGCCTATTTCAAATACTTGTGTAGCATATCCTATGGTTGAGATGACTAATTTATTGTTGGTACTCTTTATACGAATGGCGAAGTTCCCGTCAAAATCGGTAACAACCCCCGTTATGGTTCTGTTTTCGGCATCCTGTTCTATTATGGTTGCCCCCAAAATTGGTTCTTTTGTCCCTGCATCGATAACTTGACCTCTTACCACTTGTTCTGAAGATTGCGCAGACAATTGGAATGATGTAAAGAAAATCAATACAAAAGAAAAACTATAAAGTAAGTTGGTTATGTTATATTTCATTTTATTCCGTGTATAAAAGATAATTATCTACTAAGTGAATCAGTGTACGATCGGCTAAATGATTACTTTCTAAAGGAATGTAGTTAGCGATTCTGTTACCTGCATCAACAAAGTTTAGATCACCAGGACCGGAAACGATATTCACATAGGTTTTCTCGCCAAACTCTGTTTTAAGTAGTGTTTCTGTTAATCCGTTAATTAGTCCATCATCGGAGGCCGTACGTGTAGCTATAAAATGGTACTTAACAAAATTTGATATACCTTCTCTCGCTATATCGTTAGCCGGAACAAAGTTGGGTTCTCCGGTTACAGCATCTCCTGGCAATACACCATCCATTACAGCTTGTCTTATGGCATCATTACTAGGAATAACAAAAGTATACGGCGTTCCTAATTCGATACCATCGATGGCACCTGAAGCCTCATCGTAAAGTCCTGAACTCTTTAAAAATTCATAGAAATATGCGTACTGCGAGCCTGTTTCGGCTGCTAAAGCTGCCAAATCTACACCCTGAAACTCTTCACTAAACTCCAATATATTATCGATATAATAAGTACGGCCATTTCTTTGATCTTCATATCCTAAAATATTCACACGATTATCAAGTACTTCGTTACCTGCAGCAAATACCTGATTATTGTCCCATTTGATGTATTCTCCCGGTAAATCGAAATCTCCAGATCTGATAATTCCTGATCCCGAAAGGTCATTCAATTCCATATTAGGTGTTGGCACGATACCATTGTATAGTACTCTGGCTATTCTGGCTCTGGCTAAACTACCACGAACTTCATTGCCTGTTTCTGGCGATACGTAAACCCACTCTGATCGATTGATATCATAATCAAATCCTAAGTTCATTAGTATCTCATCAGAAGGTAGAAATAAGGTATAGTTACTATAAATATTACTAGCTATTTCGCGGTATCCGGAACCATCATTAAACAAACGGGTTGCTAATGTAAACGCAGGATCTAAATACGCCGAGGTATAAACACTGTAGAATAAATTTGACTCTTGAATTTTATTTGTACCGTAAAAGAACCCGTTACTTAAAAGCTCGGCTTCTATAACATCGGTATCCATATCAATACGGATATCTTCATCTAAAGCATTACTATAACCAGCAACTTTTGAAGGCCAAACGGCAGCTTGTACCATATGTGCATTAAAGAAATCTTCAAAGACATATTTAGGAAGTTTATCTAAAGCCGAATAGTTTTTCAATAAAACCTCATCCACAAATACTTGCAAGGCTGTATTTTCAGGAACGATTAAGGTATAAGCATCACTTTGTCCGTCGTTATCTGTAGCCTTTAAGAAATTTTCGTTGTTTGGTGAGAATGATAATGCTGGATCGTAAACTTTAACATAAACTTCATCAGACTTACGTGTGTAGTTCTGATAGGTTGTTGTCGCTTCCTGATCGAAAACATAGTTTACCAAATTGTCTTCAAGTAATTGATAAAACAAACTGTAATTTGGGCTTTCTTCTAATTTTTGATCCAAATTTAGCGGTGGTAACGACACTTTGTTTACCTCGTGAATAATGCCGTTTTCCGCAACGATATCAGCCTGAACGACTTCTGAACTTAATACATTAAATCCTGTATACGTAGAATTTGGAAAAAAGAAATTATAATCATAACTACCTAAGGTAGCAGCGTTCATATATTCTTCGGCAAAGTAAGTAATGTACTTATTATTATTGTCTCCAGAAATATAAGGATCGCCACCCTCTACATTATTGCGGTTAGACCCGACAACAACCATAGGTGTACCATCTACAACTTTATTTTGAAAGCCATCGTAATAGGCCGTTCTACGTCTAAAAGCCATATCTTCTTCCCAACCTATATTAGATTGGTAATCGGAAAGTCTTTCGGTACGAAAAGCATTATAAATTAGAGCATATTTAACAATTTTTGATGCGGTTAACGAGTCTATGCCCGAAACATCTGCGATACCCTGTTCCTGAAAATAATTTTCAAAAGCGGCATCGTTTGGTGCCATCATGGTCCAGTAGCCTGCTTTGCCAAGAATATCTTTATAACCCGCAACTTCAATAAGTTTGATTAGGTTTTGGAAATTCCCTGCAGCTTCAAGCTGCTGGTAGATAGGGGGCTCAAGATCATCTGGTCTTGCGTAATACTCATCTACTTCTTTTTTGCTACAATTAGCAAGAAAAAAGATAAGTGGTGAAAATAGCAAATAATAGCGTATTATTTTCTTCATTATGGTTTGACTTATTTAGGTTGTTAAAAAATAAAAAGTGGTTTCTATACCGAATTTTGGATAAAAGGGATGCCTTCTAGTAAATAGATAATTAGTTTTTGGTTAATAATTTAGTTTAGTTGTCAGTTTTCAGGATTATCGGTTACATAAACCTGAGTGGTTTAAATGTAGCAGCTACATTTATTATCCAAATTAAAAGTTAAAATTTTGTTAATCCATCCTGCACTATCCTGCTATAATCCATATTTTATAGCTTATTTTAGACATAAGGATATATTTTAGACAAGGATATAT
>LLBZ010049708.1_pt4 | contig 15696 bp, 14 predicted proteins | sample 1489421 | NCBI WGS metagenome assembly LLBZ01 (sample SAMN04092657, study PRJNA295927) | soil metagenome | biome: Soil prokaryotic community; feature: Bulk soil; isolation source: soil from tomato rhizosphere | host: tomato cultivar Moneymaker | place: South Korea | collected 2011-11-01 | reverse complement strand
CGATCGCCCAACCGACCTGAGGCGGCATTATCATACACGCAAGGGTGCCCTGCGTCAACACCAGCCGGGCGATTCAAATAATTCTCTTATTGCCACCTCATACATGTCCGATATGCGTACGACATCCTGGAAACTTCTCAATTTTGTTGTGAATGCTCGAGGAGTCGTCAAATTGCTTCGTAATTCGTCAGACAAGCGGTAAAATAAGGAACGAGAGCATTTACAAAGAACAACGGAGTCTCTGTGAGCAATTGGCCTGGGAAATATGTCATTGGTCTGACAGGAAACATCGCAACCGGCAAAAGCGTGGTGCGCCGCATGCTGGAGCATCTCGGCGCGTACACCATTGACGCGGACGCCCTCTCACACCGCGTGATCTCCAAGGGTGCACCGGGCTACCAACCGGTGTTGGATACATTTGGCAAGTGGCTGCTCGGACCCGACGGGCAGATCAACCGGGCCAAGCTGGGAAATGTGGTCTTTGGCGATCCGGAGGCGTTGAAGCAGCTGGAAGCTATTATTCATCCGTACGTAACACAAGCGATTGATATTCTCGTTCGGCGCGCCAGCCAAGCTGTGATCGTGGTCGAAGCCATCAAACTCCTGGAATCCGATTTGCGCAGCCAATGCGACACGGTCTGGGTCGCAGATGCCCCCCAGCAGGTTCAGGTGGAGCGCCTGATGCGCAAACGCGGCATGAGCCAGGAGGAGGCGCTTCAGCGTGTGCAGATGCAACCCGCACAGAAAGCCAAGCTGGACGCTGCAGACACGATTATCACAAACCATGGCTCCTATGATGACTTGTGGAAACAGGTCAACGAAGCGTGGAAGAAGATTTCTCCGGCGCAGGAAGCGGGACCGACCACGCAGGTCATGGTCAAACCTGCCGCGGGAACACTCTCTCTGCAGCGCGGTAAGCCTCGCGACGCACAGAAGATCGCAGAATTGATCACCCGCCTCAGCAAAGGCAAACAGACAATGACCAAAGATCAGGCAATGGAAGCCTTCGGTGAGAAAGCCTTCCTCCTGCTGCTTACGGAGCAAAATCTAGCCGGCATCGCAGGCTGGCAGGTGGAAAACCTTGTGGCCCGCGTGACCGACCTCTTTCTCGATCACGGAGTTTCTCCGGATCAGGCACTGCCTCTGATCCTTCAGGAAGTGGAACGAGCCTCGGGCGACCTGCAGTGTGAAGCATCGCTGGTCTTCCCACCGATCGATCTGGTGGGCTTCGATCACATCTGGAAGCAGCTGGGTTACGAGCGACGTTTGCCGGATGCGCTGGGCGTCCAGGCCTGGGAGGATGCGGCACGCGAATCCATGCCTGCAGGCTCGGCTCTCTTTTTCAAACAACTTCGCACCGACCGCGTCTTAAGACCGATCTAATGGAGGCCTGGGAAGTTTTCCTGAATGCATAGCATGCAAGGAGTCTTTCTGAGCCAGGCTGTCGAAGTCTATAAAGGGTGGGAAGTTGTTACAAATCTGTGATAGAAACCGGCGTTCTCAGCACAAATTCAGCCCGCGATACTATACTGATTGACGCATCTACAAGCGGAGTGGCGCTGGGGCGCCATGGACGAATGGCAAATTTTCTTAACAACCTCCTTTTTATATTTCAACGCCTCGACTGGTTGAGCGTTCTGGATATCCTGCTGGTCACCTTGATCTTCTTCGTGGTGCTTTATTCGTTGCGTGATACACAGGCGATGATTCTTTTGCGAGGCATGATCTTTCTGGTGATCGCGCTCGTCCTGCTCACCACCGTTGTGGAATTGCCTGCCTTCTCGTGGCTGGTACGAAGCACATTACCCGCGCTGCTTCTGGCGATCCCTGTAATTTTCGCACCGGAGATCCGCCGCGCGCTCGAACGGCTGGGGCGCGCCGGAACACTGACGATCGTGCCATCCTCCAATCATATAAGCGATGAAACGATGCAGAAGGGGATACGCTCGGTCGTGGAGGCTGCAGCGCGGCTCTCGGCCCGACAGCACGGCGCGTTGATCGTCATTCAACGGATGGACAGCCTCGAGCAGTATATCGAGACGGGCGTCCAAATGCGGGCCGATGTAACGCCCGAATTGCTTTTGCAGATCTTTTATCCCGATACACCCTTACATGATGGCGCCGTGGTCATCGCACAGGGACGCATTGTCGCCGCGGCTTGTGTCATGCCCCTTTCTGCCAGCGGCATTCTCAACCGCTCACCCGAACGACAGATGGGTCTGCGTCATCGCGCCGCGCTCGGCATCTCCGAGGTCAGCGACGCGGTCGCGGTCGTTGTCTCGGAGCAGAGCGGCTCCATTTCCATTGCCCATGCAGGTCGCATGATTCGCCGCATCGACCCGGAGCGACTCGAGAACATCCTGGCCGCATTCTTCCGTCCGGATACCACTACGCCCCAACGGATACGTCTCCAACGTTATTTCCCATACCTCTTCCGCAGGGATGAATAGTATGCGTTCGTTTGCGAAGAATCTCCGCACGTTCCTTCTGGCGCTCGCGCTGGGCCTTTCCGTTTGGGTCTCGGCTGTCAGCACAGCCGACCCGGATGACGTGCGCCCATTTCCCCGGCCCATCCCCCTGGAGGTCGTCGGCCTGGATCCATCGCTGGTGCTGATGAATGATATCCCGTCTGCTGTGGACGTTACCCTGCGCGCCCCGCGCTCGGTTTGGGTCGCTCTGACGGCCAGGGAAGATGCCCTCCGCGCCACCGTGGATTTGACCGGTCTGAGTGCCGGTGAACATACGCGGGATGTCCAGTTGACGATTTCGGAGCGGCCCTACCAGGTCATTTTCGCGAACCCTACGGCGGTCACCGTGAATCTCGAATCGATCCTCACGCAGACATTCCCACTGGTGGTTTCCTTAAGCGGGCAGCCCGCAGCCGGGTATGAGGCGGGCGATACAACGCGGGACGTCACAGAAGTGACAGTCTCTGGTCCCGAGTCGATTGTCCGGCAGGTTGAGCGGGCCCGTGTTCTCATCAATCTGGATGGGATCCGTGAAAGCATCGATGAAACGCTCCCAATCGAGATCGTAGATAAAGAGAATATTCCGCTGCAGGGCTTAACGATCAACCCTGAATCGGTGCGGGTCAGTATTCCGATCAGCCAGCAAGGCGGGTTCCGCGATGTGGCGGTCAAGGTGATTGTGCAGGGAGAGCAGGCGCCAGGGTATCGCATCGAGAAAATCTCCGTGTTTCCACCCGTTGTCACGGTCTTTGCGGATGATCCCTCACTGGTGAATGCGCTGCCTGGCGTTGTAGAAACGCAACCGCTCGACTTGCAAGGCCGGGATGAAGATATTTCTACGCGCCTCTCTTTGAATCTGCCGGAGAACATTACGCTGGTCGGCGTGCAGACCGTGCAGGTACAGGTGAGCATCTCACCGATCCAGAACAGCGTCACCCTGCTGAACCAGCCCATCAACGTGAACGGCCTGTCTGAGGGCCTGGCCGCGCAAGTCTACCCACAAGCCGTGGATGTGATCATTTCGGGCCCGGTTCCGGTGCTCGAGGCGATCTCCTCGCGAGATATCACCATATCTGTCGATGTCACTGGACTCGAGATCGGTGTTTATCAATTGAGGCCGGAGGTGGACCCGTTCGTGGAGAATATCACGGTAGAATCGATCTTGCCCGAGACGGTGGAGGTTGTCATCGCCGTGCCCGCTACGCCCACCATTACACCCTTCCCGCCCTAAAGGGAAACCAAAAAACTATGCCCAAACCAATTGTCGCCCTCGTTGGCAGGCCCAACGTAGGAAAAAGTACTTTGTTCAACCGCCTGGTCGGGGAACGTATGGCGATCGTGGACGATACGCCCGGCACAACTCGTGACCGTCTCTTCGGGGAAGCGGAGTGGAACGGGCGCGTCTTCCACGTGGTAGATACAGGCGGAATCGATCCCACACACGGCGGCAAGAATCCGTTATCCATCGGCTCTGCCGAATTCATCAAAGAGATCCGCCAGCAGGCTAAGGTTGCCATCGACGAAGCCGACGCGATCCTCTTCGTCAACGACGGAGAAACCGGGGTCACCGCGCCCGACCTCGAGGTGGCAGACATCCTGCGCCGCTCGCAAAAGAAACGGGAAGATGGCACGTTCTGGCCGCCCATCTTTGTCGTGGCGAACAAAACCGAGTCGAGAGGACGGCGAGACGAGGCCTCTCAATTCTATGAATTGGGACTCGGTGAACCGTACGCTGTCTCTGCCGTGCACGGGACGGGAACAGGCGATTTGCTGGATGCGCTTGTAGAATCGTTCCCGCCGCAGGAGGAAGAAGAGGAAGACGACAGCATCAAGATCGCCATCGTCGGGAAGCCCAACGCGGGCAAATCCAGTTTGTTGAATAAGCTGGTGGGGGAAGAGCGCGCCATCGTCAGCCCGATTCCCGGCACGACCCGCGACGCGACCGATACGATCATCGAATTCAATGGCTTGCCGATCACGCTGATCGACACGGCCGGCATCCGCAAGCGCGGCAAGATCGAGCGCGGCGTGGAACAGTTCAGCGTGCTTCGCTCGTTCAAAGCCATCGAGCGCGCCGACGTGGCCCTGCTAATGATCGACGCGACCACGGGCATCACCTCACAGGACGCGCACATCGCAGGCTTTATCCTCGAAGAATGGAAATCGTGCGTGGTCATCGTCAACAAATGGGACCTGGTCGAAAAGGACGCCTTCACGATGGAGGAGTTCACGCGCAAGATCCGCGCCGACCTGAATTTCATGGATTACGTGCCGCTGCTGTTCATCTCCGCCAAGACCGGCCAACGCGTGGACCAGGTACTGCCGATAGCCTTGCGCGTCCAGGAGGAGCGCCTTGCCCGCCTGACGACTTCCAAGATCAACGAAGTCATCCATAAAGCGCAGGACGCGCACCCGCACCCCTCACACGCCGGGCGGCAGTTGAAGATGTTCTACGGCACCCAGGTCCGCTCCGACCCGCCGACGTTCATGATCTACGTCAACGACCCAAAGCTCATGCATTTCAGCTATTTGCGCTATTTAGAGAACCAGATCCGCGCCGAGTATGGGTTCCTGGGGACGCCGATCCGGATTGTGACGAAGGGCAGACGTGAGTAAATTCCGCCTTTATTAAATTTACAACTGAGACGGTTCATGCCCCGCAAACGACGACGTTCCTTCCGACGCTGGATTCCCTCTGCCCTCGGGATAGTTATTCTTCTTTCGTTCGCAGTCTATGATCCCATCGTCAACTGGTGGCAGAGCCTCGCGCCCACGAACAAATTTCTCCTGCTGGCAGGGACAGGCTTGGTGCTGACGATCGCAATTGGCGTTGTGTTTGCATTCGTCCTCTACCGCAGACGAGAGCAGGACAAGGTCTGGCGGCTGGCGATGGCTGGCTGGCAAAACGGTTCGCGAAGAGATGAACATCGCCCAAGGCAATCTGCCACGCATCTATCGGACCTGGAGTTGGAAAAGCTGGCAGAACAGGTCTATAAAAAGATGGGCTACACGGTCAAACACGTCGGGCAAACGGGAGATCATGGGATAGACGTCCTGCTCATCAACCCGAATAACCAGAAAGAAATCGTCCAGTGTAAACAATGGAGCAAACCGGTTGGCGAAGCCGCGCTCAGAGATCTATATGGAGCCATGATGCATGATCAAGCCATACGCGGCTGGATCTGGGCGCCGCGCGGTTTCAGCGGACCTGCAAGGGCATGGGCGCAAGGAAAGCCGATCGTTTTAGTGGATGATGCGGAGATCAATCGTTTGATGGGGATTGCTCATAAAAACAAGTAAGAATCCAAAAGCCCAGATTCCTTTGTGATCATTGTTGGGAATTTTGGGCGGAACATCCATTGGAAAATATTCGTTTTTGTAGTATCAAATCTATCAAAGATAGATGAAAACATGGGAGAGCACATTGAAGCAAATCTTGATTGCCCTACTGAGTGGAATTTTGATTCTTACAGCTTGTGGACAGACTCCCACTGAAGGTATCCCCACCGCCTTAATTTCAACAGAGACGAACACAGTTCAACGTGCTACCTCTACTCCCTTGCCAACCAGAACACCACGCGAACGAGCGAATGAGCCAACCCGCACGCCACGTCCACCAACTCCCCTGCCGGCCATCCCCACCTTCACGCCGACATTTTATGTTTCCACAATTGTCACGGTCACGCCTGCGCCCCCTGCCGTCTGCCCAAAGGAAAATCCTGATGTTGTAGCAAAGTTTGCAACTCCCAACAGTGACGGTTCTTATGAACACTATAGAGCATCTGATATTTTGGATTACTTGAATTCAGGAGGAACATCAGCCCAATTGAGAGATTCGGGCATAGCAGAACTCATGGACTTAACGAATGATGGTGTTAATGAAGTAGCTTACAAAGGTTTACTCGGATTTGGCATTTCCATTCTCGGCTGCAAAGATGGAAAATATCAGGATTTTTTAGACTTTGGAGGAGATTTTGGGGTTAATCTAATAAAGGCTCCTGACTTGAATAAAAATGGAATTCCTGAGATGATTTTTTTTAATATCATCCACTATGGTTATGTTGATATATCTATTTTTGAATGGGATGGGAATAAGTTCCGTTCGTTGATCGATATGGGAAGCTATAGACCACCGGATCCGCCGATTGATTGGGTTTCTTTTAATGAGGGCTACCAAGTCATAGATACAAATGCGGACGGGCTAAAGGAAATTGTTGCTGTGTACAACGTACACCAGCAAGCGAAGGGAGTGCTTGGGGGCTATGATATCGCTATGCAACGGCCACTGCGCAACCAAACGATAATTTTAGGCTGGAATGGCCATAATTTTGTAAATATAAAACAAGGAACTAATGCGCCTCCACAGTACCGCTTCCAGGCAGTCCAGGACGGAGATGAGCAGATGCGCTACGGAAATTACGCGGCTGCCTTGCCCTTTTATCAGGCTGCAATTTTCGATAGTCGCCTGGAATGGTGGTCGCCCGAAAGAAGAGAGTATGAACTTCTTATTTTGCGGTCACAATATGAGCCAACACCAACTGTTTATCCAACGACAATTCCCGATGACACAGAATACCCACGATTAGTCGCATATGCCTATTACCGCATTATGCTTCTCCATATCGTGCAAGGACATGAATCCGACGCGGGCACAGTTTACAAAACTCTGCAACAGAAATTTGGCCTTGATCCCTATGGTCGTCCCTATGTGGAAATGGCAACAGTATTTTGGGAGACCTACCAATCCACGCACAAAATGTATGACGGCTGCGCGGCGGCGATCCAATATGCAGCGGAACATCTTGAGATTCTGATTCCGCTGGGCAGCGACTATCATGGCAGGTACAACCATATTTATGTCCCAGCGGATGTATGTCCATTCCGGTAGAACCTTCAGAAATGAACAAATTATTCTGGCAAATCTTGAGTGTCTGGACCTTTCTAATTACAGCTTGCGCGCCTCCAAATACAGTGATTCCTGTTGCCACAACGCAAAAAGCAACGGCAACACGATGGCCGTCTACAACCAGTACAAAAACCGCTATTCCCTCTGCCACACCGACAGCATCGATCACTCCCCTGCCAACTATCCCTACCTTCACGCCGACATTTGATGTTTCCACAATGGTCACGATAACGCCTGCGCCAAAAGCAGAGTGCCCTAAGCTTGATTCGGCAATCAAGGTTGAAAACTATTTTCCTGAAAAACTAGAATGGCCATCTCCGAATACAGTAGAAAGAATTCTTGATTTCTTGAATGCAGGAGGAGATGGTCAAACGCTTATTGCAAGGTTAAAGCAGATTTATCCCTTCGGAGGAGATTTTAGAGGCGGGTATGATTTCTACGATGTAACAGGCGATCAAAGCCCTGAGTTTCTTTATATAGAAATAAATTATGAAGGCAAACTTTTCATCTTCTCATGCAAGAAAGGCGCATATGAGCTTCTTGTCACATTACCTGAAGAAAGCGATTTCCTAGAATACACTATGCAAGTGATCAACTTAACGGCGAATGGAATCCCTGAAATAATAGTCATGGGAACAAAGGGTGTGAGCTACCCAGTCTCCACCATTTATTTTTATGAATGGAACGGAAAAACATTCGCAGATTTGGGGCAGAATACTATCTTAGCGTTGAGACAAACCATAATAAGTGATGTAGATGGAAACGGAACTCAAGAGATTTCATTTTCTGGAGATAATCCCTCCTGCTTAAGTTGCAAGAACTTTATTCCAAAAAGACAAAGAACCATTACATATGGCTGGAATGGAAAGGAGTTTGCTGAAGTTGCAAATAAATTCGAGTTGCCAAAGTACCGCTTCCAGTCCATTCAGGATGCTGATGCCATGGCTATTATTGGTAGATATGATCAAGCAATCCATTTTTATGAAGAAGCTATATTAAACAAAGAACTGGAATGGTGGTCTTCTGGACGTCTGGAATATGAACAAGCTCGGTCTGATAGTTGGATTCCCGACTTAACACTCCCGCCTGAACCTGCAGAAGATCAAGCCGAATACCCCCGTCTAGCCGCATATGCCTACTACCGCATCATGCTTCTCCACTTGGTTCAGGAAAGTGAAGCAGAGGCAGAAACTACATATAAAACCCTACAAGACAAATATGGCAACGATCCATACGGTGAGCCCTATTTTGAAATGGCAACCACATTTTGGGAGGCATATCAGTCCACGCGCAAAATGTACGACGGCTGCGCGGCAGCTATCCAATACGCGGTAGGGCATCCTGAAATCTTAATTCCATTGGGTAGTGATTATCACGGCTGGCAGAGCCACACCTATGTGCCGGCGGATGTCTGTCCATTCAGGTAAAATCTCCAATAGAAGGAGACCCTAAAGGTTTCTTCCATTAACATATAGTCACTGCTGTCAAAATATTCTGAGCTACGAGAATACAGATTGGCAAAGAAAACCTGTAGGGCCTGTAAATTGGAGACTCATGCAAGACGTCTACGACTACATCATCATCGGCTCTGGCTTTGGGGGAAGTGTCTCCGCGATGAGGCTGACGGAAAAAGGTTATTCCGTCCTCGTTCTGGAAAAAGGCAAACGCTTCGAAGATAAGGATTTCGCCAGGTCCAACTGGCAGTTTTGGAAATATCTCTGGCTACCTGCAATCCGGGCACATGGCATTTTACAGATCAGCATCGTTAAGGGCGTGATGGTCTTGCATGGAGCAGGCGTCGGTGGTGGGAGCCTGGGATATGCTAACGTGCTTGAAGTCCCTGGTGACGAGACGTTCGCGAGGCCAGCCTGGAATCAAACTATGAAGTGGGGCGAGGTATTGCATCCGCATTACGAGACGGCGAAGAGAATGTTAGGTGTGACGCGCAACCCCAGATTGTGGACAGCCGATCACATTCTCCGGCAAATGGCGGATGATATCTGCATGGGAGATACCTTCCGCCCAACAGAGGTCGGCGCGTATTTTGGAGAGGCAGGGGTTACAGTTCCTGATCCGTATTTCGGCGGCGAGGGACCTGACCGCGCAGGCTGCAATCACTGCGGCGGATGTATGGTCGGTTGCCGTCACAATGCCAAGAATACCTTACCGAAGAACTACTTATACTTTGCGGAGAAGAACGGGGCGGAGATCAAAGCAGAGGTGGAAGTAACGGACGTTAGACCGTGGACTAAAGACAATAGGCCGTACGCTGTCTATGGTCCATCGTCATATGTACGATATGCAGTTACGTATCAGCCTTCCACTTCTCTGTTCAAACGCAAACACACTGTTTACGCAAAGAATGTTATCTTCTCCGCCGGTGTGATGGGGACCATGAAATTGCTGCTCAACCTGCGCGATGTGAAGAAATCATTGCCCAAACTCTCACCCCGCCTCGGTCACATGGTGCGGACGAACTCCGAGGCCTTATTAGGAAGCGTGGCTCGAACATCTGACATCAACTATTCACAAGGCGTCTCCATTTCCTCCATCTACAACCATGACGAGATCACCCGCGTCGAGCCTGTACGCTACCCGGATGGATCGTCACTCATGCGCTTCCTGGCCGCGCCGCTGATCGATACTGACGTCAGCGTGCCTGTCCGCATCCTGAAATTCCTGGGCTGGGCTCTGACGCATCCACTTGATTTTGCCAGGGCGATGGTCCTGCCAGGCTGGGCGCATAACGTGACCATCCTGCTCGTCATGCAGCACGCGGACAACCGCATGCGCTTCCGTATCGGGCGAAGCGGATTCACACTCTTCCGGCGCGGCCTGGTCGCCGATGAAGAGCCTGGCTATAAGATCCACGCGCAGGTCAAAGGTTCGCACGAGCTAACGCGCGACTTCGCCAGGCGTACGAACGGCATCGCGCTTGGCTCGATCGGTGAAAACTTATTGGGATTGCCCACGACTGCGCACATCCTCGGCGGCGCGCCGATTGGACGGACTGCCGAGGAGGGGGTGGTAAATGAGAAGTTCGAAGTGCATAATTATCCAGGGCTGTATATCATCGACGGCTCGATCCTGCCTGCCAATCCCGGCGTCAACCCATCCTTGACGATCGCTGCACTGGCAGAATATGCGATGGGTAAGATAGGGCAAAAGAATGAGCCACAGATAACTCGGATTGACACGGATGGGTTTAGGAGGAAAGATGACTGAGTTGCTTTACAAAGAATTGACGTTCGCGGTCATCGGCGCAGCGATGGAAGTACATAAGATTCTCGGACCGGGATTCCTGGAAGGAGTTTACCAAGTGGCGGTGGAAAGAGAATTAACCTTGCGAGGTATACCGTTTGAAAAACAGGTTAGACTACCAGTGACATATAAAGATATATTGGTCGGCGAATACGTTTCAGATTTTATAATCGATGGAAAGTTGATTGTTGAAATGAAAGCTGTCTCAAACTTCAACTCTCAACACCAGGCACAAGCTATACACTATTTGGCTGCGACTGGTCTTCGTCTCGCTCTATTGCTTAATTTCGGCACAGGGTTCCTTGAACACCGCAGAGTCATCAAATAAATCACACAACAAATCAGTGATAATCCGTGAAACACTTGCGCCGCACGCAGTGCAGGTGTCAGTGGCTGAATTATGACCAACCTCTCCACTTCTCCCGATTTTGCAAAAGAACTTGATCTACAAGATCCGCTCGCCACTTATCGCGATCAATTTGTTTCTAACGATCCAGACCTCGTCTACTTAGACGGCAACTCGCTGGGGCGCTTGCCTGTATCCGTGATCCAACGGATGAAAAAAGCTGTGGAAGAGGAATGGGGGACGGATCTTATCCGTGGCTGGAACAAGGGTTGGTGGGAATCATCATCGCGCATTGGGGACAAGATTGGATCTTTACTCGGCGCAACGACAGGACAGGTCGTAGTGGCGGATCAGACCTCCGTCAACCTTTTCAAGCTCGCGGCCGCTGCGCTGAGTCTCCAGCCTGAAAAGAAACGCATCATCACAGATACCTTCAACTTCCCATCAGATCTATATATCCTGCAGGGAATCAATCATTTGCTTGGGGATCGTCATGAAATCGTCCGTATCGGCTCCAGCGACAACGACATTACCCCAGATCTCGCCGCGCTCGAAGCCGCCATCGATGAGAATACAGCACTCGTCACCCTTTCCCACGTCACGTTCAAGAGCGGCTATCTCTACGACATGGCCCACATTACCGAGCTTGCCCATCGCAAAGGAGCGCTTGTCCTGTGGGACTTGAGTCATTCGGCAGGCGCGGTGCCTATTGAGCTCGATCAATGTGACGTGGATCTCGCCATCGGCTGCACCTATAAATATCTCAACGGTGGTCCGGGCGCGCCGGCGTTTCTATATGTGAACAAGAAAATACAGAACGAGGTCACGTCCCCCATCTGGGGCTGGTGGGGGCAGAAGGATCCGTTCGAGTTCGACCTCGAGTACCGACCCGCGCCGGGCGTCCAGCGCTTCCTGGCAGGGACCGCACCGATGCTCTCCACCCTGGCGATGGAAGAAGCGTTGAATCCGTTCCTCGAAGCCGGGATGGACGCACTTCGTGCGAAATCGGTTTTGATGACAGACTACGCCTCCTACCTGACCGACAACGTCCTTGCGCCCTTAGGCTTTTCGCTAGGCTCCCCGCGTGACTCTGCCAGGCGCGGCTCCCACATCAGCATCCGGCATGAGGAAGGCTACCGTATCAACCGCGCCATGATCGAGGAGCTGAACGTCATCCCTGATTTCCGCGCGCCCGATAACATCCGCCTCGGGTTTGCGCCGTTATACGTTTCCTTCACCGACCTCTGGGAAGGCTTCGACCGCATCCGCAGGGTAGTGGAGGAGAAACGATACGAGAAGTATCCAAAGCAAAAGCTGACAGTCACATAACCTCCAAATGATACAATGAATTATGCGTGCAGCCTTGGTGGTTTTGCTTGCCTTCCTTTTGGTGGCCTGTATGCCCGAGGCGACGGCCACTGTAATTCCTTCAGCAGAACCATTGCCGCCCAGCGTGACCCCACCTCCTGCCGCGACCGCGACGCAGCCTCCGACCACCACACAGACCATCGCTCCCACGCCAACGGTCTCACCTGCCGAGCTCAAACGAAGAGCCGCGCCCATCTGTGAAAATGCCTTTTCCGCTTTGATCGAAACGGGACCGTTATCTCCTCCCTTTGCTGTGATGAAAAAGGGAACATATGCAGATGCCCCCTCGTGGGAGCTTTCCCATCAGCTGCCTCACCTGGGGAGTCTCTCTGCAGCCGATGTTCAGACTCTCTTCTGCATTTCCGAGACGAGGACGAAGACGGGGACCTATACAGATGGTTCTGCGGCTTATCAGCTTTCCTGGGAGGTCAGAGTCGTTTCCTGGCCGGGTGGAAAGGTGATCGGAAAGCAGTCTTTTGCAGGCTCCCTGCCACCTAAGACAAAGGACGCTGGGTCCGGTGCTAGTGCAGGCTCCTATCCCGATTCCGAATTTGCAGACTGGGTCTTTCGACAGGTCGATCATCCCGATTTCCTTTACTTCGATAACGCTATTACCAGTCTTGCGATTTCTCCAGACGGGGAGATTGCCGCCTTCGGCTCCGCGCTCGCTGACCAGCTCGTGAACAAGGATTATCAAGCCAAGATATACCTGTTTCATACCGATGATCTTCAGACCGACCTGGGAACCAGTGCCTTTCTAAATGTCTTTGAGGGGCACCAGGGCATGGTCACCTCTCTGGCGTTCTCACCCGATGGAACAACCCTTGCCTCCAGTGGATATGATCTCTTTATCAAATTCTGGGATGTGACCCGCGGTTCTCTGCTGGGGCAGGTTAGCCTCGCGGATACGCCGAATTATCTGGCGTTTTCTGCGGATGGAACAAGACTCGCCGTTGCCTCCAACCTGGAGGTGACGATCGTTGATCCGGTCTCCAGGCAGGTCATCGCATCGCTTCCCGGAGCTGGTGGCAATCGTCTGGCGTTCTCACCGGATGGCAGCCAGGTGTATGTCAATGCTCTGGGGGGCATAAAAGTGGTCGATACTACGGCCAACCGGGTGACACTGACATTTCCCGATCCATTTACACTGGTCCCCACGATCTCGGTTTCACCCGATGGAACGGTCCTCGGCGTGACGTACGAGACGCCCGAAACGGTCGAAGGCTTTGCCTTATTCCCGAATGGCTCACAGATCATCACCCACACCATAGATCGTACTGTCGAGGTCGATTCTGGGAAAGAAAATATCCGGCTGGCGACCTGGGACACTGAGACCGGCAAGTATGTCGGGGAGGTTAAATTTCCGGGCAGTCTGATTCGAACTATGCGATTCTCGCCGGATGGAGAGCTGCTTGCGATGGGGAATGGCAGCCAGGTCTGGATATGGGATATGGCCACGTGGCAGGTCACAGAAAAACGAGAGGGTCATATCGACGACATCGTCGAGCTGGCTTTTACTCCCGAGGGAGAAAGCCTGCTTTCCGCAAGCCGCGATGGGACAATTCGCATTTGGTCCCTGGCAGAATAAGGAACATATTTCCCGGTTAGGTCGTTATCCGATCAGGAGTTAACCTATGGATACAAAACCCGATACGATCAAAGTGTCTGCTTTCCACAAGGAGGAGATCTTCGCCTCCCACGCGAATCTATATGTGACCGTCAAAGGCTCTTCCCTCGTCAGCGGTAATGAAGCGATGAAGAAGGCCCGCGAGGTAAGCCAGCTTGTCGAAGCGCTGACAGACTTTGGGCTGAGTCCTGACGCGATCCACTTGCAGGGAGTCCGCCTGGAGTCGGCGAGCGGCGCATTGCTTAAGTCCTCTAGCGCGGTTTATCATCGAAAGGTAAGGACCGAAAAACTCGATCAGCTCCCCGGGCTGCTGGATATCCTGGCGGAGCAGAAGAACGCCTCCCTCAACCGGATCGAATGGAAATATCCCGAAGACGAAGCGCGTGAGCGCGGTCTGGATGCCGCGATCGTCAAAGGGAAGGCAAAGGCGGAGAAGGTTGCCGCGGCGATGGGTGTGAAGCTGCTGGGCGTGTATGATTTTATGGAAAATACCTACGATGAGGAGCGCCCTCCCATGCCATTTCAGGCGATGGAAATGGGCATGAAATCACGTGCGGCGATGGCAGATCAGCCAAGCCTGAACATGGAAGTCCAGCACAGCAAAACCATTCATGTGAATGTAGATATCTGGTACAGGGTTTCGGCTCTCTAGCTCGCTGGCACAACACGATCAAGGCAAGCCATAGAGTCCAAGCAACAGGTCGCTGTATAGAAGATAATAGCGCCCATCGTTCGAGAATTTGAATCCGTGCAAGTTGAAGATCGGCGTAACACCACCTATCGTTTCGGCGAGGAACGTTCTTTCGCCTGGATTCCAGGCTATCAATTCGCCGCGTTGATCGGCGCGCCACAACATACGCCCATCCGGGCTAAACACGAGGAACGCCGTCACGCCCCTGCTTGCCTGTAAGGTTTGTACCTGTGCACCTGTGGACGTATCCCAGATCTTGATGAAGAGACTTTCGGCTGGCGTTCTCTCAGATGTGGCCAGCAGTGTCAAATTCGGTGAAAGGGCATAAACGCATTCACAGGGTATACCAAAGCGCAATCGCTCGTTCCAGGTGCCGGTTTCATATAAGATGAATTCACCCTCGCGGTAGACTGCGATCTGGCTGCTGTCTGCACTGAACTGGGGGCGAAAATATGCCGGTATTTCCGCGACGAACCCTTCACTTGCAGTATCCCAGATCAATACTTGATCCGTTGGTTTGAGTGCAATCCATCTTCCGTCCGGGCTGACAGCGATGCTGGGCGTAGAAGTCTCACCCTCCCAAAGGATCGATTCAACTTCTCGGGACTCTACATCCCATACAGCAAATTTACCCGGATGAACGGCATAGATCAATTTTCCTCCATCGGGTGTAAACGCCAGGTCGGCAATTGCCGTTTCTGGCTCATTCTCCGGGAGGATGGCGCTCACCTCTTCTGTACTGGCATCCAGGATGAGGAGGAAGGGGAGACCGCCCGGGCTGGCGGCAGCCTGACCATCGCAAGATATATTTCCGCTGCGCAGGTCTTCCTCAATGGGTTTTGAACAGCCGCCTACGGCGAGGAACGCGCCATCCGAGCTCAAAGCAGCAGCCGAGATATCCATTTCGTATGGATCCACGCTGGCCTCGGTTGCCACCGCGAGCCAATACTGGTGCAACAATCTCACCTGCTTCAGGGTTTCGGGACGGATGGCATCGGCGGGGGTTGGTGAGGGCAGAAGCGTCGCGGT
>LLBZ010020723.1_pt2 | contig 15718 bp, 19 predicted proteins | sample 1489421 | NCBI WGS metagenome assembly LLBZ01 (sample SAMN04092657, study PRJNA295927) | soil metagenome | biome: Soil prokaryotic community; feature: Bulk soil; isolation source: soil from tomato rhizosphere | host: tomato cultivar Moneymaker | place: South Korea | collected 2011-11-01 | reverse complement strand
ACAAGGCAAACACGATACAAAACCGTCTCATGAAGAATTGAAAGATTGGCTTCATAGTGGTCAAGTAGACGTAATGCGTCAAATTAAAAAATAATTTTTTATCTAGATTTTTTTATCTTTGTATAACACTGTTTTGCATTTGGCAAATAGTTTAAATAGTTTTATCGTTACTAGACGTTTAGTGAATTATTAGATGCCAATTGCTATACTTCCAGATGTTGATGAACAAAGATGCATTGGGTGTGCACTTTGTGTAGAAATTTGTACCGCATTAGGTCCGGATGTACTTCGTGTTAAACCTGTTGAAGGTTGGAAAAGAGGCAAAGCATTTGTCTTTTATCCAGAAAGATGTATCTCAGACGGTGCATGCGTAGGTGTTTGTCCAACTCATGCTATATTCTGGATGAGACCTTTAGAATATACTGCAGGCCAACCAGTTCCGTTACATAAAAACGGTGTATTTAATAAAGGCTGGGAAGAAGGCTAATCTATCACCCAATTATTTTTTGTTTGTCTGTCTACTTGAAATCTTTATATAATTAGAAAATTACAAAATATTATGTTATTACCCTCTGAAATTGAGTCAAAGTCACTTATACCTGCTATTCGCGCTATATTATCTAAAAAATTAATTCGTGACTATGATTTGAAGGAAGAGACGGTGGCCAAACTACTTGGAATTACCCAAGCGGCTGTTAGTAACTACATTAGAGGAACACGTGGCGATTTATCATTAGTAGCTAAATTGGAAGATAATTTTGAAGTAATGAAAATGATCAATGATATTTCCAAAGATCTTTCTACAAATAATGCTTATTCTCCAAGCACTATGACAAAATTTATTCAACTATGTAACTTCATGAGGTATACTTTTATTATATGTGACGTTCATCATAGTATAGAATCAAACATAGACAAGCGAATTTGTGAACAATGCGAAGTTATGCTTACCGGTTCTCGTTTTTCTTAATTCTTGCCTGCTATTAACGCTTTAAGGCAATTAACATAAATATTGCATACATATTTTTAACATCGTGAAGATATCTATCTCAGGAATCAGAGGTATATTTAATGAAGACCTTACCATACAGGAGATATCTCGTTTCTCCCGGATTTTTGGTTCATATTTAAAAGATAACTTTGATGTAACAAACTGTGTAATTGCAAGAGATACTAGGCCATCTGGTAAACTGGTTGCTGAAGTTGTTACTGGTTCTCTTTTGGAACAAGGGATTGATGTATACGACTTAGGTATGGCCCCTACCCCAGTATTATTTAGGGAAGCCAGAAAATATACTGGGGGGTTAATGATTACCGCATCTCATAATCCTTTATCCTGGAATGGCTTAAAGATGCTTATTAATGGTAGGGGTTTATTTGAGTCGGATTTAGAACAGTTATTAGAAACCAAAATTCATGAACATTCTCAAATAGGACACACTTTCAAAATTGATCCCCATTACATGACTGACATATTAGATCACTTTCATCCTCCCACTCATCCCAATAGAGATGTTAGAGTGGGAATCGATTTTGGAGGAGGAGCAGCCTGCAATTTTGCGAACCGTTTGCTTAACTCGTATCAGGTTAAATACCTTGGAATAAATGATACGATGGGACTCTCTTCTCGAGGTCCTGATCCCACATCTGATCCTCTAGTTGACCTCTGCAATCTGGTTAAAATTAATAATTTGAACTTTGGCTTTGCATTTGATATAGATGGTGACAGATTGGTCGTGGTCAACAGCGAGGGAGTTCAGCTCAATCCTGATTTAACCCTTTTATTTTGCGTTGCAAACGTCATCAGCAATAATGGATTTAAGAAATTTACAATTAGCCTGGATACCAGTCTGGCTATTGAAAAGTATATAAAAGATCATGGCGGTCAAATTTACTTCTCTAAGGTAGGCGAATCAAATGTGTTGCGACGGATGCTTGAAACACATTCTGAATCAGGTGGGGAAGGAAGCAGTGGTGGTTTCATAATGCCGAGTTTCACTTCTTGTAGAGATGGTTTGCTAGCTAGTGTTATTATTAGTTCTTTGAATCAGGATTTGATTAAAGAGTGCTTGTCAATTTCTTCAAAGTTTAGACAAATACGAACCAAGCATCCAATAAATCCAAAAACCGATAATAAAGTATTATTTGAAAAAATATTATCTGCACTAAAATCTCATTCTATTGAAATAATTTACACTGATGGTTTAAAATTTATTATTGATGATAATTCGTGGATCCTAGTGCGTATCTCTAATACCGAACACGTACTAAGAATATCTTTGGAATCTTCTGCTGAAAAGATTGATTCGCTATTTAAAACGTTCTATGACAAAATAGTTGAAGTTTATGAAAAAATTCAATGAGAAACAAATATTGAATTTAATAATATCCAGATTTGGAATTCCAAATATAGAACCCTGTTTTGGTAAGGATGATGTATCTATCCTACCTATTAATTCTCTTGGTAGAGGACTTTATGAGAGTAAATTGTTAGCTGTTACATGTGATATGCTAGTTGAACATACCGATGTGCCCCCCAAAATGACTCTAGAACAAATTGCCAGAAAATCGATGGTGTCTAGCATAAGCGACTTGGTCTCAAAGGGTGTAAAGCCAAGATTCGCTTTAATTTCGTTGGGATTGCCTCAAACATTAAAAAATAATGAAATATCCAAATTACTTGATGGATTCACTCTTTCCTCAAAGGATTTCAAAATTGATATTATAGGTGGTGATATTAATGAATCTAAAGAAATCATAATTGATTGCTGTATGTTTGGATCTCTATCTTCGAAAGTGAACGTTCCAAGAAGGAACGGTGCTCAGGAGGGAGATTTAGTTATTGTTTCTGGAATCTTTGGATATACTTCTTCGGGTCTAAGGATTTTGATGAATAATTTACCAAGCCCTGATAACCATTTTAAGAAGAATTCTATCGACTCTGTATTAAATCCTTTTCCATCATACAAATTTGGGATTCTGTTTGCTCATTACCTTTCTTCCTCCACCGATTCTAGTGATGGCCTTGCTGCAGGTTTGAATCAGATATCTAGCGAGAGTAACGTAAATCTATTGATTGACGAGAAAAGTATACCTGTGCCTACACAATTGAGACGATTCTCATCAATGAATGTGCTTGATTATTTCGAACTTATTTTTTATGGTGGTGAGGAATACCATATAATAGGAACTATTTCTAAAAAAAATTTAATGAGGATATCTAAAACTTTGAAAAATCATAAATTGGATATTTTTGTAATCGGCAAGGTAGTAAGAGGCAGTGGACAAGTATTAGTTCTAAAGAATAATGGAGATACTGAAGCACTTGAAAACCGTGGATTCACACATTTAGGTTAAGAAGGTTTTTAAATGTGACACCCAAAAATTCTACATTAATGTCACAAGAAGAAATTACTCAATATAAATGGGGGGTAGCCCATATTTTCAGTAGTTATAATAATACTTTAGTTCATATAACTGATATAAGCGGTGCAGAGACTATTTCTATTAGTTCTGGTGGTCGTCATGTAACTGCAGACCGCTATGAATCATCTCCATATGCGGCAATGAAATCCGCCGTATCTGCTGCAGACGCAGCCAAAACAAAGGGTATTAACGCACTTCACATCAGAGTAAGAGCAGTTGGTGGTGTAGGTCCAAGAATTCCAGGTCCAGGTGCCCAAGCTGCCATACGAGCACTCGCTAGAGCAGGATTTAGAATTGGTAGGATTGATGATGTAACACCTGTTCCACACGATACAACTAGAAAACCTGGGGGTCGTCGAGGAAGAAGAGTATAATTTTCTATTCTAACTTACTATTATTTGATCATGGGACCGGCCGGATTTGAACCGACGACCTCCAGCGCCCAAGGCTGGCATCCTACCAAGCTAGACTACGATCCCTTTCTAAAGAGAAATTTTCTGTCTAATTTTAATCTTGTTTCAATTAATATAAATCATTATTCGCATTATTATTATATTCGGGGATGATATTATCTCTATTTTATGTCTCTAGAGAATTATACACGTGCAGGCCAAATCGCATCCAAGGTTCGGGAAAATACTCGAAAAAGAAATCATATTGGTAGAACGCTCTATGAAATATGCAATTCAATAGAAAAAGAGATAATTGATAACGGTGGACATCCTGCTTTTCCAGTTAATGTTAGCATAAATGAGATTGCCGCTCATTATACCGCCGAGCCAGACGATCAAATTGTAATAAAAGATACCGATGTCGTAAAAATAGATCTAGGAGTACACATAGATGGCTATGTTGCAGATACTGCAGTTACTATTTCATATGATCCAAAGTATGATCAGTTGATAAAGGTAGCTGAATTATCCTTATCAGAAGCCATAAAGATTGCAAAGAATAATACTAAATCTAGTGAAATTGGTAAAATAATTGAAAATACAATATCACATAATGGATTAAAACCGATTCAGAACCTAAGTGGTCATTCTCTTGACCAGTATATTATTCACGCAGGAAAATCTATTCCAAACATTAGAACGTATGGATCATCCTTCTCTTTATCATCTAATCAGGCATATGCAATAGAGCCTTTTGTTACTACTAGCGACGGCCTAGGAATAGTATATGAAGGGAAGATAAGGAATATCTTTTCATTAGTATCTAGAAAACCAACCAAAGATAAAGGGGCAGATGAATTCATTATGTATCTATGGAACCAATTTAAAACACTTCCCTTTGCATTACGATGGCTAGTAAGCGATTTCGCCGAATCCAACGCTAGAACTATTCTTGATTTTCTTATCAAGAAAAAGAATGTAAGAGCATATCCAATTCTAGTTGAAGGGAACAACAAAGTTGTATCTCAAGCCGAACATACTATTTTCATATTTGAAAACAAAAGTTATATAATAACAAAATAATTGCTTTATTTTCTGTGATCTCATTTGTTTTGATAATTTTTTTTGCTAAACATTATATATTTTAGCGATATGAAATGTTTGTGGACCTTTTAGATGAACTGAAATTTTCATTCAAAGGCGAAGTTTCCAATGAATCATGGATTAAAGATTATTATTCTGTCGATTCAAGTAACCATCGAATTCTTCCTGAACTTGTGTGCTTCCCAAAGGATGAGGATGATATTAAGATATCTTTGGACTCTGCAATCAAGAATGGACTATCTATATCTTGTAGAGGTGCTGGTACAAGTCTACTTGGTCAAAGTCTTTCCAATGGTATAGTATTAGACTTTACCAAGTATATGAACAAGATTCTTGATCTGGACTTGCAATCTAATTGTGTGGACGTTCAACCTGGTATAGTTAAAGGGTTGTTGGATAAAGAGTTACGAAAACACAACAAGTTCCTACCTCCAAATCCTGCAAGTAGTAATTATTGTACAATTGGAGGCATGGTTTCGAATAATTCATCAGGGCCATATGGATTGGGATATGGTAGTATCTTAGGATATTTACAATACATCGATTTTATTTATTCTGATGGAAAGAAAGGTTTTGCTCAAAATGGCCTTTGTGATGATAGACTCAATAAATTTTTACAACCATTGTTTTCAATTCATGACGAAATATCTTCTATGTATCCAGATGTAAGCAAAAATTCATGTGGATATAGGCTTGATTCTATCTTCACGCCCACTTTCAATCCACAGAATCTTTTTGCAGCATCTGAAGGAACCCTGGCCATCATTACTTCCTTGAAACTAAAGATTATTGATTTACCCATTTTTAGATCATTATATATGGTCTATTTTTCCAGCGTTCAGAAGGCATGTATGTATACCAGCAAAATACTTTCTACCAGACCTGCAGCTTTGGAGCTTTTAGATTCTCCGGTCATGGACTCATCGATCAAGTCTATCACTGCAAGCAATAACGGGTGCTTATTATTTATTGAATATTTTTACCAACATCAAGGAGAGATCAACAGTATATCAAAACTGCTTAAAAGTGCTGTTTATTCCGAAGGCAAGGTAGTAGAACAAGCTCATGATTTGGATTCTATAAACAATTTATGGGGATCAAGAAGAAATGCATTGAACATGGCAATCAAATATACCGTAGGAAATAGAAAGCCTTTTACTATTTTCGAGGATACAGCAGTATCGATCGATCATATTTATGAATATGTTACCGATGTGTTAGCCTTATACAACAAGTATAATTTATCGTATGTTATTTATGGTCATTTAGGCAACGGAAACCTTCATACGCGTCCCCTAATAACCGACTCTAGCAGTTCTGACGATTTATTAAATTTGACACAAACAAAGATGTTACATGATATCACTAATTCAATATTCAAGAAGGTAAAAGAATACAGAGGAACAATTACTGCTGAACACGGCGATGGTATATCAAGAACCCCGTATATAAAGAACGTGTATAATAGTTTTATTCTTTCTTATTTTAAATACATTAAAAAATCGTTCGATCCATCAAATATACTAAATCCTGGGAAAATAGTTCTCTAGATTATCTTTAGAGCTCCTACATGTTCTCAAATCTTGTTAAGCTTCTTATACTAATTTGTTCTATTCTGATTCCTGTATCAACAGCATTATAGTTTGCTTGCTTTTCCAATAAAGCTATGGTATTAACAGATCTTAGTAAATCTTTTCCTTGCACTGGTGTGCGATTATTCTGCACCTACTAATCCAAGGAAATCAAATCCATCTTCTTCATTTTGGTTGCCTTTTAATTTTACAATTGAAATTAGATGGCCATCAGGATCTTCAATTATTGCATGTTTTCCAAAACCTTCGTCTTTTGCATTTTTGAAAAAGACAACACCCTTTTCTTTTAAATTATTTATCGTATGCTCAAAATCACTTGCGGTAAATCCAATTAGTATATGTTGACCAGATTTCAGATTCTCCTTATGTTTTACTGGATGCAGGGCCAATACTGTTTCTTTATTAAAAAATTCTGTCCATTCTTCTGATTCTTTTTTAATGGGTAGATTAAGAGTTTCTTTATAAAACTGGATAGATCTACGCATGTCTGAAACTAAAAGTATCACAGCACCTAATTTTCTAAATGACATTTGATTTGTATATATTGCTTCTAAATTATGAACTTTTTGTATTGCATTGGTATTGATGAGTCAAAAATTTTATTGATGTATGCTGTTTATCTTATGGTGCAAGATAAACTATTTTTTATTTATGTGTCAAAGGAAGAGGAATGGAAGAAGCGGTACGAGGAAGATTGGGATTATGTTTCATCTTTGACACGTTTTTTCAAATGGTGGATCAAGCATGAATTTCATGAGGATTTTGCTGTGGAGGCAGATATATTACCAGTGATTCCTGGAAAACTATTTGACCGTGTCAACTTGGCCTATCTTTTAAGAGATCATAAAGAAAGAGGCTCTTCAATATTTCATTTTTATCTTACTTACTTTAAACCCATGTGGACAGATTGTCATTTGGAAGGTTATCATGGTGAGAATTTTGGCCTAACTACTTGGTTTAGACCCAAGGTTTTTTCCTCAAATTTCAAAGTTGAAAGGTATTTTGCTGATAATAATTGCTCAAAAATATCTCATGTATTGAGTCATGAATTGATAAGACGTAAACAAAAAAAGAGAAAAGTTTACTTTGATCAAGTCCATAAAATTTGGGATTCACATGTAAACGATAATGTTCCTTTTTACTACTACAACAAACAACTCAATCGAGTTTCGAAAAATAGTGAATATAGATACGTTACAATCGACACATCAAAACTTGAATATTGACTTAATTCTATTCGAAATGATTGCCACATTAAATTATCGTAGAATTATAAAAATAGGTGCAGTGGTCTCTACAATCGGTGTCATTATGCTCATTTTGTTTGGATTGATACTATTATTGTTTCCTGTTACAAAGATTTGTGAAACTACATGTGACTATATATTGGATGCGCCTAATTTACTTAAACAGGCAATTAATCCTACATTCTTATTTATTTCTTTGATTCTGATTTCGGTGGGAGTTTTTCTTATTAGAATAGGAAATAGACAACTGTACAGAAAAATATAGTCTATCTAACCTTCATTAGTTAATTATTCCCTAGCCATTAAACTAAAATGTGTGATTGTATGATTATTATATACTTTATGGCAAATCCCTTTAGAAAAATATTATATTCTATTACTGCCAATCCATTTAAAAAATGGAAACCAAAAGGAAAAATTTATAGTTTCAGATGTTCACAATGTGGAGATGTTTTCATATCAAGCCATAACCTGGATGCTCCTTTATGTGATAGATGTATTCAGAAGATAAAATCGTTAGATTCTACCGTTGATAATGAAAAAAAATGCTCTGAATGTGGCAGAATTGGAGTTATCTACGGAAAGGACCGATGTCATTCTTGTTACTTTAGCTTTAAGAAAACAAAATAGTCTGATTGTGACTTTTAATAATAATTATCCATCGTACATATCGATACAATTTATCATCTGACCTGAGTAAATTAAAGACCATCAGGTTTCTACACTTCACTCTATTTCCTTTCAGAGTAACTAATTCTGTTATGCTCTTAAATAATGTAAAGATGATAGTACTAATCCAATAACAAGATGGGGCCGAAGGGAATTGTTCTAATATATTCTAATATATTATTTGAACCCCTGATCCACGGGTTTCTTCAATATTTGCCCTTTTATTTGATCTGGAGCCCGTTGCGATGCCTGGCTTCGCTACGACCCCACCTAAATAATAAATTTATAATTGTAACTATAAGTTTTTCTAAATTGATTTTCTTTATTTGGTGTAAAAATTGATTGCTTTTTGTATAATATGCATGTTCCATAAAAAATATAAGGTTTGTTAATCCATTATTGTATTAACCTTGGCAAAATCTATTGAATATGATGTTCTTTCTTCATCAAAAAATAAAGAATCTGAAACGAATGAAAAATGGGGTCTAGCAGAAGAATCTGAATATTTTGCTAATAAAGTAAAACTTTATCGCCAAGATAAATTGAATGCCGATGAATTTAGGCGTTTTAGATTACAAAATGGTGCTTATGGGTCTAGATTAAATAGCGAATTCAGTATGATAAGGATAAAAGTGCCTGGTGGAGATATTGCACCCAATCAGCTCGAAAAGATCGCCAATTTATCAGAATCATTTTCAATCGGATCTGCTCATGTGTCAACTAGACAAAATATTCAATTGCATTGGGTCCAGTTAGAAGATGTTAGCGAAGTTTTTCGAGGTTTGGCTGAAGTTGGACTTACGTCGCGAGAAGCGTGTGGTAATACTATTAGAAATGTAATGTGTAGCCATTTTGCAGGAGTATGTCCGAATGAGCCATTTGATACTACTCCTTATGCTAAGGCAATTGCAAGATTTTTTTTACGAAATCCTATTTGTCAAAATCTTCCTAGAAAATTCAAATTTAATTTTTCATGTTGTTCCAAACATGGTTATGTCCGTATTGCGGATGTAGGGTTAGTTCCAACTATCAGGGATGGGATAAGAGGTTTTCGCGTATATTTGGGAGGTGGCTTGGGTGCTGCTTCATTCATAGGTCATCTGTTAGAAGAGTTCACTCCAGAATCACGACTATTGTCAACATCTATCGCTACCATTAGACTATATGATAGACTAGGAAATAGGGAAAATCTCGCTAGAAATAGAATGCGTTATTTAGTTAGCGAAATTGGGTGGGAAAAATTCAGGGAATTATTACTAAAAGAGCGCACATTGGTGGAAGCTACGATATCCATTCCTACAAGAAATAATTTTGAAAGCTTTTTGAAGGCAGCTGAGACAACTGCAGCCAATCCTGATGCAATAACTTTGTCGGCCAATGGCAAGAAAAGGAAATTACCTGTATTAAGCTCCGAACCAAATGATACCCCATATGACCGATGGCTTCATACAAATGTAGTCGCCCAGAAACAATCTGGTTTTTACAGTGTATATATCTCCTTAGGTGCTGGTGATATCACATCGAGCCAATTACGTGTTCTTGCAGATTGTATTCGAGAGTTTTCATTAGAGAAGAAAGCACGTACGAATCCTCAGCAAAATTTCTTAATTAGATATATAAAGGCGGATCAATTGCCAAAAGTCTTTCAGAGATTATCTAGAAGTGGATTGGGAAATCCGGGTGCAAATACAATTGTGTCTACCGTGGGCTGTTCTGGAACTACATCATGCAACCTTGCTATTACCAATTCACATAGATTGGCTAAAGAGATTCAAAGCAAGTTCTTAGAACTTAATGTCGACAAGGACAATGACTTTGTGAATTCAACTATTAAAATCAGCGGGTGTCCTAATTCTTGTGGTCAGCATGAAGTGGCTACTATTGGCTTTTATGGTGGTGCATCACGCATAGGAACGTCTATGGTGCCTATATACACAATGCTTTTTGATGGGAGCACTGGAGAAGACGGTGAATTAGGCAAGGCTGTAATGCGAGTACCCGCTAAGAAGGTGTTAGAAGTCGTCCTTAAAATAATCGATATATTTAAGAAGGAAAGAAAAAATGGTGAGAAACTAAATGAATGGATTCATAAAATCTCTATGGGAAACGGAACTAGCGAGGTTAAGAATCTTGAAGATATGAAAAAGATTCTATTGCCCATAATCGAATTGCCTGCATTTACATCGGCTCCTGATTTCTATAAAGATTATGGAACGGACACCAATTTTGTTGCGAAAACAGCAAGAGGCGAATGTGCAGCTTGAATAGAACTTTCAAGCAAAAAAATAATCAAATAAAGATATTAAAAAAGCGTGAAAAAAGTAAATCGTCTTCACTTGCTTTGAATAATGTGTGTGATATTGACACTCTAAGAACTCTAATTAAAAAAAATAAAGTTAGAATTGTAGATGTAAGAAAAAAGGATGAATACCTAAAAGGTCATATAAAAACTGCCGTTTCTTTACCATTGGCTGAATTGTTATCTAATGATGATCCCGAATCTATAATCAAAATTCTAAATAATCTGGGAATATCTGATGATACGCCTGTAGTGATATACGATGATACATTTGGAGCGTTAGCCTCCAGGGTAGCATGGTCGTTCAAGTACGTAGGTCATAGTAACGTTGCATTATTGGAGGTAACTTTTGATAATTGGAAAAAACTAGGATTAGAAGTTGAGAAAAAATCAAATAAATATCCTAAAACTTCACATTCTATGGATATTGACTATTCTATATTTGCCGATGCCGAATATATAGAAAATGCCCAGAATGATAAAAACAAAATAATAATTGATTCAAGAGAAAGATTGAATTTCTTAACCGAACATATCCCAAATTCAAAGAATATTCCCTATACCATGCTGCGTTCTGAAAATTCTATATTGAGAAATCCTTCTGAACTTAAACGATTCCTAGAGAATAGGGGTATTGATTCAAACAATGAAATCATTACTTATTGTGGAAGTGTTGGTACTCTGTCTGGATTGACATTTTTTGCATTAAAAACTGCTGGTATTTCAAATGTAAAACTTTATCCGAAATCGTTTAAAGAATGGAAATCACTTGGAAAACCCAAAACAGAATTCAAAGATGCAAATTATTGGGATCTGTCGGCCGAATAATATAACACATTTAATTTTCTCTTAACTTTCGAACCATTCATTAACCACCTCTAGGTTGCATCCAGTGATGGATATTTTTATTGGTCCTAATGGAGATTCGTTTTCATTTTCTATTAGTGCAACAACATCCACAAAGGCTGCTTGCTTGTTTATTAAGAACCATGTATTTTCCATGTGGTAATTATTGTAGAGAATTCTTTGTAAGACAGCTAATGATTTTTTGGATTTTATTTTTTCTTTAAGCTTTTCTAAAACTTTGAAATCGTGTTCTTTTATAGATATAGTGTTCTTCTTTTCTATCAATTCTGATTTAGGAAAAATATTATTGAGTGAAAAAATTACCTTTTGTCTGTCCTCAGTCACATTCACTGGGGTCATAATCGTAATTTCAACGTGATTATTTTCCATTTCAAATCTATGATGGGGTAGTAGTAATGTTGTTTTCTTGCTTACTGTTATTGTATTCATCAATCCACTTTTTGATGATCCACTCCACTTGCTCTCTGAGCTCATTCACAGTTATATTGTTATTAGAGATTGATTCGTCCGCTAAAGCTATTGCTTTGCTAATTCCTACACTCATTTCCCGCTCATCTCTTTGCATGAAATTTTCGTGATTCGCTGGTGTATCAGATCTATCTCGCTGTTTGATGTGGTCATATCTAATATCCGAAGAGGCATGTATAGCTAATAATTTTACATACCCTATACTTTTTAGGATGATGAATTCATCATAACTCCTGATTCCATCGACAACGATAAAATCGATATTTTTTAAATCAGTAATTTTCTTGACTGTTAGCTTTGCAATAATTTCATTTCCATGAGTCTTTCTAAAATTTTTCATTAATTCGCCTAGATTATAATCATCTAGTGGCAGGTTATTCTCTTTTGCCTTCTCTCTTATAACGTCTCCCATAGCAATAGGGTAAAATCCGTTTTCTTGTAGAAATCTAGCTACAGTTGATTTTCCTGCCCCTGGCATCCCAGTTAAACAAACAACAAATTGATTTGAATCAACCAACACTTTATTTATGAACTTTTTTTGTTATTTATCTTTTAATTCTGTCAGGAATTTACGAATTAATATATTAAGAGTTTAGTTCAATCATTTTATGCGAACTTTTATTGCAATAGACATTCTCAACGTAGACAAGGTAGTCCACCTCCAAAATATGATTATGAAGCAATTTGAGTTTGACAGATTTAACATTCGACCAGTTGCAAAAGCTAATATTCATATAACTATCAGGTTTTTGGGCGATATTGATGAATCTGCAATCAAAGATGTAACCGAAAATTTAAGTGCTATGAAGTTTGAACCATTTGAGATAAGATTTATCAAAGCAGGTTGTTTTCCACCAAATTCCACCAATCCCAGAGTCATATGGCTAGGAGTGGACGGACCAAGTACTGAAAAATTAAATAACCTTTACAATATCATATCAAAATTGCTAGATCAAGTCAACAACAAGCCCAATGATAGATTTCAAAATTATATAGCAGAGGAAAAAACTGCTTTCTTTCCTCACATTACCCTTTTTCGTCCAAGGCAACGTTTCAAAATTTCCAAGACCTTCAATCCAGATCTTCTAAATATTAATTACGCCGATCAAGTTAAAAACATTAAACTCAAGAAGAGTATCCTTACACCTGAAGGTCCGGTATATTCTGATTTATTAATTATTGATGCTGTTTAAAGAAATGAAGAGTACAAATATCAATAATTTAATCGAACAAATATTAATAGATTGTATTCCCTCATCCTTTGAAGAAAACGTTCTTGTAAATTGTGCCAACATAGTAAAAAAGAAACTTTATTCATACATAGTGGATCATAACCTAGATAATTATGTTACAGATATAGTATTTGGCGGTTCCTTTGCAAAAGGAACTTGGCTTAGAAACTCCGCCGATATTGATATCTTTATCAAATTTAATAGTGATATTGACTATGATCATTTTGAAACCTATGGAAAAGAAATAGGAATGCAATCCTTAATGGAGTATTCTCCATATCTTCGCTATGCCGATCACCCTTATGTAGAAGTTATAGTGGACGGGATAAAAGTGAACGTGGTTCCTTGTTTTGATGTCCCTTTTGGGAGATGGAAAAGTGCTGCAGATCGTTCCCCATTTCATACCTCTTATATGGTTACTAACTTGGATCAAGATCAGAAAAATCAAGTCAGAGTTCTAAAGAGATTTTTAAAATCCCTAAACATCTATGGGGCGGAGATTTCTACTGAAGGATTTAGTGGTTATGTGTGTGAAGTATTGATCTTAAAATTTGGAACTTTTTTGTCGACCATTGAATTTTTTTCAAAGTATAATGAAAATGGATTGATTATTAGGATCGATAAAGCTACAATCCCTCAAAACAGGCACAATGATCTCCATAACAGCTTCATCGTAATTTTAGATCCTATCGATCAAAATAGAAATTTGGGTAGTGCAATCTCAACTCGTTCCGTTGCAACTTTGATTCAAGCTTCAAGAAAATTTATGATAAATCCAAATACAAAATATTTTTCTGCTAATAACAACTTTGCGGTTGAGGATCGTCTTAGAAATTCGTTGTCATCATGTATTTTGATAATCGAATTTAGATATACACATAGACCTGCAGATGTTATCTGGGGACAACTCAAAAAACTAACAAAATCGATTGTAAGATTTTCAGGGTCATATGGCTTTAAAATCTTGAAATCAACTTGTAGCGTCAATGAAAAAGAAAATCACTGTGTTATAACATTGTTGCTCGAATCAGCCACGATTTCTTCTTTATCTATTAAGGTCGGCCCAGAAATTCTTAGAAAACAGGATGTTGAAAAATTCATCGAAGCTAATGAGCAATCTCCATTAAAATGGATAGACAATGACTCTGTTACCAAATGTCTTTTTTTTAGGAACTATACAGATATAAAAAAATATCTTGAATCTGCTTTTGCAAATAATCCTACTTTGATAGGGATTCCAAGGGGACTGAAGACCGATTTTATAAATTCCTACAACTTGTATCTCTTGAATCAAGATCATAAACTTGATATGCATGTAAATAATACTATATCCGATTTGATACATACTGATGACAGAATTTTCTAATAAATTTGTTTTATCATCAAGTAAGTTAGCCGATCTATTATGTTATCCAAGATTTAGTGCAGATGAATATCAAACCAGAATTAACGAACTACTTTCATTGAATATAAAATTTGTAATATTAGAGGGCCCTACTATTTTAAATTCTGTTAACATTTTGGGAAAAGGTAATGAGGGTTTGGTTCTAAAGGTTATTGATTATGAAAATAATACAATGGCCGTCAAAATTAGAAGAACCGATTCCTGCAGAAATGAAATGGAAAATGAATTTAATTTTTATAAACATGTCAATCTGCATAATATAGGACCAAAGGTCCATTTGCATACAAAAAATATTATGTTAATGGAATGCATTGAAGGCATACCTGCAAAAAAATGGTTCCTATCTTGCAGACCAAATCCAGATTTGGTCAGACATATTGTAATTGATATTTTGAACCAATGTTACGTATTAGATGGAATGGGAATAGATCATGGTCAATTAAATAAATTAGATAATCATGTCATAATTTCCCCTGATGGATTAAAATGTACAATAGTTGATTTTGAGAGTGCAAGTAGTAAAAGAAAAGTTAATAACGTAACCTCTGCATTACAAGGTTTGATTTTTAAGGGATATATATCAGAACAAGTAAATGCGTTTCATAATTACCATAATTCTAAAACTACATTTCTAAATCTCTTATCAATGTATAAACATGAAAAGTGTAGAAAAAATTTCGAGAAGATATTAACTCTGATTAGGTGTAATTGATAAATCAACTTCGAGCAGTATTTCACACAAATTATCCCAAATACAAGAAATCTAAATCAAAGCATCGTAGGACTCATCCTGTATAATTATTGGTATTTTTTCGTTTGCATGTTAAATGGCAATGGCGTACTCAAACTCAAGGAAATAATGTAAGAATTGTCATTTAATTTTGAACCTCCAATGGGATTTGCCTGATCAATGGAGGAGTTGGAGACGTAAGAATTAAATCGGGTAAGAATGACTGCCTTCTAACTGGCGGTGCTAGTCTTGGTCCTGGTCTTGGTACAGGTACAGGTACAGGTACA
>LLBZ010007874.1_pt8 | contig 15718 bp, 14 predicted proteins | sample 1489421 | NCBI WGS metagenome assembly LLBZ01 (sample SAMN04092657, study PRJNA295927) | soil metagenome | biome: Soil prokaryotic community; feature: Bulk soil; isolation source: soil from tomato rhizosphere | host: tomato cultivar Moneymaker | place: South Korea | collected 2011-11-01 | reverse complement strand
GTGCTGCAGTGCAACAACTACGACGTCATCGACCTGGGCGTGATGGTGCCATCGGCGAGGATTCTCGACACCGCACGCGCCGAGAAGGTGGACATCATCGGCCTCTCGGGACTCATCACTCCGTCGCTGGAGGAGATGAGCTTCGTCGCCTCGGAGCTCGAGCGCGAGGGTCTTGACCTCCCGCTGCTGATCGGCGGTGCCACCACCTCGCGGGCACACACCGCCGTAAAGATCGAGCCGGCCTACCAGCTCGGCCCGGTGGTGCATGTTCAGGACGCCTCGAGAGCGGTGGGCGTGGTGGGCAACCTGCTCAACGAAGCCCAGCGTGATTCCTACGCTTCCGGCATCAGGAAGGAGTACGCCGAGCTCCGCGCGGCTCGTGCAGCCCGCCGCTCCGACGAGAAGCGCGTTACCATCGCTGTCGCTCGCGAGCGCCGGCTGAAGCCCGACTTCACTCCGCCGGTGCCCCGCCCCTCATTCCTCGGCGTGCGGCACTTCGAGCGCTACCCGCTGGATGAGCTGGTGGAACGGATCGACTGGACGCCCTTCTTCCAGTCGTGGGAGATGCGCGGTCATTACCCCGCGATCCTCGAGGACCCGGTGAGCGGCTCGGCCGCCCGCGACCTGTTCCGCGATGGCCAGGCCATGCTCCAGCGGCTCCTCACCGAGCGCCGGATTTCCGGGGCTGCAGCGGTCGGATTCTATCCAGCCACCGCCGACATCGATGACATCCGCCTCTTCACCGATGAGTCGCGCAGCAGCGAGGCGGGCGTGATCCATACCCTGCGCCAGCAGATGGACAAGGGCCCCGATCGCCCCAACCTCTCGATTTCGGATTTCGTCTCGCCCCACGGCGACGACTACGTCGGATGCTTCGCCGTCACCGCGGGCCTCGGCCTGCCCGGGTTCCTGGCCGAGCTCCGGGCCGACAATGACGACTACGGCGCGATCATCGCAGAGGCCCTCGCGGACCGGCTGGCGGAAGCGCTGGCCGAACGAATGCACGAGCGGGTACGAACCGAGCTATGGGGCTACGCGCCGGAAGAGGCCTTCTCAAACGAAGAGCTGATCAAGGAGCAGTACCAGGGCGTGAGACCTGCCCCGGGATACCCGGCATGCCCTGAGCACACCGAGAAGAGGCTCATTTTCTCGCTGCTGGAAGCGGAGAAGGTGGGCATCCAGCTCACCGAAAGCTGCGCCATGCTGCCAGGCGCCTCTGTAAGCGGCTTCTACTTCTGGCGTCCCGAGTCGCGCTACTTCGGCATCGGCCGGATCGGCCGGGACCAGCTGGAGGACTATGCCCGGCGCAAGGGCTGGAGCGTGGCCGAGGCCGAGCGCTGGCTGGCACCCAACCTGGGAGACGACCGGTGAGCGATGGACGGTCGGTCAGGTCGCTGCTGGAGGATGGACGGGTCCACGTGAGCGATGGCGCGATGGGCACCATGCTTTACTCCAGGGGCGTCTTCCTCAACGTCTGCTACGACGAACTGAACCTGCGGCAGCCCGACCTGGTTCGGGACATCCATCGCGAGTACCTCCGCGCCGGCGCCGACCTCCTGGAGACCAACACCTTCGGCGCCAACCCCATGAAGCTGGCAAGCCACGGGCTCGCCGACGAGACCGAGCGCATCAACACCGCCGCTGCCGGGCTCGCGCGTGATGCCGCCGGCAACAGGGCTGCAGTCGCCGGGGCCATCGGCCCGCTGGGAGTGCGGCTCGAGCCCTTCGGGAGTCTCGGGGTGGACGAGGCGCGTGAGGCCTTTGCCCGCCAGGTGCGCGGCCTCCTCGCCGGTGGAGTCGATGGATTCCTGCTGGAAACCTTCAGCGACGTCGATGAGATCGGCGCGGCCATTGCCGCGGTTCGTGCCGAATGCGACTTGCCGATCATCGCCCAGATGACCATCGGCAACGATGGCAGAACCGCTTTCGGAACCGATCCTGCCAGCTTCGGGCCCGACCTCGTGGCACGCGGCGCAGATGCGGTAGGTGTCAACTGCAGTGTGGGGCCTCACGGCGTCCTGGAAGCGGTCGAAGCCCTGGCGCGCGTGGTCAGCGTCCCCATTTCCGCCCAGCCCAACGCGGGCCTGCCACGCGACGTGGGTGACCGCAAGATCTACATGGCCAGTCCCGAGTACATGGCCAGTTACGCCCGCCGCATGGTCGAAGCCGGCGCCCGCATCGTCGGTGGCTGCTGCGGCACCACTCCCGAGCACATCCGCGCCATGGTGGGATTTGCCCGGAGCGCTTCGGTCATGCGGGTTGCCGCGACCGTGGCGCCGGCCAGCGTGCCTGCGGCGCGCGAGCCGGTGCCGCTGGCGGAGCGGAGCCGCCTGGGCCAGAAGCTCGCGAGCCGAACTTTCATCTCCACGGTGGAAATCGTGCCGCCCAAGGGTGTGGACCCCGGGCCCATGTTTGCCCAGGTCCGAGCGCTCAAGGAAGCGGGCGTCGATGCGGTTAACGTGCCCGACGGCCCCCGGGCCCAGAGTCGGATGGGTGCGCTCCTCGCCGGACTCCTGATTCAGCGTGAGGTGGGGATCGAGGCGGTTGTGCATTACTGCTGCCGCGACCGCAACCTCCTCGGCATGCTGTCGGACCTGCTGGGTGCCGCCGCCAGCGGCATCTCGAACCTGCTGCTCATCACCGGCGACCCGCCCAAGATGGGCCCCTATCCCGATGCCACCGCCGTCTTCGACATCGACTCGATAGGCCTGACCAACCTGGTCGCCCGCCTTAACCAGGGCCTCGATCCCGGTGGCAACGATCTCGGAAGCGCCACCCGATTCGTCATCGGTGTTGGCGTCAATCCCGCTGCCCCCGACCTCGAGCGCGAGCTTCGGCGGTTCGAGTGGAAGGTCGAGGCGGGAGCGGAGTATGCCATAACCCAGCCGGTCTTCGACCTTGAGCAGCTCGACCGTTTCCTGGCTCGCGCTGGTGGATTCGGCATTCCCGTCATTGCCGGGATCTGGCCGCTGGTATCGCTCCGCAACGCCGAGTTCCTTGCCAACGAAGTACCGGGAATCACCGTGCCCGGCGAGGTGCTCGAGCGGATGCGGCGCGCCAGCGATGGCGGCAAGGAGGCCGCCCTGGCGGAAGGCGTCACCATAGCGCGAGAGATGCTCGCAGCGGTGCGGCAGCGGGTTCAGGGAGCCCAGGTGTCGGCCCCGCTCGGCAGGGTGCCGGTGGCCCTCGAAGTGCTGGCTGGCGCCATCGGTTGAGCGCGCCACCCGGGCGCGATAACTTCTCCCCATCCTGCCGCCTCGGCGCGGCCACCGCATCCCGGATTCCCGGAGCATTCCATGCAGGACCTGTCGACCGCCACCCAACCCCTGTCTACCCTCTCCGAAGAAGAAATCATGTTCCGCGACGCGGTCCGGGAATTCGCCGAGACCGAGGTCCGGCCCCATGTATCGGAGATGGATGAAGCGGGTGCCTTCAGGAAGGAACTGATCCCCAGGTTCTTCGAACTGGGCCTGATGGGCATCGAGGTGCCGGAACAGTGGGGCGGTGCGGACGGCAACATATTCCTCGCCGCGCTCGCCATAGAGGAACTCGCCAAGGTCGACGCCTCGGCCGCGATCTATGTGGATGTGCACAACACCCTGGTCAACAACGCGGTCCTGCGCTGGGCCAGTGAAGAGCAGAAGGCGCGCTACTTCCCGCGGCTCACTGCGGACCTGCTCGGCGCATTCGCGCTCTCCGAGCCCAACAGTGGCAGCGATGCATTCGCGCTGGAGGCACGGGCCACGAAGACCGCCACCGGCTGGGAGCTGACCGGGCGCAAGCTCTGGATAACCAATGGCGCTGAAGCCGGCTTCTTCATCATCTTCGCCAACATCGATCCCTCCATGGGGTACAAGGGAATCACCGCGTTCCTGGTGGAACGCGACTTCCCTGGATTCTCGGTGGGCAAGAAGGAGAACAAGCTCGGCATTCGCGCATCCAGCACTTGCGAGCTGATCCTGGAGGGCTGCCAGGTCCCCGACCAGAACGTCATGGGACCAGTTGGACAGGGGTACAAGATCGCGATCGAGACCCTCAATGAGGGCAGGATCGGCATCGGTGCGCAGATGCTGGGCGTGGCCCAGGGCGCACTCGACGCCGCCGTGGGGTATATCAAGGAACGGAAGCAGTTCGGCAAGGCCATCGCCGAATTCCAGGGCATCCAGTTCCAGGTGGCGCAGCTCGCCACCGACCTCGCAGCCGCCCGCCTCATGGTCTACAATGCCGCCCGCCTGAAGGACGCGGGACAGGTGTTCACCCAGGAGGCAGCAATGGCCAAGCTGTTCAGTTCCCAGGTCGCGGATCGGGTCACCTCGCAGTGCCTGGAGCTCTTCGGGGGCTACGGGTATTCGAAGGAGTATCCAGCCGAGAAGTACTACCGCGATGCCAAGATCGGGACCATCTACGAGGGCACCAGCAACATGCAGCTGCAGACCATCGCCAAGCTGGTGCTCAAGTAGAAGGCTCGGAAATTGCCGCCCCCTGTGATGCGGTGCCCCTAGGCGGGGCTCCCATCCGGGGGTGGTTGAATCTTTGCCACAGCCCGAAACGTCAAGCTGAGGCCGGGCTTGAGTTTATCACCGGGCGGCAACATGTTGCGCTGGTGCGGCTCTTGCACTGGCAGCCGTACGGCACCCCCGCCGAACAAGAGCGCCAGTCAGGCGCGTGTTTCGCACCGCAACTACACGGGAGAGCGCCCAACCGTGCTGTGGCCTCGTAATGCTTTTCGTGGAACCGTTTCCGCCCTCCGGCCGCTCCTCGCCGGGGTGGCGATGCTTCTGGTGCCCGCCACTGTGCACGGACAGGGCGATCTGTCCGGCGTTCGGGCCAATGTAGAATCGTGGTGGGAAACTGCGGCGACCAAGGCACCTGGCAACTGGGGAATCGCGATTGCCGACGCGAACGGCGACCTGATCTGGAGCGTCGAGCCCAACGAGCCCCTGATCCCCGCTTCTACCGTCAAGCTCTTCACCACCGGCTTTGCGCGCAGCGTGCTCGGCGGTGATGCCACCCGCCCAACCAGGATAGTCGGCAGCGGCTGGATCGCTCCCGAGACCGGGACGTGGGTCGGTACCTGGGCGCTGGAGCTGAATGGCGACGTAACCCTTGGCCGCGGTAACGCCGAAGGTCCCTCGCTTCGAGACCTGGCCCGCCAGCTTCGCGCCTCGGGAATCCGGCGACTGACCGGTCCCCTGGTCCTTCGCAGCGCCGCAGGCGAGGCCAATGCCACCTGGCCCGAGGTGTGGGCTTCGCGGCATCGCGGCCGGACCTTCGCACCGCTGGTTGGTCCTGTCACCCTCAATGAGAACGTCGTTTCGTTCACGGTGAAGCCGGGCTCGGCGTCGGGACGCAAAGTCATCCTCACCCGGACGGCGCCCGAGGGCATTTCCTCGCTGGTCAGGGTCACAGCCACTACCTACAACGGCCGTCGCAACCGGCTGCGCTTCATCGCCCAGCCCGATGGAACATTCCTGATCAGCGGTACGCTCGGCACCCGTGCGGGAGCTGCCACCTACCGAGCGCCGTCCACCAGGCCCGAGAAGGTGGTCCGCGCCGTGTGGGGCAACGCGCTGGCGGAGGCAGGAATTGAGTGGCAGGAAGAGGGATTCATCACGCCGGCGTCGGATGCGCCGATGGCCGTCCTCGCCGAGGTGACGTCGCCCTCGCTTGACTCGGTCGCGAGCGAGGTCAACCGCCGAAGCCTCAACATCGGCGCGGAACTGCTGCTGCAGTGGGCCGCCGGTCGCGGGCCTGAGGCACCTCGCGCGCTGACCGAGCATGTGCGTGCCATCGCTGGAGCCGACGCGCCGGTGCACCTGGTGGATGGCAGCGGGCTGTCGTACCAGGACCGGGTCGCTCCTGCCACGTTCGTCCATTACCTGGCGCAATTCCCCCACACCCAGGGCGGACGCAACTTCTCCCAGCTGCTCCCAGCCAATGGGAGCGGAACCCTCAAGCGGCTGCGCCAGGGATTGCCCGAGCTGGGAGTGGTCAGGGCCAAGACCGGTACGCTGAATGACGTTGCTACCGTGGTGGGATACCTCGGCCGCCCTGACGGCGTGCTCCTGGTGTCATTGATGTACAATGGCAAGCGGACGGGAGCCGCACGCCAGCAGCAGTGGGCCCTCTTCCGCACCCTCGGCGCCGACGGCGTCGCTATCCCGTCACTGAGCGATTCGCTGCCGGCGGAAGACATTCAACTTGGTGGAGACGAGGCGCAGTAGGATCAAGAGCGTAACTGCAAAAGCGCTTTTGCAGTTACGCCTTGCCTTTGGCTCCTACTGCGATCAGTGCAATTCCGCCAATGACTGCAATCCCGCTCAGGATCGGCGACAGCGGAACGGACTGCTTCTCGCTGGCCGAGATCTGAACCGGACCCGCGTCCACCACAGTCTTGTCGCGGGTGAAGGAGAATCCGCCAGTCACGAATCCCACAACGCCCAGCACCAGCAAAACCAGTCCTACCAGCGTGGCGACTTTCATGAGCCCTCCCAGGCCAGGGTAACTGCCTTTGCCACCTCTGCTACCCCTTCTACCTCTTCTACCCCTTCTACCTCTTCTACCTCTCTCACCCCACCATCGTCTGGGGCGGGTTTCCCAGCGCCAGCTCCACCGCCTCACGCACGCGGGCTTCGCGGTCCTCGCTGAGTCCGCGAAGGACGGTCTCCGCCTGGGCAGATCCCGAAAGTCCCAGCGCCTCGACGGCCGCAATCCGGTTCGCGACCGGCTTCCGTCCCAGCAACCGGCCGCCCGGTGCCGCGGCGTTGGCCAGGACCTTCACTGTCTCGGGCGTCCCGATCCGGCCCAGTGCCTGCAGCATTTCCCTCACGATGTCGGCGTGGGTCTCCTCGTCCACAGCCACGCTTATCGACATGGCGAGGCCGCGCAGCCGGGCATCCACCTGCTGAACCAGGGCCAGTCGCACAGCGGGCGACTTGTCGCGCAACAGCGTCCGCAGTGCCTCGAGGCCGCTGGACGACGCGATCCGGGCCAGCGCCACCGCGACCGAGCGCCGGACTCGCTCATCCGGGTGCTTCGCATGCCTTGCCAACTTTGATACCGCGGATTCCAGCCTGAGCTCGCCGGCGAGGTCGGCGACGTTCCGCACCACGAACCATTCGTCATGCGTCAGCATGTTGACCAGGAGGTCGGTGCCTTCCGTCATCTGGCGAAGCGTGTCGTAGTAGGCCCTTCGGTCTTCCATCCGGTCCGACGCCGCAAGCAGCGCCAGCAGCGCTTCAGTTGCGTCAGCGCCCACCCGGCGCATCACGGCCTGACCCGCCTGCTTGTGCTCTGCCCTGGTCACCAGCCGGGCCAGTTGCTCCACCACCCTGCGGGGCATCATCCGGCGAAAGGCGATGCTGTATGATCTCGATACACTGGAACCCTCGGCTTCGGTCTCGGCCCCGACCAGAATGGCGGCCGCATCGAGAACCTCGGGCCACTTCTCATCTCCCGCCAGCCGGTCCACCCCACGCACCACCTCGTTGAGCCGGTCCGCCACCGAGGGATCGCGCGGCGATGCCTTGATGGCAACCAGGTGATCGGGAAGTTCCGCCTGCTGCCGCTCGAGGTTCGACGTGATGACCGGAATGCCGCGCCCGGTTACTTCCTGGTGGACATTCCAGTCACCGGCGTCCCCAAGGCTCTCGGCCGCTGGAGGCGCCAGAACCAGTATTGACCGGACCGCCGCCGGAAGCGAGGCAGCCATCAACTGCAGCGACGCGAAAGTGCGCGGCGGCTGCGCCAGCATTCGAACCACATCCAGCAGCTGGGCCACCGTGGCGGTGCCCGCCAGCTTGAGCTCGCCTATTTCGCGGTCCAGCATGTGGGTCCTGAGCGCACCTGCCATGGGGATGCTGTCCAGCAGCGGCACGCCGTACACCCGGAGACCGGCATCGTTGGCCCGGAGGTCGAGCCCCCGGCCCCCGATGCTTGCCACCAGCTTCCGGAATTGGGCCGCCTGCTCCGCACGGGCCTCCGGCCGGTCACGCAGCAGCGTGATCATCGAGGCCAGTTCATAGGCGACTTCCCCGGGGGCACTCAGCATGATGAAGGAAGCGATGTCGTCATGGGAGGATTGGACAAGTGTAGGCCCGTCCCGTGGTTACGGCAATGAGTCAGGGGCCGGCGCCGGGTCGGCCGGGCGGTGCTGAACCGGCCCCGCAGGGGCGTCTATATTAGAAGGTCAGCATGTCCGTTCTCCAATTTCAATCCGCCCGACTGGCGGGGATGAGATACCAGCAATATGCGCAGTCAGTCGTTAGCCGTACTTGCCTTGCTCCTGGCGGCTGCCGCACCGGCTTCGGCCCAGCGTGCGGTGCCCGTGCCCCAGGATCTCGTCGCCGACGTCAGGTTCCTCTCCGACAGCTCCCTCGCGGGCCGGCTCACAGGCACAGAAGGCGCTGACAGCGCCGCTGCCTACCTGGCGCGGCGATTTGCCGAGGTCGGCCTTCAGCCATCCCGGGGCGGCTGGTTCCAGGACTTCCCGATGCACGCCAGCGCGCCGGGTTCCCGCCAGAGCCAGCCCGAGGGCGCCCGTGGCCGCAATGTCATCGGAATTCTCCCGGGGACGGATCCGGCGCTGCGGGATGAAGTGGTGGTGGTCGGTGCCCACTACGACCACCTGGGCGGGGGGCACTTCGGCAGCCTGGATCCCGACAGCACTGGCGCGGTCCACAACGGCGCGGACGACAACGCATCCGGCACCGCCGCGCTGGTGCAGATCGTCCGGCAGCTCAAGTCCAATCCGCCCCGCCGCACCATCGTGTTCATCGCGTTCGCCGGCGAGGAACTCGGGCTCCTCGGCTCCTCCTGGTATGTCAAGAATCCGGTCTACGAGCTCGACAAGACAGTCGCCATGGTGAACCTCGACATGGTGGGACGCCTCCGTGACAAGCGGCTCATCGTGTACGGCACCGCGACCGCGACCGAGTTCCCGGCTCTCCTGGATTCACTCAACTGGTACCAGGGCTTCGACCTCAAGAAGCAGGGCGACGGCTACGGCCCCAGTGACCAGTCGTCGTTCTATGCCGCGAAGCTTCCGGTGCTCCACCTGTTCACCGACCTCCACGAGGATTACCACCGCACCACCGACGACTGGAACAAGGTCAACTTCGAGGGCCTGGCCCGGGTCTCGGAGTTCACCGCCGGCATTGCGTCGGCGCTGGCGGGCCGGACCACGCCGCTGACGTTCGTTGAGGCGCCTGCGCCCAGCCACATGGCGCTGGTTGCGCCCGGCGACTCCCAAGTCGCAACGCCGGGATACGGGGCCTATCTCGGCACCATCCCGGACATGTCGGAGAATCCGGGTGGCGTGCGCCTCATGGGTGTGCGCCGCGGCAGCCCGGCGGATTCGGCGGGACTCGAGGCGGGCGACATCATCGTCAAGATCGGGGACCACGAGGTACCGGACCTGCAGGCAATGACCGTCGCGCTCCGCTCCTACAAGCCGGGCGATTCAGCGGCGATTGTGGTCCGGCGCGACGACCAGACGGTGACGCGCCAGGCCACCTTCGGCAGCCGGGACTGATCAGTGCCGGTGCTCCAGTCCGAACGCATCGTCGCGGCGCTGCGAGGCGCGTTCACCCGCGACGCCAGCCGCCAGGAGTTGCTCCAGATGGCCGCCGACCGCATCCGTGCGGCCGGCGCGCCATACACGTCGGTGTACATGTACATGCTGTCCGGCGATGACCTGGTCCTCGAGGCCCACGCAGGACGCGAGACCGAGCATACTCGCATCGCAGTGGGCCACGGCGTGTGCGGCACCGCTGTCGCCGAGAAGGCGGACCAGAACGTCCCCGATGTCCGCGCCATCGACAACTACATCGCCTGCAACACGTGGACTCGCTCCGAGCTGGTGGTGCTGATCCGGAGGGGCGACCTCATCCTGGGCCAGATCGACGTGGACAGCGACGTGCCGAATCCCTTCACCCCGGACGAAGAAGCCGAAGTGAAGCAGGTCGCCGACGCGCTCGCCGTGCTGCTGTAACGGCAGCCCACAGGAGGACCATGGAGGAAACCCTCCGCCGCGACGTTCGCGGCGTATCGTTGCTTGAACGCCGGGTAGGCGACGGACCACCGGTGGTGGTGCTCCATGGCGGCCCCGGCGCAGACCACGCCTACCTGCGCCCCGGCTTCGACGCGCTCGCGACCGGCAGGACCCTCATCTATTACGACCAGCGGGGCGGCGGCGAATCACCGGTGCCGCGCGACACGCCCGTGGGATGGACCGAGCAGGTGGCCGACCTCGATGCGCTGCGCGGGCTGTGGGGAATGGAGTCGCTCACGCTGGCGGGCTACTCGTGGGGCGGGCTCCTTGCCGTTCTCTACGCCATTCATCACCCGGAGCGGGTTGAACGCCTCGCTCTCGTGTCACCCGCACCCACGTGGCGCGCGGCCCGCAACGAGTTCGAGGCCGCGTTCTCGGCCCGGAACATTTCGCCCGAGCTCCAGGAAGAGCGGCGCAAGCTGCGGGAGAGCGGCCTCCGCGAGAGCGACCCTGACGCCTTCGCCCAGCGCATCTTCGAGCTGAGCGTCGTACCCTACTTTCACGATCCCGCCAACGCCTCGAAGCTCACGCCCTTCCGCGTAACCGGCAGGACCCAGCAGGAAGTCTGGTCCAGCCTGGGTGAATATGACCTGCGCTCGGCCATGAAGGGCCTCAGGCTCCCCGCAGTGGTGGTGCACGGCGAATCAGACCCGATACCCATCGCTACGGCGCGAGTCACAGCTGAATGCCTCAGCGCCGAACTGCACCCGATCCCCGAGTGTGGCCACGTGCCGTACGTCGAGCAGCCCGAAGCGTTCGTGCGGTATCTCGACGGTTTCCTGCCCCGGTCGTGACCGCGCCTCCCTCGCCCTTTGCGGCCGCCCTGCAGGACGTTCCTTCACAGCGCTTCCCGGCGATTCGTGAATCGATGGCCGCGGCCGAACAGGACCCGCGCGACCGCGATGCGTTCATGCTTACCGGCCCCGCTGTCCAGTTGCTGCGCGACCTTCGGCCCGAGGAAGGTTTGGGCGAGTCCATCGACCAGCTCGCCGCCTTCCTGCACCACGCCTATCTCCACTGGGCCGATGCCGAGCCGATGAACCAGATCGACAATAGTCAGCTTGCGGCACTCCTCCTGGCAGCTCCGGACGGAACGCCAAGTCCAGGCAGCGCCCAGTACACCATCCTGCCCGAACAGGTGGTATGGGCCGAGGTCATCGAGGGGCAGGCACCCGAGCCGCTGCATGGCTGCTCGCTGCACTTCCAGCCCGATGGCGGGCTCAGGGTGCTCGGCATCTTCGGTATCCACCCCAACCGGGCCGGCTTCAGTGTGGTGGAGGCCGCCGGACCCCGCGTGGCACAGCTGGCCCGCGAGGACGGGAGCCCGCTCTTCGGGCCTCGGCTCGCAGGTGGTGATTTGGCCGGGCTGCACTCGATAGTGGGACAGGAGGAGCTGCTGGAACTCGGCTGGCGGCTCAGGGCGCACCTGGAAGCCGTGGCCGTGCCATGACCACCGCCGCGCTGGTCGACCGCCGGTCAGCTGCCCACGCACTGGAGCAGATCGCCGAGCTGCTCGAGCTCAAGGGCGAGTCGGGCTTTCGTTCCCGTTCGTTCCGCACTGCGGCGCGAGCCGTCCGGTCACTGTCAGTGGACCTTACCGTCGCCCTCGCGGAGGATTCGCTTCGCGGCACACGCGGAGTCGGTCCCAGCACGCTCCAGGTGCTCACCGAGCTCGCCGAGACTGGCCGCTCCACCCTCCTCGAGGAACTGCGCGAACAGGTCCCACCCGGACTGGTGGAGATGCTGCGCATACCCGGCCTCGGCGTGGCGCGCGTCCGCCAGATTCACGACCTGCTGGACATCGACTCCGTGCCCGAGCTCGAGGCGGCCGCTGTAGATGGCCGCCTCGCCACGCTTCCGCGCTTCGGCGTGCGCACTGCCGAGAACATCCGTGACGGAATCCGCTTCCTCCGCCGCGCCAGTACGTTCCGCCTGGCGCACCACGCCGCTGACGAAGCGCGCGCTCTCGCCGGAACCCTCGCGCGCCTGCCTGATGTGACGGCAGTCTATCCAGCGGGCGACGTCCGGCGGCTCAGCGAGGTGGTGGAATCGCTGGTGCTGGTGGTGGTGAGCAGCCTGCCACCTGCCGCACTGCTGGGCCGCCTCCGGCAGCTGCCAGGGGTGGAAGAGGTCCTCGAAGCCGACGAGCGGGTAGTGACCATCCGGTTTGCGGGCGGCACCGTGGCCCGGCTGATGGCCACACCGCCCGCCAACGCCGGTGCCGTGCTGGTGCATGCCACCGGCAATGACGCCCATGTTCGAAAGCTGGAGGCCCGCGCGGCTTCGATGGGAATGAGCCTGACCGGCGCCGCCCTGTGGCGCCGCAGCACCTTCGTGCCCACACCTGACGAGGCAACGCTCTACTCCGCGCTGGACCTCCCCTGGATTCCCCCCGAGTGGCGTGAGGGCACCGACGAGCTGGAGGCCGCGGCGGAAGGCGTACCACAATTGCTGGAGCGGAGCCATCTGCGAGGACTGCTGCACTGCCACACCCAGTACTCCGACGGCAGTGGAACCGTGCGCGAGCTGGCGGAGGCGTGCAAGGCACTGGGTTACGATTACGTCGGGATCACCGACCACAGCGGTGCCGCGGCCTACGCCGGCGGGCTCACCGCCGACGCCCTGCTGCGCCAGGCCGACGAGATCGACGCGCTCAATGAATCCGATCCTGGTATCCGCGTACTCAAGGGCGTCGAGGCAGACATCCTCCAGGACGGCTCACTTGAGTACACCCCAGCCGTTCTCGGCCGCCTGGATTTCGTGATTGCGTCGGTGCACAGCCGCTTCAACCTCGACCGGGACGCCATGACATCGCGGATCGTTGCGGCCATGCAGAATCCGCATGTGACCATCATCGGCCATCCCACAGGTCGGCTGCTGCTCCAGCGCGAGCCTTACGACCTCGACCTCGACGCCGTGCTTTCCACGGCCGCCGATCTCGGCGTCGCGCTGGAGATCAATGCCGATCCTCACCGGCTCGACCTCGGTTGGCGCCACCTGGCCCGGGCCCGCGACCTGGGCGTCAGCGTCTCGATCGGAGCCGACGCGCACAGCGTTGCCGGCCTGGAGAACGTCACCTGGGGAATCGGCATGGCAAGGAAGGCCCGCATCGCGCCGTCCCGGGTTCTCAACACGCTCAGTGCGTCGGGCTTCCTCGATTTTGCCATGCGGCGACGCTGATGGCCACCAGGCGCATTTCGAGCAAGCGAGCCGCCGCCGCGGAGGAAACCTTCTCGAGGCTCTCGTCGGAGTACCCCGACGCCCATTGCGAGCTCGATCACCACGACCCCTTCGAGCTGCTCGCGGCCACGATTCTCTCGGCCCAGTGCACCGACAAGCGGGTCAATCTGGTCACGCCGGTGCTTTTCAAGCGGTATCCCGATGCGGCCGCGCTGGCCGCCGCCGTCCCGACAGAGGTCGAAGACATCATCCGGCCCACCGGATTCTTCCGTAACAAGACGAAGAGCCTCATCGGGATGGCACAGGCGCTCGTCGCCGACCATGGCGGTGAGGTTCCCGCCTCGATGGATCAACTGCGGGTGCTTCCCGGCGTCGGCCGGAAGACCGCCAATGTGGTGCTCGGCAACGCGTTCGGCATGGATGAGGGCGTGGTGGTCGACACCCACGTGGCGCGGGTCTCTAACCGGCTGGGCCTGACCCGGCAGACCGACCCCATCAAGATCGAGCGCGACCTCATGACCCTCTTTCCACGCCAGCAATGGACGCTCCTCTCCCACCTGCTCATCTTTCACGGACGGCGGGTGTGCGTGGCTCGGCGGCCTCGCTGCGCCGAGTGCGTGCTGGCGTCGTTCTGTCCCACGGCACCCAAAGAGCTCAAGAAGGCAGTCCACCGATGAATCCACCGATGAGTCCACCGATCACGCAGATGTTTTGCAGGATGACGCTGATGGGCGTGGCGCTGGTCCTTGCTTCGTGCTCACCCGCACAGGACGATGGCGCTGTTGCGGGTGACAGCACGGCCTCCGCCACGCAGGCGGTGGCTGTCATTGCTCCAGGCGCCGAAGATGCAGCCGCTCGCCTCGCTGCGTCTACCCGCCACGGCGAATGGGCGGTCATACCAGCCGGATCCGGCGATTCGGTTCGCGCCTGGGTGGTGTATCCCGAGCGGCCCGACTCGGCGCCAGTGGTCGTCGTGATCCACGAAATCTTCGGCCTGACCACCTGGGTGCGCGCGGTGGCGGACCAGCTCGCTGCCGAGGGTTACATAGCCATCGCGCCCGACCTCCTCACCGGCCATGGGATGCCCATGGCGGCGGACAGCTTCATGGTCGTGGAGGGCGGCGTCGACTCCGCTATCGCCATGATCAGCCGGCTGGACCAGGACGAGGTGATGCGCCGGATCGGCGCTGCCGGCGAGTGGGGCGTCGCGCTGCCGGCGGCGGCCGACAAGTGGGGCGTGGTCGGATTCTGCTGGGGCGGTACCACCGTGCTTGCGGCTGCGGCGATGATTCCCGGGCTCGATGCCTCGGTCGCGTATTACGGGGGCATCCAGCAGGACCAGGCCGACATGGCGCGCACCACGGTTCCGACACTGGCGCTCTACGCCGGGGATGACGCCCGGGTCAATGCCACCAGGGGATATGTGGAGGAGAGCTTCCGCGCAGCTGGCGTGGATTTCGAAGCGGAGGCCTATGACGGGGCCGGGCACGGCTTCCTGCGGCAGCAGACCGGCCGCGAAGGCGCCAATGCCGCCGCCGCCGCGAAAGCATGGCCCCGGATGCTGGGGTGGTTTGAGCGGTATCTCTAGGGGCGGCCCGCAGGCCTCTGTCGGCCCTTAATCCAGCCCCTCCCGCTTACGGTTGAAGAACCCCTTGATCCCGGTGAAGTGATCAGGGGGAAAAGCCTCGGTGGACAGCCGCTGCCGCACGTCCACGCTGCCGAAGCGCACTGATCCCTCCAGGTGCACCACCAGCCCGTTCGGCTCGGCGCCGTGGCCGCCCTTCATGTTGACCTTGCCGCCGCCGATGAAGTCGTCGATCTCGTTCTCGATCCGGGTACCGACGGGCACAACCAGCTTGAGCTCGCCCAGGGTCACATCCACGTTGATGAGCAACGTGTCCCATGCGAACAGCGCGTCACGAAGGTCGATTACCAGCTCGCCGAAGATGACCTTGGTCTCGATCTCGTATGGCACGACCCACTGCCCGCGCCGCTTGCTGGAGGCGAAGATCGCGGTCATGCGCAGTCGCTGCGGCACATCCGGGGCAGGACCGTATGACTCGAGCGACACATCGCGAGAAGAACTCACAGCGTGCGTATCCCTGGCTCCCGCTTCCCACTCACCACTCGGAGCTTTGAGGTCGGCCACAATCTGGCCAATCGCAGCCGGCGTCGGCGCCTCGCGCACCAGCGCCAGCCGCTGCTCGAACAGCTCCACCGACATGGCTCCCTGCGCCTGCGCCAGGCATAGCTGGTGAATCGCTTCGCGCCTGTGCTCCTCGAGTTCGTGTCCTGACATGGCCGGGAATATAATTCCTGCATGAACCGCCTGACCGAGGCCCGCTCGCCCTACCTCCGAAGCGCGGCGCACCAGCCGATCCACTGGTTCCCCTGGAGCAAGGAGGCGTTCGCCGCGGCCCGCGTGGATGACCGGCCGGTGCTGCTCGACATCGGCGCGGTCTGGTGCCACTGGTGCCACGTCATGGA
>LLBZ010003120.1_pt1 | contig 15785 bp, 15 predicted proteins | sample 1489421 | NCBI WGS metagenome assembly LLBZ01 (sample SAMN04092657, study PRJNA295927) | soil metagenome | biome: Soil prokaryotic community; feature: Bulk soil; isolation source: soil from tomato rhizosphere | host: tomato cultivar Moneymaker | place: South Korea | collected 2011-11-01 | reverse complement strand
CGGTTTTTATACTGGAAGAAAGGGGAGGTGCGTAGCTCACGCTTTCAGCGTGACGACTTTTGAAAACATTCCGTTTGGCGGGTTGCAAACCCGCCCTACTTCTACTTTCTACCAAAATCTGCCGGGTTCTCGCCCCACTCCTCCGTATCCCATTTCAAGACCGCGTCGTCGCGCAGCTCGTTTTCCGCCAGCCAGTTTTCGGCGCTATGGATGATGGCAAAAAGAGGGGCGTTGCGCTCGGTATGTTTGAGCTGCGTTCTGCACTTTCCCGTATAGACCCACGCGATCGCATTTCGAGAGTCGGAGTAGATAGGCAAGAACTGTTCCTGTTTTTCGAGCCAGGTCAACGCGTGAACGATGGCCAGGAACTCGCCAACATTGTTCGTTCCATCGGGATACGGGCCGGCTCGAAAAAACTCGTCGGACGATTCGGTCAACACGCCGCGATACTCCAGGATCCCGGGTGAGCCGCTGCAGGCTGCATCCACGCAAATGGATGGGACGACTGGCTTGACGCTCGCTTCCCTCCACTTGCCCTGGGAAGAAGGCTTGCCTTTGAAGGCTTGATAGTCCGAGCGATACGCGGCTTCGGCCTCTTGGCGCGTCTCGAATGATTTAAATTGAGCCGCGGCAAATCCCTTCACCTGCTTCTCTGCGTCCGGCCAGGACGTGAAAATCCCCGGTTTGCGCCCTTTCCAAACAACGTAGTACTTCTGCTTCGACATGTCCGATGTACAGGACGGCAGCCACCGTCGCTACGGTTTTTCTTCGTCCTGCCATCCGGCTTCCTCCACCGCCATAAAGATATCGGTGGCGGAGATCAAACCGATCAGGGTGCCGCTTTCATCGGCGATCGGCAGATGATGGATGTTGTGCTCCTGCATCTTTTGTGAACATTCCATCAGCGTCCAATCGGGGTTGCCAGTAATGATCGGACCGGACATGATCTCACGGACAGTTGTTTCGGCAGGGTTCCTCCCGGCTGCCACAATTTTGTCGCGAATATCGGTGGAGGTCACAATCCCATACGTCGGATTCCTTTCAGACATGGCAACGATCACGCTGTGGATCTTGCGGCGGCGCATGAGCGTCAGCGCGTACTTGACATTTGAATCAGGATCGACAACGACAACCGGCCTGGACATCCAATCACGAACTGTGTTGGGCATACTCTCCTCCAATAAGCTGTATGGCGGGACGCTCCGCGCATCCCGCCCTACTATTATTTTACAACCAATTCCACCGAATCCATGGCCAGCAAGGAACCGTCCGCCGCGCTGACGTCCTGCACTTCGATACGAATGATCGCACCTGACAGAACGTCACCTATGGGTATAATGGCGTCGAATGTGCCCGGCGCGCCGAGGTCGGGCGCAGTGACCATAATCGGGCCAGCCGAAAGCTCGATCCCCGAAACATCGAAGATGCGATAGGCCAGATTATTTTCGAAAGGGGCAATCGCGACATTCCCTTTGATCGGAACCGAAGTGAACGCCTCCGATCCATCAGCCGGGGATTCGATCGTGATCGTGCGTGACCGCCCGTCTGGCGTGAACGTGGTGTAATCGATCATATCCAGCAGGTTGTCCACAAAGCGGTAATGGCGCATAGTGCGTAAGGTGGGACAGCACATCGGCTCATCGGTCCCATGGATCACGGCATCCAGGAAGATCTCATTGTTCGTGATGGAAAGCTCCTGCAGCACTGGCCGGTCGTCCACCAGGTTCGAGGTCTGGAACGTCCAGGTCCCATCGACCTTCGAGAACACTGTAAGAAAGACAAAGACACCGGTGCCGCCATAATTCTCGGAGATCAACGCGGCCGCGTCCTCTATGCCATCTGAGTTCAAATCGCTGATCGCGACAAAATCGGTTACCTGAATGGAGATGAAATCATCCGAGCCCGGCGTGCCCTGCTCAAATTTTCCATCCGTTAACTGCACCGTCTGCAGCGAGTCACTGGCGCCAAGTTGATATTGTGCATTGCGAATTTCCTGGATCTCATCGGGCATGGTCGTTGGCTCCGCCGGGCTGGACGTTGGGCCATTCGCAGGAGTCGGCTCCGTTTGGTCCACGGGCGCTGCAGGCGGTGGTGTCGCCGGTCTGCATCCGATCAAAAAGATGACCAACAGGCCCAGCAGGATCACGGAGTAACGGGAAGCCATGTCGCACCTCCGTCATGCGTACGGTACAGGGAACGCTGCTCCTCGGCGACGCTGACGATCCAGCCACTGTTCGGACTGACAAAATCCATCGTCAGGAAGGAATCACCAAAGACAATATCCGGCGAAACAGTTGTCCAGGTGCGCGCCGCGTCGTGCGTGACGTAAAACTGCTCCCCGTTATAAATGATCGCTTCGTCCACCGACAGGAAATCCGAATCGCCGGCTTCCGGAATCAAGGTCGGCGTAAGCGTCCATGTATCGCCTCCGTCGCTCGTCACATAGACCGCGGTCTGGGTGGAGTCGCCCGACATGCGCACCACCAGGAATCCATCCTGCGCAGAGACGAATTGCATCTGGTCCCGATCGATGCCTAGCTCAACATTTTCAGCTCCATCGGGAAGTGGCAGACTCACCGGCATCCAATTCCGCCCTCCGTCATCGGTGCGGAACAGATAAACCGTTCCCGGCCCATAGATCACGCCGCCTACCCAGGCGGTCTGCATATTGATCGGCACCAGGTCTGATTTGAGTCCTCCCAGTGGAAGCGTATCTCCAGCTTCCGGGTTATTGGGGTCGTTGCTGTACCGTTCCGTCCAGGTCGCGCCGCCATCCGTGGTTTGAAACACCGCGACCGCGTTCGAGCCCGCGCCCACACCGAGATCGGCCAGCATCCAGCCATCATCCTCGTCGATGAAGCTTAGATCGCCGCCGCTGAAAGGCGTAGAGGAGATGCTCCACGTCAATCCACCATCGGCTGTGTGATAGAGTATTCCGTTATTGGGGAAGTTGTTGAAATCCGGTTTTTGGACCCAGGCGTGATCCTTGTCGAGGATAAAGGTTTCAACGGTAGAAGCCACCTCGTCGAGATCCGGCGGCGTAACGTCGTACCATGTGATCCCGCCATCATTCGTGCGGATCATATAGGTCTCCGTGATGCCCCACCCATCCAGCTCGTTAAAAAATTGAATGTCAATGAACGCAGGGGATTCGATCACCGACGCGGCAATGGCAGGAGGCGCCGGCGTATCAGGATAAGGCGTGGGAGGAACTTCGGTGGGGGCTACAGTGGCTGTTTCCTGCGGCAACGGTGAAGGCGGAAAGGAAGTCACAGATATGTTGCAGCTGCAAAGTATCCAAGTAAACAGACATACTACTAAACTCGATCTCAAATTCATTCAGAACGTCTCCTTTATACCGATAAAAACGACTCAGAGGCATCGAACGTTCCAGTGATCTACCCAAGATATTCAACGATCGTCGTTTCGCCCTGACCCACGCCGACACACAATGTCGCGAGTCCATATCTCACGTTCTCGCGCAGACGCATCTCATGCACCAGGGTCGTCACCAGCCGCGCCCCCGAGCAGCCAAGCGGATGCCCGATCGCGATCGCGCCGCCGTTGACGTTGACGATCTCAGGATCAAGGCCGAGATCTTCCATCACGGCTAGCGACTGGACGGCAAAGGCTTCATTCAATTCCACGAGGCCAATGTCTTTCATTTGTAAACCCGCGCGTCTGAGGGCTTTCTTCGTTGCCGGGACAGGTCCATAGCCCATCACGCGCGGCGGGACTCCCGCGGTCGCAGAGGCAACAATCCGCGCCAACGGCTTGAGATTCAAGGCCGTTGCTTTTTCCTCACTCATGATCAATAGCGCCGCTGCCCCATCGTTCAAGCCAGAGGAGTTACCCGCCGTCACCGTGCCGCCTTCCTTTTTAAAGGCAGGCTTTAACCTGGCAAGCGATTCCATCGTCGTATCGCGGCGCGGGCGCTCATCAGTATCCACTCGCTTGGGATCGCCTTTTTTCTGCGGGATGGTCACGGGCACGATCTCCTGTGCAAGGCGCCCCGAGTCGATTGCTTCGATCGCACAGCGATGCGAGCGGAACGCGAACGCGTCCTGTTTTTCGCGCGTGATATGCGGGCGTTCGGCGGCGATGTTCTCCGCGGTCTCGCCCATCGAATCGGTCCCATATTTTTCTTTCATGACGGGGTTCGGGTAGCGCCACCCGAGCGCGGTATCCCAGGCGGTGAGGTTGCCAAACGAGAATCCCGATTCGGCCTTGGGGATCGAATACGGCGCGCGGCTCATCGATTCGACGCCGCCTGCGATATAGACATCGCCTTCGCCGGCTTTGATCGCGCGCGCGGCCTGGTTGATCGCGTTCAAACCGGAAGCGCATAAACGGTTCACGGTCACGCCGGCTACTTCCACAGGCAACCCTGCCAGCAGCCCCGCCATACGCGCCACGTTGCGATTATCCTCGCCTGCCTGATTCGCGCATCCAAAAACGACCTCTTCCACCAGCGCGGGGTCGAGCTGATTGCGCTGGATAATTTCTTTGATCATAAGCGCAGCCAGATCGTCCGGCCGGACAGCAGCCAGTGACCCTCCCAATGCACCGATCGGCGTGCGAATTGCATCTATGATGACAGCATCCGTCATTTTAGCCTCCAGGTGAAGTACACACGTACGCAAGTAGACAGGCATCTGCACGTTAACCTGTGTATTTGTGCACCTATCTACCTTGAACGATTCTACCATCCGCAGGATAGGATGTTTGTACGCGGGGATAAATGACGCATGGCACTACTCCCCTACTGTCTATAAAGCGATAATCAAGCTGGAAGTATATTGACCTATTCTTGTCAAACTTCTCAACAAAAGGAGACGGAATGCCTGTAAAAGGTTGGATCGAAGTCAGCGACATCTATTGCAAAGGTTGTGAGTTGTGCCTGAGTGCATGTCCACAGGAGGTGATGGAACTGGACATGACCAGGCTTACCCCCAAAGGCTACCACCCCGCGCACACATTCAAAGATGGATGCACGGGGTGTGCTGTTTGTGCGCTAGTCTGCCCCGACGCGGCGATCACTGTCTATCGCGAAGTCACCAAAGCTGTTACAGCCACCGCATAAGGGAGACAAGTACCCAGGTAGCCACGTAAACACATTACTTGTTTTCTTATATACATGTATACCTGAATACTTCCTTCATCTTTCGTCCACAAATTGGAGCAAACATGCCAAGAGAATTATGGAAAGGAAACGAAGCCATCGCCGAAGCCTCTATTCGTGCGGGGCTTGAGGCCTATTTCGGTTACCCGATCACCCCCCAGACTGAGATCCTCGAATACCTATCGAAGCGGATGCCGGAGCTTGGACGCGCCTTTGTGCAAGCTGAATCCGAGCTGGGCGCGATCAACATGGTCTACGGCGCGGCCTGCGCGGGCGTTCGCGTGATGTCCACCTCCTCCAGCCCGGGCGTGAGCCTGATGATGGAAGGACTCTCCTATATCGCCGGAACCGAAGTCCCGGCAGTGCTGGTCAATGTGATGCGCGGCGGTCCGGGTCTCGGCAACATTGCGCCCGCCCAGGCAGATTACAACCAGGCCGTCCACGGCGGCGGACATGGAGACTACAAACAGATCGTCCTCGCGCCAGCTTCTGTACAAGAGGCGGTGGACCTCATGTCGCTGTCGTTTGAGCTGGCGGAAAAATACCGCGCCATCTGCATGGTCATCCTCGACGGCTCGCTCGGCCAGATGATGGAGCCTGCACAGATGCCTGAAATGAGGCCGGTTCGGCGGGCCGAGTGGGAATGGGCCACCGATGGTCGTATGGGCAAGCGTGAGCGCCGCATCCTGACGTCCATTTATCTGGATCCCATTCAGGAAGAAAAAATGAACCTGCGGCTGATCTCACGCTGGAGGACAATCCAAAAGGACGAAGTCCGCTACAAGGAATATTTCCTCGACGATGCCGAATTTGTGATCATTGGCTTTGGAACGGCGGGACGTGTGGCCCTCTCGGCTGTACGGACGGCGCGCCAGCAGGGGATCAAAGTTGGGCTGCTGCGACCGATCACCGTCAGCCCGTTCCCGTTCGAAGTCATTGAACAACTCGCGGGTCGCGTGAGCGGCTTTTTGGTTACCGAGATGAACTCCGGGCAAATGCTCGAGGACGTCCGCCTGGCAGTCAAGGGTCGCGCGCCGATCGAATTCTACGGGCGTATGGGAGGCGTGGTGCCGCTCCCGGATGAGATCCTGCACGAGATCCACCGCATCGCCGCGGGACCGTTATCGGTCGATTCGAACCCACGCGATGACTGGTACGAGCGCATGGTAGGGATGAGGTAAATCATGGCAACAACTCCTGCTAACAATCTCGTTTACGAACGCCCCGAAGGCTTCACCGATACACCGACGCACTATTGCCCCGGTTGTACGCATGGTGTGGCCCACCGGCTGGTCGCGGAGGTGCTCGAGGAGATGGGTGTGATCGATAAGACGATTGGCGTCGCGCCGGTAGGTTGTGCCGTGTTTGCCTACAATTATTTCGACACCGATTTCGTGGAAGCGCCGCACGGACGCGCCCCGGCGATGGCCACAGGCATCAAACGTGTATTGCCCGACCGCATCGTCTTCACGTATCAGGGCGATGGCGACCTGGCCTCGATCGGTATGGGTGAGATCGTCCACGCCGCGGCGAGGGGCGAGAACCTGACCGTGATCTTCATCAACAACGCCAACTACGGTATGACCGGCGGACAGATGGCTCCGACGACCCTGCCTGGGATGAAGACAACCTCCTCTCCCAACGGGCGCGATGTGGAGACCCAGGGTTATCCCATCCGCATGGCAGAGATGCTAGCCACGCTCGATGGCGTGGGCTACTGCGTACGCCGGTCGCTGCATGACCCGAAGAACATCCGGCTCGCAAAGAAAGCCATCCGACTGGCGTTCGAAACCCAGGTACGCGGGCTCGGCTTCTCGATCGTCGAGTTGCTTTCCACCTGCCCCACCAACTGGGGCATGACGCCGGTTGGCTCGCTGAAATTTGTGGAACAGCATATGATGCCTGCTTTCCCGCTGGGCGATTACAAAGTGGCAGCAGGCATTGCACAGGTGAAAATTTAGAAGATGGGAGATCAGAGACTGGAGACTAAATTAATCTCTACGTCTCCAGTCTCTAATCTCAGGAGCGAAGCAACTTATGCAAAAAGAAATCATGATTGCTGGTTTTGGCGGACAGGGTGTCCTGTTTGCCGGGCAGATCCTCGCGTATGCCGGGATGGACGTAGGCAAGGAGGTCACATGGATTCCCTCCTATGGTCCTGAGATGCGCGGCGGCACGGCCAACTGTACGGTCGTCATTGCCGATGAGGAGATCGGGTCACCTCTGGTCAAACATCCCCCACTGGCAGTCGCCCTGAACCTGCCCTCGTTTGATAAGTGCGAAGAGAGCCTCGCGCCGGGTGGGACATTGATCGTTAACCAGTCCATGGTGGATCGCAGCCCGAAGCGTGAGGACATCAACGTCATTTTTGTGCCGTGCAATGAGATTGCCGAAGAGATCGGCAACAAGAAGTTGTTAAATATGGTCGCGGTCGGCGCGCTGCTTACGGCATTACCTGAAATTACGCGGAAAGATGTCGAGAAGGCGTTGGAAGGCCATTTGCCGGCGCGGCACAAACATCTCCTGCCGAGCAACTTTGAGGCGCTGAGGAGAGGATTTGAAGTGGCACACAAGGTGCATGCGTAGGTTGATATGTAAGAATTGGATGAGCCCGTTCCCGAGAGGAACGGGCTTTTTACAAAAGGAGCAGAGTATGACGATCAACTCATTGGCAGAAAAAGCAAAAGCATATCTCGAGAGACTCTGCAGCCAAATCCCAAACCGCAGGGTTGGGAGTGAAGGGAATCGGCTGGCAACGGACTTCTTTGCCGGGACCATCAAGTCTTTTGGCTTTGACGTGGAATGTCCCGAGTTCGAGTGCATGGACTGGCGCGGTGAAGGCGTTGCTGTCCGGGCGGATGGCAAATCATTCCGTGCGCAGGTCAGTCCCTATTCGCCAGGACTTCAGGCAAGGGCCCCACTGGTCGTTGCGCACACAGCCGCGAACCTCGAAGCCCTGGACATCGCCGACAAAATCCTATTAATGCGCGGCGAGCTGACGAAAGAACAATTCCTGCCCAAGAACTTCCCTTTCTTTCAAGTAGAAGAACAGCAAAAGATCATTAAGTTCTTGGAAGCAAAAAAGCCCCTGGCAATCATCACCGCCACCACGCAAAACCCCGAAATGGCAGGAGCACTCTATCCCTTCCCAGTGTTTGAAGATGGCGATTTTGATATTCCATCGGTGTTTATCACGGCGGAGCAGGGAGATGAACTCGTTGGCTCGATAGGCAAAGAAGTGTCTTTGGATATCCATGCACAACGCCTCCCTGCCCAAGCGTGCAATGTGGTGGCTCGTAAAGGAAACCATCTAAACGAACGCGTTGTCCTTTTCGCCCACATCGACGCCAAAGCCGGCACACCCGGCGCTTTGGATAATGGCACAGGCATTGTCACATTGCTCCTGCTTGCAGGATTACTGAAGGATTACAACGGAGACGCCTGTATTGAAATCGTCGCCTTGAACGGAGAGGATTATTACAGCAATCCCGGCGAACAACTTTATCTGAAACAAAATGAAGGCAACTTCCAGGGTATCGCTCTAGGGATCAATATCGACGGGTTGGGGTATGTCAAAGGCAAGTCGGCTTACTCCCTGTATGAATGCCCGGCAGCCATCACAGACCGGATCGAGGGAGTCTTTGCAGACAAGGAAAGCTTCATCGCGGGCGCGCCCTGGTTCCAGGGAGATCATGCTCTCTTTCTCATGCACAGACGCCCTGCCCTTGCTCTCACATCTGAGCGAGTCTCTGAATTGATGACAGAATTCGTACACACAGAGAAGGATACCCCTGAGATCGTCGACCCCAGCAAGGTTGCTCGGGCAGCACTGGCCCTTCATCAACTGCTGGCTGCTTAATACCTATCAAATCTATTAAGAAGTCAGAGCCGACGAACGTGGTCACCAATCGGACGTATTCCTGGCCCGCTTCCTCATCGAAGCGGGCTCTTCGTTGGAGAACAGAAACTAGAGTTTTGGCGAGCCTTGTTTTTGCTTGCGCTTCCAGCAATACGGGCAACGGCTGCCGCGATATTTGTGTCCACGGCTGCAGACCTTCCAAACACTTTTATCGATCGCCTTTGTTGAAGTTCCCATGATGATCATCATGATTTTATTTCTTCTGGAAGACCCCAAAGACGGCGCCTTCAGGATCCTTTAACACAGCGGCTCGGCCAAATTTAGGAATATCCGTGGGCGGCACTAACACCTGGCCGCCGAGTTCCTGAGCCCTTTTCACAGCTTTGTCCACATCCGTTGCAGCAAACGAGCTCACCCAATGTGGAGTCGGCCCCGACGGCCAGCCTTTCTGCCCATCTTGAGGCGGGACCAAACCGCCGACAGGAGCACCGTCCTGCTGCCAGATTGTGTACGGGAAAGGCGCTCCACCTAAGGATGCAGTCGTCAATCCAAGAATCTCTTCATAAAACTTCTTGGCTTGTTCCGTATTCACGGACATCAGTTCATGCCAGACAGTCACATCGTCCCATGGGCTTTTCGCCATAACGATCTCCTTTCTTTCGTGTCAAACCAAACCTTTTCATGTCGGAAGGTTGGGAACAATACGTAATGGTACGAACTCAGATACTTTTATAAACGCCGCCAATCATCCCATGTTATCAATAACAAACTGTTTGATTACATAGCTAATCAGAGGGGCGAGCAATTTACGTAATTTTAATCTCAGCGGCTGGGTTGAACCTTGGCAGCTTCTGTTGATGCAAGCTTTAATTTGGTGTATAGTAGCAACCATACAATACATCTTCTTCGCATTCAAACTTTAGTCATGGAGTAGATCAGATGGCAACGAAAAAGATCAAGATCAACCGCGCCCCGGTGCTGACTCTGTGGGCGGCGGTCGTAGCGGAGAGACTGGGCTATGATGAGGAGACAGCTCTCACCCTCGGCAAAGCCGTCGCAGGACTGAATGCCCAGTCGAAGGGTAAGAAACTGGGGATTTACGAAGAGAAGACTGAAGAGGAAAAGAAAGAAGACAAGAAGAAAGAAAAAGAGGCAGATGTGGGATTTGTCGAAATCCTCGGCCGAGGTGTGCCAACCGTTAAGACGCCCAACGGATTACGTGCAGCCGAAAAGGGCAAACCGATCCATGCCGAGAGCGTCCAGACCTATCTGGAACAGAAGTTCAAAGAGGATCTAGACGAAGCTCGTAAAGCCATGAAGAAGCTGGCAAAGGCCTATACGCCCAAACAATTGGAAAGCAAAGCCTACGGCCTATACGAGAAGTTCCGTCCGGAAATCCCGGAGGGGAAAAAAGGCTGGGGGGCAAAAGGGGAATTAGATTTGGATTACATCCGTTCGTTGGCGGAGTAAAAGTCTCTGTCATTGCGAGCGGAGCGAAGCAATCTCCCGTTTAATAAAGTGATCTCAACGTGAAATATTCACTATCAAATAACAGGAGATTGCTTTGTCGGTTTCGACGCTGAGCGTCTCAACACTCCTCGCAATGACATGTCGTTCCATAGGAGAATGCCATGGCGGACTATGATTATGACTTGCTCGTGATCGGGTCAGGGCCCGCGGGTCAGCGCGCCGCAATTCAGGCTGCAAAGCTCAACAAGCGCGTCGCGGTGGTCGAGCGCAAGGCTATCCTCGGCGGCGTGTGTATCAATACCGGAACGATCCCCAGCAAAACGCTGCGGGAGGCAGTCTTGCATCTCTCGGGGTATCGCGAGCACAGCCTGTATGGCGCGTCGTATACCGTCAAGCAGAATATCACGATGGCTGACTTGCTCTACCGGACGGATCACGTGATCCAACACGAGCTCGACATTGTCCGCCATCAACTCCAGCGCAATCGCGTCGAGCTGGTTTCGGCGGAAGCTTCGTTTGTGGATGCAAATACGGTCCGCCTGAAATACGTGGATGGACGCGGCTGGCGCGACGTCAGTGCTGCGCACGTGGTCATTGCCACGGGGACGCGCGCCACAAAAAGCGACAACATCCCGTTCGACGGAAAACGGATCTTTATCAGCGACGATCTGCTGCAGCTCGAGCATTTGCCGCGCACATTGACGGTTGTGGGCGCAGGCGTGATCGGTCTGGAATACGCCGGAATCTTTGCCGCGCTCGGCGTACGCGTCACCATCATCGACAAACGCCGTCGCTTGCTGCCCTTCATCGACGCCGAGATCATCGACTCGCTCACCTACCATTTCAACCAGCAGCGCGCTATTCTGCGCCTTGGCGAGGAAGTGGACAGTATCGAACCCATCATAGATGAGCACGGTGAGCGTGTGAAAATCCATCTCGTCAGCGGGAAACAGATTATCACCGAGATGGCGCTCTACAGCATCGGTCGGACCGGTGCGACGCGTGCCCTCAATATCGAGGCGGCCGGTCTGCAAACTGACGAACGCGGGCTACTCAAAGTCAACAAACAATATCAAACAGCGGCCCCGAACATTTATGCCGTGGGCGATGTGATCGGCTTTCCGTCCCTCGCATCTACCTCCATGGAACAGGGACGACTTGCCGCGTGTCATGCCTTTGGCATTCCTACACAAAGCTCACCCGAGCTCTTCCCTTACGGTATTTATACAATTCCCGAAATTTCCACGGTGGGCCGCAGCGAAGAAGAATTAACCGAACAGGGGATCCCCTATGAAGTGGGCAAGGCCCAATATCGTGAGATCGCTCGCGGGCAGATCATCGGCGATCATACCGGCTTGCTTAAGTTGATCTTTCATCTCGATACCCACGAGTTGCTGGGCGTGCACATCATCGGCGAGGGAGCCAGCGAGCTGGTTCACATTGGACAGGCAGTAATGGCCTTCAAGGGCAAGGTGGAATATTTCATTCACAACGTCTTCAACTATCCCACCCTGGCAGAATGCTATAAGACCGCCGCCTTCGATGGGATCAACCGGCTGGGAATCTAACCAGTCTTTGACCGTTGGGATTTGCCTGAACCGCCTCATGTGAGACGGGTTTTCGCTTATAAATCAGATACATGATTGGGGCGAGGGAAAACGAAGAGCTCTGAAAGATGGATCAGTCACATAGCTCGTGAATATCGCCGCGGTGCTGAACCCACAGTGGATTGGACCACCAGGACCTCTTAACTCTCCGTGATAAAATGGTTCAATGATCTCGATCCCCGGAGAGGACAAGCACGATGGCAAAACGCGGTCACCGAACCACACTTGACAGAATCTTGCTCGCGATCACCGCCCTGTTTGTGCTGGGAGGGTTCATGGCGCTCGGTTTCTTGGAAGACGAATCTCAAGAAAACCGGGCGCTTATTGTTATCGTCAGCAGCCTTGGTACGCTTGGTGGACTAACAGCGCTCATGCTGATCCATGTATTATGGATCAGACTGCGAAGCTGGACCTGGCATAGAGCAATGGCCGGCTGGCATAGAAGGTACCAGGCAGGCAGCGCGCCGAAATTTATCCTACCAGATCACCTGACGGAGAGCGAGCTGAGACAGCTTGCGACACGAACCTATTCGCGAATCGGGTATCGCCTGTCAGCTCGCGAGAATGCAGACATGTATCTGCGCCTTATCAATCCCGATGGAAAGATCGAGCTGGTTGCCTGCAGACAGCAGTCAGAACCCATCGCCCTGCATCAGGTCTATCCATTGGAACTTGAAATGAAACGTGTGAAAGCCGTGCGTGGCTTCTTCTGGGGGCCCTCGGGGTTTACGGACGAGTCTATGGAGTGGGTTGTGCACAGACCCATTGTGCTTGCAGACCGGGTCGAGATCGGCCGATTGGTCGATAGTGCACAGACAAAAGGCTCGCGCTTCCTTGAATAAGACAACATACTGAAAGCGGAGAATTGATGCATGAAGTGACCCTGCTGGTCAATATCGGCGTAGCCCTGGCAGTTGCTTTTTTGGGGGGTGTGATCGCCCGGCGGATTGGCCTGCCAACCATTGTGGGCTACATGCTGGCGGGAATTTTCATCGGTCCTTTCACGCCCGGGTTCGTCGGGGATATGGAAACGATCAGCCAGTTAGCCGAGCTGGGAATCATATTTCTTATGTTTGGAGTGGGTCTGCACTTTTCGCTCCATGACCTCTGGAAAGTACGTTCGATTGCCATCCCTGGTGCGCTGGGCCGCATGGTAATTACAACTCTGTTCGGTTTCGGTTTGAGTCGTATTCTGGGCTGGCCTGTGACAGCAGGGATCATCATCGGCCTGTCTATCTCTATAGCCAGTACCGTTGTCCTGCTGCGCGGATTAATGGACAATGGATTGCTGAACACGCAGCAAGGTCAGGTTGCCGTGGGCTGGGTGATCGTGGAGGATGTCGCTACAGTCCTCATCTTGGTGCTGATGCCAGCCCTTGTCCCTACTGCCGAAGGATTCAACTGGGGACAGCTAGGGCTGACCCTGCTCAAGGCGGCTGCCTTCTTTGTCGTGGTGCTTTTCGCCGGGACAAGGCTGATCCCGTGGCTGCTGCTGCGCATTGCGCACACCCGCTCGCGTGAACTGTTCATCCTGGCCATTCTTGTGATCGCACTCGGCATCGCCCTGGGGGCAGCGGAATTATTCGGGGTATCCCTGGCTTTGGGTGCGTTCGTGGCCGGTATCGTGGTCAGCGAGTCGCCTCTCAGCCTTCAAGTGGGTGCGGATGTCCTTCCCTTTCGCGAGGCGTTCGCTGTACTGTTCTTTGTCTCTATTGGCATGCTGGTCAACCCGGACTACCTGCTCAATCACATCGGTTCCATTCTTGCGATCACGGGATTGATCGTGTTCGGCAAGGCGCTTGTCACGATCATCATGGGATTCGTATTCCCCTGGCCCGCTCGTACCACGATTGTCCTGGCCGTCAGTCTGAGTCAGATCGGTGAGTTCTCCTTCATCCTGGGTCAGGAAGAACTGGGACTGGGCCTGTTGGACCAATCCCAGTATTCCCTGATCCTGGCGGGCGCGCTTCTATCGATCATGCTCAACACCCCGGCATTTCGTCTGATCGATCCGCTGGAAAAATGGCTGCGACGGTTTCCAGCGATTTGGAAACTGCTGGATCGGCAGGGGCCTCCCCTGCCCGAAACGATGAAGTCGATGCAAGACCATGTTGTGATCGTGGGGTATGGACGGGTCGGACGCCACATTGTCTCGCTGCTTGGCGAGATGGAGATCCCGCATCTGGTCGTTGAGGCCGATTCACACCGGGTCGAAGAGTTGGACGGGTTAGGTGTGCCCAGTCTTTATGGAGATGCCGCCAATTCGGAAGTACTCGCACATGCCGGCCTGGCGCACGCACGCGCCCTGGTTGTTTCCGGTCCTGACGAGGACGCCAGCGCGCTGGTTGTGACTGCGGCGCGTGACCTGGCTCCCGATCTGCCCATCATCGCCCGCGCCGCCAGCGAGGAGGGAACAAAGCGACTGACCCAGCTTGGTGCGCAGGATGTCATCCACCCCGAGCTGGAAGGCGGGCTGGAAATCGTGCGGCATACCCTCCTGCAGCTTGGCTTCCCATTACAGGAGATCTACCACTATACAGACGCAGTCCGCCGTGACCATTATGATCTGCAGCTCAACACGGAAGAGGAACACCGGCTGCTGCACGCGCTCCTGGATGCGGCAAAAGGGATCGAGATCAAATGGTTTCGACTTTCGGATGGCAGCCATCTGGCCGGGCAAACTCTGGCAAATGCCAATCTGCGCGCGCAGACGGGTGCTTCTGTCGTAGCTCTCTTCCGTGAGGGAGATCTGATTGCGAACCCGAAGTCCAGTACCCTTTTCCAGCCTGGTGACCGGATCGGCCTGATCGGTGACAAAGAAGAAATCGAAGCCGTGGAAAGACTGTTATCGAATTCCAAACCTGAATCCAGCCAGATCGGCGTGGAATGGGAAACCTGAACGTCTCAAATAGAAGAAGGGAGGGAATCGAAGACTATAACAGACGGTTGGATAGCTAAGAATTTTCTAATCAGGACAAATTCTGTGAGGAGGTTGGCTGACCTGAAGAATAGCTCGTGTAACATAGGGACATTGTTGAACCGGGAGATAACTTTGAATAGTCGGAGGGACGATGCATGAATTACCATTATTGATCAATATTGCCGTGGCGCTTGTGGTTGCATTTATAGGAGGCGTCATTGCCCGGCGGATTGGCCTGCCAACGATCGCGGGGTATTTGCTGGCAGGGATTGCCATTGGACCGTTCACGCCAGGCTTTGTGGGGGATGTCGAGACTATTCGTCAGTTGGCTGAGTTGGGTGTTATCTTTCTTATGTTTGGAGTGGGGCTGCACTTCTCACTTCAGGACTTATGGAGAGTACGCTCCATTGCCATCCCCGGTGCCACCGGGCAAATCATCTTAGCTACTTTGCTCGGTTTCCTTCTCAGCCGCTTTTGGGGCTGGTCTGTCTCTGCGGGCATAATCCTGGGTTTCGCAATCTCCATCGCCAGTACGGTTGTCTTACTGCGCGGCTTAATGGATAACGGGCTGCTGAATACACCTCACGGTCAGGCCGCTGTAGGTTGGCTCGTCCTGGAGGATCTTGCAACGGTCTTGATCCTGGTCTTGATGCCTACGCTGGCCAACACCGAAAATGGATTCGATTGGGGCGCACTTGGACTAACCTTGCTCAAAGCGGGCGCGTTCGTGCTTGTTGTATTGTTCGCCGGGACGCGGCTGATTCCCTGGATCTTGATGCGCATTGCCCACACTCGTTCGCGTGAATT
>LLBZ010003056.1_pt8 | contig 15800 bp, 21 predicted proteins | sample 1489421 | NCBI WGS metagenome assembly LLBZ01 (sample SAMN04092657, study PRJNA295927) | soil metagenome | biome: Soil prokaryotic community; feature: Bulk soil; isolation source: soil from tomato rhizosphere | host: tomato cultivar Moneymaker | place: South Korea | collected 2011-11-01 | reverse complement strand
ATGCTCTTTAAACTCCCCGATTTCATCCTTTAAGGTTTTATTGAGGTTTTGGAGTAGGTTGTTTTGGAACTTCATAATGCCAATTAAATCGTGCATGGCATTTAGGTTTTCCAATTGTTTGAAGACTATTTGTTCTAAATCGGCTTTGGTATATCTTGTGCTCATAATAAACTTGAATTAATTTTAGTTATAAATATTACATTAAAGAATCAAAAATAGATTCAATAATTATGTAATACGATTCAAATATAGCTTTTTAATATGAATCATCAAAACATTTTAATCAATTAACTTTGTGTTAAATGCTACTTACATAGCTTAAAACGATTCAAATGACTAGTAAAAGAAATTACAATAGAATAAGGGTAGTTTTGGCAGAACAGGACAGAACGAACAAGTGGTTGGCTGAAAAGGTCAGGAAAAACAGAACAACAGTTTCAAGATGGTGTACTAATGATATGCAGCCCTCCGTTGAGACTTTAGCTGAAATTGCCGAAATTCTAAATGTTGACATTAGGGAGTTGTTATTACCAACTAAGGATGTGAATAATTGAATACCTAAAATCGAAAAAAAGGATGACAGAACTTGGACATTATTTATCTAAAAAATCGGCAAGTAAAGCAGGGATTTCGAAGAAAACTGGAATTAGTAAATCTAGAATCAGTGAACTCACACTTAATCCATTTACGCAACTTAGAGCATGGGAATTATACTTAATTGCTTTGGCATTGGGTGTGGATCCTGGAGAAATGTTCAAAGACATCTTTACTGAATTAAAATTACCAAGTAAATAGAGACAAAAAACCTGATATGTTTTCGGGATATTGGTAATAGATGTTATACTGCATAACAAATTTTAGGTAATTTGAGAAATGAAAATACTGATTGTAACATTTGGAATAATAATTAGTATCGGACTATTCTCTAAAATGAGAATTGAACCGAAAATTGAGTTTGACCCAAGTATTAAACTAAATAATTTAAAACCAAAACCTGTGGGACTATTTTTATCGATGTCCGGAGTAATCGGAAAAACAAAAGAGGATGTTGAAAAATGTTTAAATGAATACGCTAAAGATAATAATGGCGACTTCGTAAAAGAAGATTTAGATAATGACAATGAAAATTTTTGTGTTTTAAACGAAAAAAATGGAAATGTAACAGTCTTTTATCCAAGTGGATTCAATGAATCTGGAGATATGTCAAAGTACATCTCTGAAAAATTAAATTGTCCTGTTTTCTTTTTTCATATTCACGATGGTGATTTATGGTTATATTTTTTATATAACAAAGGCAATTTAGTTGATCAGTTTAATCCGATTCCAGATTATTGGGATGATAGTTTATCTGAAACAGAAATCGATGAACAAAAAGGTAATCCACAAATCGTCACGAGATTAGTTCCAAATGTTAAAGAGCAAGACATTGTTAATTATTATGTTCGTTGGGATTTAGACGCAGAACCATTCAAGGCATATCCTCAAGATGAATTTACCAACAAGGATTGGCAAGTTGTAGATTTTATGAATAAGATTGGACTTGAATATCCAATATCTGATAGAGGAACTGCTTTAGGTACAGTTTACAAGTTTTGGATTCCTGAACCAAGTGAAAAGAATAAAGAAAAAGAAAGTTCCACTTCAAAGAAATGGTGGGAATTTTGGAATTAAAAACTGGCAACACCATTCATAACCGATTTGCACAAGGCATCTAAAACTATAAAAAATGGCTCTATTGACTCGTTGACAGAGATTTTAAAGACCCCATGAGCAACTCTAAAAACAAACAGATAAAAACTAAATTTGAAAGCAATTGGACTTCAAAATCATTAGAAAGTTTAGAAAAGGATATTTGGGGAGAGCCTAAATACGATAGTTATTTAGTTACAACTTGTCATAGACTCAGAAAAAAGGAGTTAAAGGATTTCAATATTGAAGACCTGAGAATTATGATTGGTCAAAATATTGGACTCAAGTTTTTGATTCCTTTAGCAATTGATAGGTTAAAAGAAAACATACTTGCTGAAGGTGACTTTTATGAGGGTGATTTATTGAAAGCTGTTTTGACTTCAGAGGCTGCTTACTGGAGGGAAGATAAGGAAAGTTGGAAGAAAATTATTGATTTGTTTAACATCAATATAGAGACATTAAATAACACGGATACTATATCAAAAATAAGAAAAGAATGGTTTGATGCTTTTTCAGAGTTTGAGAAATTTAATAATTGAACAGAAACAAATATGAGTTGGGATATTATACTATTTAGTTCAAAACAGAAAATAGACTCCATTGAAGATGTTGATGACAATCAATTTGAGCCAATGGATTTTTGTGAAATTCTTGAAAATTCATTTAGTGAAATATTAATAAATGAAAATCATAGAGAAATTAAAGGAAAAGACTTTTCAATTGACTTTTTCACCGATGAAGAACCTGTAAGTAATAAAATGATTAGTCTTTATGGCGAGAATGGCCTTTTTGAATTAATCGAATTATCCAAAAAGTACGGTTGGCAGATTTTTGATACTGGATTAGATGAAATGATTGACTTATACAATCCAGAAAAAAATGGTTATGAAAATCACAAGAAATATGTGGGACAGATTTTGAGAAGCAGATAAAAACGGTGTACAGCGTAAATATTTAAAAATGTTTGGAGGAGGAAGTATTCAAGGAATGATTACTAGCCTGAATAACAACAAAAAGTTACTCAGGTCTAAAAGACTTTTCAAAAAAGAGAAAACATTTCTTAGTTTAAAAAAGGAATATTTAAAAGCAGCTTCAGGAAAATTAGACCTTAAAAAGGCTTCAGCTAAGGAAATATTAGAAATAAGAAAGAAAGTAATAAAAAAAAGAAAAAAGGAACATCTCATTTTTATTGCAATGGCATTAATTGTGATAAGTATCTTTTCATATGTCCCTTTAAAATTAATTAAACAAAATAACTTACTAGTAAAAAATCAGCAAACATTAGAGTTTAAAGAAAAAGAAAATAAATTTTTAATTCTTATAGATGATGGTGATAATTGGTTTAAAAAAGGAGATTGGCAAAACGCTATTTTCCAATACCAAAAAGCAAAAAAAATGTTCTCTGATAATTATGATGTCAATTATAGACTTGTTAATGCATATAGTTTGCAATGCGAAAGAGAAATTAAAAATTGCCACGTTGCTAAGGAACTTTTAGACAAGCTGATTTTGGATTTTCCTGAAAAAAAACATGAATTGATTAAAATTAAAGACAGACTAGAGTACGAATATCAATAAAAACAACGAGTTGTAAAACGTTTGAATGAAACACATTTCAATAATAATATTTTCATTTCTGATTTGTAATTTATCAATTGCACAACATTCTGATAGATTTCTTGAACTTGTAAAAGATTTAAAAAAAATTGGCTCGGAAGTAGATACAACATATTATAAAAATGGGAAAATTTTGTGGATAATTTGTTGGACAACTTATGAGTATAATTCAGAAGAATTCTCAACAGCAACAGGGAAACTTGTGCAATACCACAAAAATGGACAAGTCGCAGATGAAAGTTGTTTGGGCAAATATGGAAATATCTTATCGAGCAAAGGGTTTGACAGAAATGGGAACAAAACCGTAGAATTTGTAACAACAGAAATTGATTCGGAAGCTAAATCCCTAGATGAGTTTTTTGACTCTTTAGGAGAGGTTCGTTTCAAAAGATACTACCGACATTATAAATGTTCCAATAAGTTAGGAATTTGTTATTTGTACAAAGAAGGACAAAGGGTTAACGGAAAGAAAAATGGACTTTGGACAACTTACAATGAAAACGGAGAAATAAGAAAAGAAAAAGAATATTAAGGAACGATTTACAACGCCAGTAACCGTTATACAAAACATATAAAACCATAAAAAATCACAGATATAGCTCCTTTTTTTTGAAAGCTTTTAAAACTTTTATATATTGCGTGGTATAAGAATTTTCATCATTTAAAAAAGGGGAGGAGATAGTGGGTAGAAGCTGTAAAACTTCCGTATAGCCATCCATATCAGCTGTATGAAAAGATAAAAGTTCTGAGTATAAATAAGTTGCCAACAAGCTGAATGAACGAACTATTTGAATTAAACAAAGGATTCCTGATTAAAGGATATTTATGGATAAGCGGAATTCTGACTTTCGGATTTTCCACATATTTGTTTTACTTTTCTTCAGAGGTTTCAACTAAATGGATTTTGACAATCTATTCTATCACTTTATTTTTTGCACCTACATTTGTTTTGTTTGCTTGGATTTCCGATTGGTTTCGTAAAAGGAGGTACAAAAACCGAATTCTATCTAAAAAACCTTATTCGGATTTAGAAAAAATCGGATTTAATAAAAGAGCAATTAAAACAAATCATAACAGTCTTAAAGATTACGTTTTGTTTGGAGAAATAAATGGTTGTCAAATAACTTTTGATATAGATATTTACAAACCAAGAATAGCAGAATTTGCAATTTATGGACTTACTAATAACCTAAACAGTAAAGACTACTTGCAAAAAGCTCAAGAATATGACTATTCGAATATTGACTTTACTAGATATTCATTCACAAAAAAAATTGACACTAGAAAAGAAAAGTTGAATTCTATTCAAGAATTAGAAAAAATTTTAACGGAATTGACTCACATTGTGAAAAAAGAAAAATATGAACCGATTCCAATAACAGAAGCAAAGCCAGTTGGCAACACCTTGTAAAAATAATTGCTTGGTTCTAGCCTATTCGGAAAACCCTGCGGATTTTCTTCTGGTTCGTTCCATTTTTAATAAGTTAGTTGCTTGCATACCCAACTATCCTTACACAATCACATCATCAGTAATTTGAACAAAAATGTGCCGATACGGAATTAACTCATACAAACCTCATTATGCTTGTTTCGAATGTCGAAAAACATTTAAGCGAAGATTGTTAATTGATATTGACGAGAATACTGGATATACAAAAGTTTGGGAAAATCAGCCATATAAATGTCCTGAATGTAACGGAATGACTGCTAATATGGGATTGGACTTTGAATCACCAAAAAAGTCGGATTTAAAAGCGTGGAATCATATTCGAAATTTATACGAAACGGGAATTACATTTCATTCTTGTGGATGTTCTGGACCTGGTTATATTCCGAAGGACAAAGAAAGTCTAATTGAGTTTCTAAAAGAGAAAAAAGATATTTATATAAAACACAGGAGGTTTTGGTCTAATAGAATTGTACCAAAAAATGATAGCGAAAAAAGTAAAGACTGGTACAAAAACAGTGAATATTTAATTTATATTCCGAATGAACTAAAGGACGGAACTAACAAGAATCGGAAAATTGATTGGGAAAAAGCTGTTGTTTATTGGAGTGAAAAAATTGAATACATTGAGAGTCATCTGAAAAAACTATAGACAATACCATGTCCTAACATATACTGCTTCTGGTTTTCCTTTTGGAAAATCCTAGTAAGGGTTGTGGTTTGTGTTTTTTAATTATCTTAGTTCTTAAATCATACAACGCCTGTTACAGAAACACGTTACCTGCAAGCTTACATCTATGAACACTGAAGAATTTGTAAAGGCATTTTATGTCGAAAAACAGAGTTTCCTGAAAGAATATCTTTCTGAAAATTCTGAAACCGAAGTTGGGCAATTAATTAAGTCACTTAATCTGACTGACCAACAGACTGAAATAATGAAAAAAGTGTTAGACACTTCCTTTACTGATATTTTTTATACCATTCTTTTAGGTTTAGACGGTTGTGCTTCTATTGGTGGGATACAAGAAATGTATGATCTGAAAGATGAAAAAGGAAATCAGTTAAATGGAGAAATAGAAGGTTATGCTTATGAATATTTTCACGAACCAAAGTAACTAATGGAGCTCATAGGTGAAGGGCAAGGCAAAAGAGAGGGGTGAAATTATATTTGTAATGTGTTTTATTTTTAATGATTAACAAAATGTTAGCCTTATTTTAAAGAGCGAACCGTATAAAATTGAAATGAAACTTTGAAAAAACAAACATTATCAAGATACAAATGGCAAGATATTTAAGGGACTTAAGTATACATATTGGACATGGGCAAAAGCTACCAGACGGATTATCAGAAAAGGATTTTAATCTGACTACACATACTGTTCAAGATATTTTTTTCTACTTGATTCCCACAAAGTTTGAATTTGGAGATATTTTGAAGCTGAACATTGACATAAAAGGCAATGGGGAAAAACCTGATGATGTCAAGAATTTTGGTGGGTATGTTAACTATTCATTTGTTGATTTTGATTTCCATAAATATTTCAGACTTCCAAAGGCCAAACAAAATGATTGGATTCTGAATGTCCTAAAAACAGTAATTGATAATATACCTGTTGAGGTTCAGGGAAATAAAATCAAGGTATTGGAAATTATAAACCACATAAAAGAATTGAAGTATGATTATTCTTTTGACAGTAAGAAACTAAGCAAATTCAATAAGTCAAGAAGTCTCAAAGCAATATTGACAATTAGGATTAATGATAACGGACAGAACGCCTCTTTAAAGATTGTAGACAAGCAAGGAGTCGAATACTATAATGACTTCTTGCTAAAAAACGTAGTATATGATTTTTATAATAAACTCCATAAAACGAAATGGATAGATAATTCATTTCAAGTATTCGATAGAAATGGGAATATATTTAAAGAGATAACAATAAAGAGCTAAGGGTTCACAAAACATATAAAACCATAAAAAAATCACAGATATCGCTCCATTGAATAATAAATGTTACTATATAACGAGTTACCCACAAAACAAGAAAACCGAGAGATATGACAACATTTAGAATTATAATACCAATGCTTTTTGCAACAATACTTATTGGTTGCAATACCGAAAAAAAGACCAATCCCGAAATTGAAAACATAAGCCACACGGAAAAAGAAACGGATACGGACACGCTGACCAAACACCTAAAACCGTTCAAATCGGAATTGCCTACTATCGGACTTTTGATGTATAACGGCGTGCTTCAAAGCGAAGTCATCGCAGCTTCCGACGTTTTTGCAAAACCGACAGAAGATGGAACACAGCTTTTCAACGTGGTGTCCATAGCCGAAACTAAAAATCCAATAACAACGGAGGAAGGCATGCATTTTGTTCCCGATTATACATTTGGGAACTGCCCGAAATTAACAGTTTTGTTTGTTCCAAGTGCTTACGATATGTACGCCCAAATTCACAATGAAAAGATTGTGGATTTTATAAGGGAGAAGAATAAAGAAACCCAATATACCGTGAGCAATTGTGCGGGAGCTCAATTAATTGGAGCATCCGGAATTGCAGACGGCAAGAAAATCGTTACGTGGATTGGCGGTGGGGAACAATTACAAAAGGACTATCCGAATTTAAAAGTCCAAAACGACAGTTTGGTAACTTATGTTGAAGATGGAAAATTCAGTTCTTCTAACGGAAATTTGGCGAGTTACATTTCTGCATTGAATGTATTGGAAAAAATGACTAGTCTAGAACATAGAAAGTTTGTAGAAAGTTATTTATATCTCGACCGACTTCAAAATTGGAAAGAATAAGTATTGTGGGCACAATGATAACCGTTTACTAAACATCAAAAACCATAAAAAACCACACAGATATAGCTAAATGTTATATAACTACAAAAAATGAGTCTAAATTTAGAAAAGGAACTTATTGAAATCATAGAAAGTGATTTATGGATGATTCATGTTTTGAAAACCGTTAGGGATTTAAAGCTAAATGATTCTTGGGTTGGCGCTGGTTTTGTGAGAAATAAGGTTTGGGATGTAAAACACGGAAAAGAAAGCACCGAACTTAATGATATTGACATCATATACTTTGACAAAACTAAACCGATTAAAGAGTATGACTCACACATTGAGACAAAGCTAAAATCAATAAGTCCAAATCTGAATTGGTCTGTAAAAAATCAAGCAAGAATGCACCTTAGAAATGGACACAAACCATATGCAGATTGTCATGAAGCCATTTCTTTTTGGCCAGAAACTGCAACTTCAATAGCAGTAAGATTGAATTCCAAAAACCGAATTGAGTATATGGCGCCTTATGGTTTGGAAGATTTATTTAATCTTTTGGTGATTCCTACACCTGGATTTGATTTAGCGACTTACAATGAACGAATTCAAGAAAAGGGATGGAAAGAAAAATGGAACCAACTGGAAATAAAAACCAGCTCTGCACAGTCTTCCAAAATAGTTATGTAAAAGGAAGAGAGTTCTGTATGTAAGCAAGTTGGCAGTCATTGGAGAAAAGATTTATGAAAATCAAAAGTTGAATAGATAAAGTAATATGAGGAAGATAGTTGCAGCATTAAATATGACACTTGATGGAATATGCGACCATACAGCAGGAATTCCAGATGAAGAAATACATCAGCATTATACAGAGTTATTAGGACAGGGAGACGCCATTCTATACGGTAGAACAACGTATCAACTTATGGAATTTTGGCGAACGTTTTTAGAAAATCCTTCCGAAGAAAAATCAATGAATGACTTTGCCATAGCTATTGACAAAATTCCAAAAATTGTTTTCTCCCATACGCTTAAAAATGTAGATTGGGAAAGCGCAACCATAGCAAAACGTGACTTAAAAGATAAAGTTTTTGAACTCAAGCAACAATCAGGTAAAACTGTTTTTGTTGGTAGTCGCAGTTTAATTATACAACTGATGAAACTTAACTTGATTGATGAATTCCAACTTTGCATATATCCAATGGTGGAAGGAAACGGTTTGTCATTATTTGAAGACATAAACGCCAGGATTATTTTTAAACTTGTTAAGACTAAAATCTTTAATAGTGGAGCTGTGATTCTGTATTATCAACCGAAAAAGGAATGATAAAGAAAAAATAAGGAACTACCAGCAATGGACGTTGGCAAACATTTAAGCTGAAAATATGAAATGGCATTTCACTGTTTTAATTATCTGTGTATTTACTATTTGTTGTAAAGGGAAATCAGAAAAACTAAAGGAAGAATCAAATAAAATTGACCAAATCCTCAATGTAAAAGATACTATTGATTTTGGTGATTTTATAGTTTATAATATTTATAAAAATCAAATCTTAGTTTATAGAGAACTAAAAGGAGAAAAGGATTCTCTTAAAATTGCAAACAAAATAATAAGGAACTTATTTACACCATATCCTGCGATATTTAAAAATTGTTGGAGCTATTCTGAATCAAACTTTATTGGGTGGAACACGCACTTAATAAAGAACGACACCATAATTAATGAAAGAATAAAACTTATAGAACAAATAAACCTTGATGCTATCATCAAAAACACTTATAAAACCGTTTCAGAACTTTCTGGCTACAAACCCACTGGAGCCTGGTATATATATTTCTTTTCTAGTCCTGATGGATGTGATATGTGTGGATGTGATTTAAATTCGATGCAATTGAATTTATCCTATACAAAGATGTTTGAAAAAAATTATATCAAAAATTTGCTACCCCATGAGTTTAATCATAATATTTATGACTTAACAAGTAAAAATGACCCTGATAATAATACCGTTCTTTGGGATGTTATCAGTGAAGGTTTTGCTACTTACTTTGCAAAAAAGCATTCCAACCTATCCATTTCAGAAGCTTTTATGACTTATTCAAAAGAAGATTATCGATGGTGTTTAGAAAATGAAAAAAGGATTTTTGAAAAGGCCAAACCACTATTATTTTCAACTAATGGAAAAGATTATAATGAATTAGGAACGGCTGAAAGAAATTCTTTTATGCCAGATTCTCCCGGAAAACTTGGCTATTTTATTGGTTATAGAATAATTGAAGAGTATGTTAAAAGAAATGGAGAGGACTCTTGGACAGAGGTATATACAATTCCTGTTAGAAAACTATTAAAAGAAAGCGGATATGAAAAGTATATATCCGAATTAAAATAAAAATGATTTTCCAACACCGTGTCCTATAGCTCATTGCAGCTGAATTCAAGTAACCCTATTTTAAAAAATATGTTTTGATAGTTTTTAAAACATTTATATATTGCATGGCATAAGAATTTTCATCATTTTCAAAAAGAAGTGATAGAAGATAAAAAACTAACGATATCTTGTATGTTTATGGGGTATGGAGTAATGAAATATAACGAGTTGTCTGTGATTTTAAAATAACACCCTAATGACAAAAACAGAGATCAAAGTATCAACTGAGTTTAAAACTCAAACTACCAAGGCGATAATTTCTATTAACTTTTTTCTATTAACTTATATACTCATGTTGGTTTTGGCTGTTGGGTTGACAGCCCTATGTGTTTATGGCGGAATAATGTTAATAGCTATTCGACCAATGTTAATAACCATAGCTTTAGGAATAGGATTAGCAAGTTTGGGAATTCTTGTGTTGTTTTTTCTACTTAAATTTATATTTAAATCGCACAAAGTTGATCGCTCACACCTCATTGAAATTAGAAAAACGGATGAACCTGAACTTTTTAGTCTCATAGACGAGATTGTGAATAAGGTTGGTACAGACTTTCCTAAAAAAGTTTATTTATCTACAGATGTAAATGCGGCAGTTTTTTATGACTCTAGTTTTTGGAGTATGTTTTTCCCAATCAAAAAAAACCTTCAAATTGGCTTGGGGCTAGTCAACACCATCTCCAAATCGGAACTTACTGCGATATTGAGCCACGAATTCGGTCATTTTTCTCAAAAAACAATGAAGGTCGGAAGTTATGTTTACAATGTAAATCAAGTAATTTTTAACCTTTTGTATGACAACGAATCGTATGATAAACTTATACAAGGGTGGGCAAATGTAAGTGGCTATTTTTCAATTTTTGTGATTATAGCGGTAAAAATTGTTGAAGGTATTCAGTGGGTATTAAAAAAAATGTATGAAGTTGTTAATAAGAATTATATGGGGTTGTCAAGAGAAATGGAATTTCATGCTGATGAAATAGCGGCAAGTGTAACTGGATTAGACCCTTTAAAAAGTTCTTTGCTGAGAATGTCCCTAGCCGATCATTCTTTCAACAGTGTTTTATCATTTTATGAGAGTAAAATAACCGAAAATAAAAAAACTGAAAATATTTATAAAGACCACTTATTTGTAATGAATTTTATTGCTCAAGACAATAAAATTGAAATTAAAAACAACTTGCCTCAAATATCGGAAGATGAATTAAATAAATTCAATAAATCAAAATTGGTAATTAAAGACCAGTGGGCTTCACATCCAAGTACAGAAGACAGAATAGCAATGCTAGAGAAAACCGGATTGAATTCAAAAAATGTGGACAACGAATCTGCAAATCTATTGTTTAGTAATATAGAAAAAACACAAAAAGAGCTAACTGGAAAGCTGTTTAAAGAAGTCGCTTATACCGGCGAGTGTTCAATTATTCCAAGTGAAGTGTTTCAGTCTGAATTCAAAAATGAATTTATAGAAAACTCGTTTGCTAAAGTGTATAATGGTTATTATGATAATAAAAATCCGTTAGTTTTTGACACAAAAAATACAATGGATCATTTAGCTGATATCAAATTGGAAGATTTATTTTCTGAAGAAATGGTAGATCTCGTTTATACAGCAATATCTCTGCAAACTGACATTGAAACGATTAAACAAATTTCAGAGAAGACTCTGCCCATCAAAACATTTGATTATGATGGAAAAAAGTATAGCCAAAAGGACAGTAAAATTCTTCTTCAAAAACTTGAATTAGAACTAAAAGAAATAAACGAACAGATAAAGCTTAACGACATAAGGATTTTTCAGTTTTTCAGTAATTGCGAGCGTGATAATGAAAATAATTCCGTGTTGGAGAATTTATACAATGAGTTTTTTGATTATGAAAAAGAACTTGATTCTAAATATGAAACCTATATTAAGTTGTCAAACGAATTACAATTTGTAAACTTCACAACGCCTTTTGAACAGATTCGAGCAAATTTTTTACGGATTGAACCAATAGAAGAAGATTTGAAAAAAGGAATAAGGGAATTGCTGGAAGACATTAAGTATGAATCTGAATTAACAAAAAAAATTAAAGATAATTTTGAATTGTACCTTTCTAAGAAATGGACGTATTTTGGTAACGAAAAGTATTTTGATAGTAATTTGGAAATGATATTTACAGCTATGAACAATTATGCTTTTCTTTTATCACGAGGTTACTTTTTATTAAAAAAGAAATTATTGAATTACCAACTGGAATTGATAAAAATCACAGATAATAACAGCGTATCGCAAGAGGGAGTTGTGCTTAACATTGGAAAATCGAATTGAATTGATATTTAAATCATTGAAATACGAAAAATACGCTCAAAAAGCAGTTGGCAAACTTCAAGAAAGTCAGCCTAGTTTTAGAGAAAAATTTGGTACGGAAAATTACGCAAATTGGTTTTATAATCAATCCACCGAAACATTAAGATTGTATAACGACGACAAAGAGATTTACTTCCGATATATTCCAGTTGGAACATTTTCGCTGAATACAAACACTTGGATGTGGGCTTGGGCGAATGAAGATTCTATTGAACTTGAAAAATTTAGGACATTAAAAATTAAAGAGTTTGGAGAAAAAAAGAATTACGAAAATCTGACCAATAAGCACTTTAATGGAGATAAATATACAGGTTGGGAATTAACAGCAATAGCTTTTGACATAATTGGTGGAATTGGAACATATCGAGTTATTTCTGGGCATTTAGAAAAATATTTTCTATTGACTGAACAGATAACGAAAGAAGAAGTCGAAAAAAGTGAAAGTGAATTAATTGAATGTAGTATTCACGGAAAAATAAGGAAGGCATTTATTTGCCAACATTTGAATACGGAAAACAAAATAGGGTTTGAAGAAGCATTTGAAACTTATCGTGGAATGAAATTGGATGAAGATGATGATTTTCAAGCATGGTGTACCGAATGCGAAAAAGTGCGACTAAAAACGGATGGTTGGAATGATGAATCTATGAAATTTGCTAATATTAAGTTGGTCTGTGAAAGATGTTACTTTGAAGTTAAAGAATTGAATTTGAACGAACTAAAATATTAAGGATAACATCGGTACCCGTTGCGTAAGACCTATAAAACCATAAAACATCATGGATATAGCCTCCTTTTTTTGATAGTTTTTAAAACATTTACATATTGCATGGTATGAGAGTTTTCATCGTTTTAAAAAAAGAAGTGATAGAAGATAAAAAACTAACGATATCCTGTATGTTTATGGGATATGAGTAATATATGTTATTATATAACGGGGTTGACTTAGGCTGAAAAATGAACAAAACGATTAATGAAATAATAAACCGACTAAAAAAATATCAAGAAGCTGATTTTGAATTAGACTCGGATTCGATAATTGTACATCCCAAAAACAAAAACGGATTTCCTGTTGTTCTGATTGACAATGGCAAAGGGAATTTTACGGTTGAATATGATTTTTGGCACGAAGAATTTAAAAGTGAAGAAGAAGCTATTAGTTGTTTTGGTTATGGACTGTCAAATGAATGCAGATTAAAAGTAAAGAAAAGAGGCAATAAACGAATAAAGTGGACTTTACAGTTTAACAAAAACGGAAATTGGGAAGACGAAAGTACAGTCGCAATTTTTGACTTCCAATTTTGGAAAAAATCAGAATATGAATTTTTGCAAAACGATTTGATAAAAAATATTTCGGAATAAAAAGCCAGCAGGTAACTCCGGCTGAGTTAAAAACCAATGCCGTTCTATCTACTTAGAAGCGCCTCTTCCCAAGAATAATTTTTAATTTAAATTATCCCATTAGTTATTTGAGTTAAATACTCCATGCATATACTTTAAATAATTAATGAATTAACTACATTTGCACTCGCAAATTATAGATTTCCGCTTTTGTGGAAATGAAAAAAATAAATTTTTAATGAAAGCAGGTATTGTAGGATTGCCAAACGTAGGAAAATCAACCTTATTTAATTGTTTGTCTAATGCCAAAGCGCAAAGTGCCAACTTTCCGTTTTGTACCATAGAGCCTAATATTGGTGTGGTAAATGTTCCAGATAAACGTTTAGAAAAGCTTACGGAGTTGGTAAACCCTGTGCGTGTGCAACCCGCAACCGTAGAGATTGTTGATATTGCTGGGTTGGTAAAAGGCGCAAGTAAAGGTGAAGGTTTAGGAAACCAGTTTTTAGCCAACATCAGGGAAACGGATGCTATTTTACACGTATTGCGTTGTTTTGATAACGATAATATTGTGCATGTTGATGGGAGCGTAAACCCCATTCGCGATAAGGAAACCATCGACATGGAATTACAGCTTAAGGATTTAGAAACCGTTGATAAAAAACTTGAAAAAGTAAAACGTGCAGCCAAAACAGGTAATAAGGAGGCGCAAAAGGAAGAAGCGGTTTTATTAAAAATAAAAGAAAATTTAGAAGCAGGCATTTCGGTTCGTGCTTTAGAGTTTACAGAAGATGATTATGAGGATTTTGTAAAACCTTCGCAATTTATTACTGAAAAACCAGTGATGTATGTATGTAATGTAGATGAAGCGTCGGCAGTATCCGGTAATAAATATGTCGATTTGGTAAAAGAAGCGGTAAAAGACGAAAAAGCCGAAGTGTTATTTTTAGCTGTTGGTACCGAAGCTGATATCAATGAGTTAGACGATTATGAAGAGCGTCAGCTATTTTTACAAGATATAGGTTTGGACGAGGCAGGTTCTGCAAAATTAATAAGATCGGCCTACAAGCTTCTAAAACAACAAACATACTTTACTGCAGGTGTTAAAGAAGTACGTGCTTGGACTATTGATATTGGTGCTACGGCGCCACAGGCAGCGGGCGTTATCCATACCGATTTCGAAAAGGGTTTTATTAGAGCCGAAGTGATTGGTTATGATGATTATGTGTCTTTTGGAAGTGAAGCCAAAGTAAAAGAAGCTGGTAAAATGCGTGTTGAAGGAAAGAATTATGTGGTTAAGGATGGTGATGTGATGCATTTCCTTTTTAACGTTTAATGTCACTTTATCGATAAAAGTAATTCGTTATTTTTTTTTATTGGTCACAGAAATAGTTAAAACTATGCACTTTAGTGCATTTCCCTTTTAGATTCTAAAAATTTTTACAGATTAATTTCACAAACTAACCTTGCAGATTTAGTCTGCGAACAAAACTAAGGACTTCAAGTCCATAGAAGTGGTTGATTTATTTATTCTAAATAAAAGTAAATAGTTGTAGGTAAACTTATATTTTTGAAATAGTTTTGTAATATTATTATTCTATACTATAAGTTATTATGCCTTACGTTAAAGTCGAAACCATTATTAATGCAGATATAAAAACGTGTTTTAATTTAGCGAGAAATATAGAGATTCATCAAGAATCTTTAAAACATTCAGATGAAATTGCTGTTGCAGGAAGAACTTCAGGTTTAATTGAGTTAAGCGAAACAGTTACTTGGGAAGCCAAACATTTTGGGTTTGTGCAGCATTTAACTTCAAAAATCACAGAATTTAAGTACCCAGATTATTTTGTAGATGAAATGGTTTCTGGAGCATTCAAATCATTTCGACACGAGCACCACTTCAAAAAAGTTGGTAAAAAAACAATTATGTCCGATGTTTTTTATTTCGAATCCCCTTATGGTATTTTGGGAAAATTAGCGAACTGGTTATTCTTGGAAAAGTATATGGCAAATCTTTTGCGAACAAGAAATGCATTTTTAAAAGAAAAAGCGGAATCTGTTGTCAGTGGTCAGTAGGCAGTATTCAGTAGCAGTAGGCAGTATTCAGTAGTCAGTAGACAGTAAGCAGTAGCAGTAG